>Ga0129336_10002162_pt1 | contig 12097 bp, 8 predicted proteins | sample CPB6_02_DNA_FD_96878 | JGI IMG/M metagenome (GOLD analysis project Ga0129336, IMG submission 96878) | Freshwater to marine salinity gradient microbial communities from Chesapeake Bay, USA - CPBay_Sum_0.6_0.2_DNA | ecosystem: Environmental > Aquatic > Marine > Coastal | place: USA: Chesapeake Bay...
CGAAAAGCATGGTTCGCCAACTCGGAGGTCATCGCCGGAAAGTGGCCGCGCATGTCGACCATCGGTCGCGAGGTTCAAGGTAAAACCTTGGGGCTCGTCGGTCTCGGCGGCATCGCTCGCGAAACCGCCGCTCGTGCTCGCGCGCTTGGCATGAATGTCATCGCGTTCGACCCGCTGCTCCCCAAAGACCATACTGCCTGGCAACTGGCCAGTAGCGCCTCTCTCGAGGCACTCATCACAGGTAGTGATGTCATCAGCCTGCATGTGCCGCTCACGGCTTCCACAAAGCGGATGATCGGCCCACAGCAGATTGCTGCCATGAAACGAGGGAGCGTCATCATCAATGCCGCCCGTGGCGGCGTTATCGACGAGGCGGCTGTAGTCGACGCTCTGCGCTCCGGCCAACTTGGCGGCGCTGCGCTCGACGTATTCGAAACCGAACCGCTCGATGCGGCCGCCGGTGCCTTATTTACGGGTGTTCCGAATCTGATCTTGACGCCACATATCGCAGGTGTCACCGAAGAGTCCAATGTTCGCGTGAGCGAGGTCACGGCGAGAACGGTGCTCTCTCATCTGACTCGTAGCGGCGGACAATGACCGCCGACGTCGGCTCGAATATCTTTGACCTGCTCGTCGTCGGCGGCGGCATTAACGGCGCAGGCGTTGCCCGTGACGCCGCAGGACGGGGTCTTCGCGTCATGTTGGTCGAGCAAGATGACCTCGCCTCTCATACGTCCTCAGCCAGCACCAAGCTGATCCACGGCGGGCTGCGCTATCTCGAGTTCATGGAATTCGGCCTCGTGCGTAAGGCCTTGCTCGAGCGCGAAGTGCTGCTCGGTATCGCGCCTCACATCATCAGTCCGCTGCGCTTCATCATGCCTCATGAGCCGTCGTTGCGACCCGCCTGGATGATTCGGATCGGCTTGTTTCTCTACGACCATCTCGCGCATCGGAAAAAACTAGAAGGGTCACGCGGAGTCGATCTGCGCCATCACCCGGCTGGCGTGCCGCTGCGCGAGGGTTTCCGTCGCGGATTCGAATATTCGGATGGTTGGGTCGACGATGCGAGGCTCGTAGTCCTCAATGCGATCGACGCGCAAGAGCACGGTGCAACGATTCTCACGCGCACCCGATGCATCAAGATCACACCGACCACAGATGCTGGCGCTACCGAACAGCCCTGCTGGGCTGCAACGCTTCAGGATGACAACGGCAAGCAAAGCGTCGTCACCACGCGAGCAGTGGTTAATGCGACAGGCCCTTGGGCGGCAGGCTTTCACGATGCCGCAACGCGGGGTCGATCGAAACACGGACTACGACTCATCAAAGGCAGTCATATCGTCGTTCGTAGACTCTTCGATCATCCGTACGCCTATATTTTGCAGGCGACCGACCGCCGTATCGTATTCGCCATTCCATATGAGCAAGACTTCACGATGATCGGCACGACGGATATTGAATATCACGCTGATCCTCGCGAGGTTACGATCGACGCGGACGAGACGGCCTATCTTTGCGAGCAGAGCAATCGCTATTTCAGAACAACGCTAACTCCTGCGGACGTCGTCTCGAGCTGGTCCGGCGTTCGCCCCCTGCTCGAGGACGAGTCCACCGATGCGCGAGCCGTCACGCGCGACTACGCGCTGGAACTCGAGAAAACGCCCGCGCCACTGCTCAGTGTGTTCGGCGGAAAAATCACGACCTATAGAGTCCTTGCGGAGGAAGCCGTCGATCTCGTGACTTCCGCCATCGACAAGAAGGCGCCTCACTGGACGGCTTCTCGCCCTCTACCGGGCGGTGATCTGGCTTCTGGACTCGAGTCGCTCGAGCGCGAGCTGTCGGAAATGCATTCTGAGGTTTCGCGCAAGACCGTCAACCGCTGGGCAAGAGCCTACGGGTCACGCGCCTTGACTATTTTTTCACGCTCGAACGAACTCGGTTCGGAGATTGCGCCCGACCTTTATGAGGCGGAGTTACGCTACCTTTATCAAACCGAGTGGGCTCGAACGGCGGACGATATCCTGTGGCGACGTAGCAAGCTCGGACTTCATATCGATGCGCAGTCGACACAACGAGTCGCTGAATGGCTGAAGACTCACGGGAGACCGCAATGAGCCGATGGATCCTCGCTCTCGATCAAGGCACAACGAGTTCCCGATCGATCCTGTTCGATCACGACGGCAACATCGTCGAGAGCGCACAGCGAGAGTTCACACAATTTTTTCCGCAAACCGGCTGGGTTGAGCACGATGCGAATGAAATCTGGAATACGCAGCGCGCGACCATCGAAGAAGTTTTGAAAAAGTCGGGGGCCACATCGACCGATGTGGCTGCCGTCGGCATTACAAATCAGCGTGAAACCACCGTACTTTGGGATAGAAAAACCGGGGAACCCGTCGCGCCCGCGATCGTTTGGCAAGATCGAAGAACGGCCGAGGTCTGCGCCACGTTGCGAGCAGCAGGTCATGAGCCAGAGGTGACTCGTCGCACGGGCTTGTTGCTCGACCCGTATTTCTCCGGCACCAAGCTCGCGTGGCTGCTCGATCATGTCCCCGGAGCGCGCGATCGCGCAACGCGAGGCGAGTTGTGCTTCGGCACCATCGACACGTGGCTCACCTGGAAACTCTCCGGCGGCGCGCACCATGTGACCGACGTCACCAACGCCAGTCGAACGCTGCTGCTTAACTTGTCGGGCGAGTGGGACGAGTGGATGCTGAACCTTCTACGCATCCCGAAAGCCGTATTACCTCGGGTGCTGCCCTCTTCTTTTGATATCGGCATTCGCATCAAGCTTGGTCAGGCAGAGGTCCCGCTGACTGGACTTGCCGGCGACCAGCAATCGGCGCTCTTTGGCCAGGCGTGCTTGCAGACGGGTATGGCGAAGAACACCTATGGCACCGGTTGCTTCATGCTGATGCATACCGGCAATCGACCGCTCGCATCCACTCACCGATTGCTGACGACCGTCGCCTGCTCATCCTCAACGACCGACGGTCGTCCGCAACTTAATTATGCGCTCGAGGGAAGCGTGTTTGTCGGCGGAGCCGTGGTGCAGTGGCTAAGAGACGGACTCGGTTTCGTCACGCGCGCCGAAGAGATCGAAGCGCTCGCTTCGTCCGTACCCGATCATGGTGGTGTGTATGTCGTTCCGGCGTTCACCGGACTAGGCAGCCCTCATTGGGACCCGTTCGCACGCGGCTCGATCGTCGGGATCACCCGTGGTACGACCCGTGGCCACATTGCTCGCGCCGCGCTCGAGTCCATCGCTTTTCAAAGCGCCGAACTACTTCAGGCGATGCAACAAGATGCGGCAGCACCACTGCGCGAACTTCGAGTCGACGGCGGTGCATCACGTAATAATTTTTTGATGCAGTTCCAAGCCGACTTGCTCGGCGTTCCTGTCATTCGGCCTGCCGTTACGGAAACCACCGCCCTCGGCGCGGCCTATCTCGCCGGCATTGCCGTCGGGTTCTGGACGTCGACTGAAGAGATCGCGGCTCGCTGGCGAGTCGATCGGAGATTCGAGCCGGCCATGTCGCGAGAATCTGCCGCAGCGCGCATGCATGAATGGTCGCGAGCGGTCGAGCGCTCACTCGGTTGGGCCGTCTCCTGAGGCGTTTTTAGCTCTCGCTTGTTCGGCATTTTCAGCCGCTTTGATTTGAGCGACTCGAGCGCGCAGCGTGCGCTGCATGACATCGATGGCCGCGCCCTCCGGCCATCCTTTGGCAACGAGACTTTGTAGCACCGACTCCGGGCTCTGCCCCGACTCGATTTGCTTGACGATCCAGAGCCGCAGTTGCGGCGTCACTTTTCCGTGACTCATGTCGAGGAGGATAGCGGACGACGGCTACCCCAAGGCAAGACCGAAAAGGTCAGACACAAAATCACCCCGAGCGGGAAGAGCCAGGGGAAAGCCACGAGTTCACGCTGCTCGGTCAACCCGAAGAACTGAGCGTTATGAACAAGCAGCACACCGACGAGAGCGACAGCCACCCCGAGCGGCGCGCTGGTGATGCGATGTTTGGGTACGAACAGCGCTAGCAGAAACAAGCCCAGCATCGGTCCATAGGTGTACGCCGTCATGGCGAACGCAAGAGGAATCAACCTCTCGTCAGACCCGGAAAGCGCCATTGCGAAACCGCCGAGCACGATTGCCCATGCGATCACCAGAATGCGCGACAGCGTGACGGCTCTCGCCTCGGATAACTCACCGCGACGATGTCCGTCGTGAAACATGGTGATCGTCGTCTCCGACAACGCCGAAAGCACGGGGCTCGACATAGCTGCTGCGAATAGGGCAGCCACCATAAATCCGCGCAACCCGGTTGGCATTTCCGAAAGAATGAACGCAGGGAAAATCCGATCGACATTCGCCGCAACCAAAGAAGCGAATGCCGGGTCGATGGGGTTGAACTGATAGAAACCCCACAGCGCCACACCCACAAGCAAAAACAATACGACGACGAGCTCGCCGAAATTGCTGACATACAGCGCGAGTCGCGCTTCACGTACCGACTTGCAACAGAGCATACGCTGGGTATTGAGTTGATCGGTTCCATACGCTGCGAGGTTCTGGAAAGGCATCGCGAAGACACCTGCCCACAGCGTGAAATTGACTCGCGGATCGGCGCTCCATTCGAGAATGCGAGTCTTTCCCTCAGACTCGGCAGCAATCCATAGACCTGAGAACCCGTCCGGATAGCCATGGGTCACGTAGAGGATCGCGATCACGCCTCCGGCGACGAACATCACGAACTGAACGACGTCGGACCACACGACAGCACGAATGCCGCCGAGCATCGTGCTTAAGGCGGAGACACCAACACTCAAAAAGACGCAGCCGATGAAATCGAGCCCCGTCAGCAACTCGAGAACGAGCGCCACGGCAAACACCCGGACTCCCTGCCCGAGTACCGCACCGATAAAAAAAAGGAACGCCGAAATTTTTCCAAATATGGGACCGAGCTTATCCCTGATGAAATCATAGGGACTCGCATAATTTTTTTCGTAAAGCCTCGGCAGGATCCACTGACCGAGAATGGCTTTCGATATCAATCCGGCGAGACAAAATTGTAAATATCGAAAATCTCCCTCTTGAGCGAAGACGAGAGAGGGAACCCCAATGAACGTAACGCCGCTGACCGCCGTCGCTACGATGGACATTGCCACGGCATACCAAGGTAACGATCGCGACCCCAAAAAATATTCGCGAGTGCTGCCCTGTAAGTCTTTGACGCTGTGACCGATCCAGGTGACCAGCGCGAAATAGGCAATGACGATCGCCCAGTCTAGGGTGTGAAAATAGACGTTACCCACGCGCGACTCGTTGCAGCGCCCGACCCGAACCGCGCCCCGGATAGACCCGCCCATTGGCGCCGGGATACGCATAGCCATTGATCAGTACACGACGCGGCACGGAAGAGTCGTTCGACGTACTGCCGTGTATGGCATAGGGTCCAAAAAACAGCACCGACCCCGCCGTTCCCGTCACAGTAACGGCCTGCGACTCATCGAAGAGTGCGGGTGTCGCGCCGGGCGTCATCGGTCTACTGTAGTCATAGGAGTCGTTCGAGAGGCGTATTTGGCCTTCGCCATTCACTGCACTACGCGGAATGAACTTGAGCGGACCATTATGCTCGGACATATTGTCAACCAGCATGATGGTCTGCACGTATGAGCCTCGACCATTGAGGTCGCGCCACGTCCCCGGACCCTTATCGCGATGCTGAACGTCTTGATGCCAGTCGAACGACACCCCATCACCCGGCATCTTGAAGTGAGCCTGACACAGCAACTGCTCGCAACGATCGCTACCGAGTAATTGCAGCGCGGGTTCGACAAGCCGAGGATCGGCGCTCAACGAAAGCAGATCGGGCTCCGCACCACCCGCCCACACGACTCTCTTGACGATGACGTCGCCCGCCGGCGGAGCATCGAGCACGAAATAGGCGCCGTCGTGATCTTGAGTAGTACGCAGGCGTTGCGCAGCCTGATAAAGCCGCTCGAATGCTCGCCGGGCCGTACGCATTTCATCGATTGAAAAAAGACCGGGGATCACGGTCCAACCCTGCTCGAAAAACTCTTGGGTTTTTTCCTCTGACAGAGTCATGCGATCCGTACTGTAGCCGATCCACGAAGCCGACCGCCATGTTTCAAGGTTGTTATGCTTCACAGCATGAACACCAAATCTTTATGCGCCTTTGCAGTCACCGCAGTTTTTGGCCTGTGCGCTTCATTCGGGCTCGCCAGTACGGCGCCGAAGGTCGCTCTCGGTATCGATATCTTGCTCGAACCGAACAGCCCTCACATCCAGCTCGTTTCCGGAAAGCGGATTGGTCTCGTCACGAATCAGTCGGGTGTCGACGGATTACTCGTTCCCACCGTCGATCGCCTCGCAAATGACTCACGTATCTCGCTCGTTCGTCTTTTCGGACCTGAGCATGGTATTCGCGGCGAAGTGCCCGCCGGAGAAAAAGTAGGCGATGGACGAGATGCGCAAACAGGGGTGCCTGTCGTCAGTCTTTACGGGAAAGATCGAAAACCCTCCAAGGCTGCACTCGAGGGAGTCGACATGCTGATGTTCGATATTCAGGACGTCGGCTCGAGAACCTATACCTATATTTCGACGCTCGGTGAAGTCATGCGTGCCTGCGCCGAAACCAATATCCCCCTTGTCGTCCTCGATCGCCCTAATCCGCTGAGCGGTATGCATTTCGAAGGACCGATGATCGAGGATCGATTTCGAAGCTTCATCGGATGGGGCCCGATGCCCGTGACCCACGGTATGACGCTTGGCGAGGCCGCAAGGTTCTTCAACGATCGACTCAAAATCGGTTGCAGCTTGCATGTGGTACCGATGCGCGGATGGAAGCGATCGATGATCTGGGACGATACCGGTCTCACGTGGACCATCACCTCACCGCATATTCCCTCTGTCACTCAAGCCTATTTGTATGCCACGACGGGCATGGTGTCGGCCACGCTCCAAGGCGTTAATGACGGCGTCGGCTCTACGATGCCCTTCGAGGTGATTGGCGCGGAGTTCATAGACGCCCCGAAGTTCGAGCAAGCCCTGCAGTCTATTGGTCTTCCAGGTGTTCGCTTTCAAACAACTTACTACAAACCCTTCTACGCCTCGTTCAAAGACAAACCCCTTCGAGGCGTACGCCTGAAGCTCACCGACCCCAGAGCTTATCGTCCGATCCGAACATCGATCGCGATCCTCACAACTCTTCGCGCGATGTATCCGGAAAAATTTCTTTTCAAGGAAGAGCGCCCGGTAGGTATTCACTGGGGAAATACCGATCTTCGAAAGCAGCTCGAGTCCGGGCTTGGCGCGGACGCCATCATTGATTCTTGGAGCGAGGGGAATGCGGAGTTTAGCGCGGCGCGCCAGCGCGCACTGATTTACGACTGAGCGCGCAGAGAAAAGAGCCCGAAGCCAGTGTTTCAAGTACTAGCCCTGATGATCCCTTCACCATCAGAGTAGTGGACGAGAACCGCCCACCGCTTCGGGCTCAGCGATTCGCGATTGTCCCCAAGGGGCGGAACGTTCGCGATCTCGACGAAAGAGAGTTTCCCGTAAATGCGTCGCGCGGTCGGCGCGACATCGCACGAAAAACTCTCGAAGTCTGCGTCAGCCTTTCAGCGCGACAAAGACCTCATCGAGCATCTTCTTCGCATCGCCGAACAACATGCGGTTGTTTTCTTTGAAGAAGAGCGGATTGTCGACACCCGCATAACCTGAGGCCATCGAGCGCTTCATGACAATGGAGGTCTTCGACTTCCAGACCTGCAGCACCGGCATTCCGGCGATGGGACTCGTCGGGTCATCTTCGGCTGCCGGATTGACGATGTCATTCGCTCCGATGACGATCGAGACGTCAGTGCTCGGGAAGTCGTCATTGATCTCGTCCATTTCGAGAACGATGTCATAAGGCACTTTCGCTTCAGCCAGCAGCACGTTCATGTGCCCCGGCATACGACCCGCGACCGGGTGAATGGCGAATCGAACGTTCACACCCTTTTCTCGCAGGAGCTTGGTGATTTCATAGACGGTGTGCTGTGCTTGCGCAACCGCCATGCCATATCCGGGGATGATCACCACACTCTTGGCTGAGCGAAGCATCTCGGCAGTTTCGACGGCACTGACGGCAATGACCTCACCGGCAGGCTGTTCCCCCGCTGCAGCAGGCGCCGCGCCACCACCTGTGCCGAATCCGCCGGCGATCACGCTAAGGAAATTACGATTCATCGCGCGGCACATGATGTACGACAGGATGGCGCCCGACGAACCGACCAAAGCACCGGTCACAATCAATAAATCGTTGGCGAGCATGAACCCGGTGGCGGCGGCGGCCCAACCCGAGTAACTGTTGAGCATCGACACCACGACCGGCATATCGGCACCGCCGATCGCCATCACCATATGGATACCGAAAAGCAGTGCGATCACCGTCATGATCGCAAGAGGCACCATGCCGGCATTGACGTCAGGCGCCGCAACGAACTGTCCGCCGTACCAAATGACGATGAGCAGAGCGATTAGGTTCAGCCAATGCCGAGCCGGTAGCAGCATCGGCTTACCGCCGATCTTTCCGGACAACTTGCCGAAAGCGATCACCGAGCCAGAGAACGTCACGGCTCCGATCAGAATGCCGATATAGATCTCAACTTCGTGAATAGTTTTTTCAGCGCCCGTGTAAACCACGGAGGTATCTACATAACTGGCAAAGCCCACGAAACACGCTGCGAGACCGACCAGGCTGTGCATGAGCGCAACCAGCTCGGGCATTTGGGTCATTTGAACCTTACGTGCGGCGTAAAGACCGACGGCACCGCCGACAGCCAGCGCGCCGATGATCCAGGGCAAACCGATCACGAGATCGACGCGCGGACCGAATACGGTAGCGAGCACAGCGATCGTCATGCCGACCATGCCGTAGAAATTGCCACGGCGTGAGGTCTCGGGGTTCGATAACCCGCCGAGACTCATGATGAAGAGGATGGCAGCGCCAAGGTAAGCAATGGTTGCGATGTTTTCTGACATTTCGGCGGCCCTTTATTTACGGAACATCGCAAGCATGCGACGGGTGACGGCGAATCCGCCGAACATGTTGATCGCCGTCAGTGCGAGCGCCGCTACGGCCAACCCAAGAATCAAGGTGTCGGGCCGATCGGTAGCCGAGCCCGCCAGAGGCGGCGCAACCTGCACGATGGCGCCTACGGCGATGATGCTGGAGATCGCATTCGTGACACTCATCAGCGGCGTATGCAGCGAGGGCGTCACATTCCACACGACCATATAACCGATGAAGCAGGCCAGCACGAAAACCGTGAAATGCCCGAGGAAAGACACCGGCGCATAGGCACCGATCAGCCAAAATAAAGCGCCCGCTACGGCGAACATGATCGCCAGCGTCTTGGCGGACATCGGCTCGCCGCCACCGCCGTGACCATGCGTCGATTTCTTTGGTGCAGCGGTCGCAACGGCGGCAGCAGGCTTCGCTTGTGGCGGTGCTACCGATAGACGAGGGGCCGGAGGCGGCCAAGTGATCTCACCTTCTTTGACGACCGTCGCTCCCCGAATAGCCTCATCCTCGAAATTGACGTTGATGAGACCGTCTTTGGTTTTACAGAGCTCTTCGGTCAGGCGCAGCAGATTGGTCGCGTAGAGTGTCGACGCCTGCTTGGAAAGTCGGCTCGGCAAGTCGGTGTAGCCGATGATCGTAACGCCCTCACGAACCACCACTTCACCCGGAACCGTCAACTCGCAGTTTCCGCCCTGCTCTGCCGCGAGATCGACGATGACACTACCCGGACGCATCGATCGGACCATCTCGGCGGTGATCAACTTCGGCGCAGGCTTACCCGGAATCAGCGCAGTGGTAATGATGATGTCGACGTCTTTCGCCTGCTTGGCGAAGACGTCACGCTGGGCTTTTTGGAAACCCTCACTCATGACCTTGGCATAGCCGCCAACACCCGTGCCCTCTTCTTTATAGTCGACCGGCACGAACTCCGCGCCCATCGACTTCACCTGATCGCCAACTTCCGGTCGCGTGTCGTTGGCACGAACGATTGCACCGAGACCCACTGCAGCACCCAAGGCCGCAAGCCCCGCCACACCCGCGCCGATGACGAAAACTTTGGCCGGAGGGACTTTTCCTGCAGCGGTGATTTGCCCGGTGAAGAATCGACCGAAGTGATGAGCCGCTTCGATGACAGCGCGATAGCCGGCGAGGTTCGCCATGGAAGACAGCGCATCCATCTTTTGCGCACGGGAGATACGCGGGACGCTATCCATGGCGAGAACAGTCAGTCGACGCTCTGCCATCTTCTTCATGAGTTCCGGGTTTTGCGCAGGCCAGATGAAGCTGATGAGCGTGGTCCCCGGACGCATGGCTGCAACTTCTTCAGTCGAAGGAGCGCGAACCTTGAAGATGAGCTCCGATCCGGCGTAAAGCTCCGCGGCAGTGGCTGCGATGCTCGCGCCGGCCGCAACGAACACGGAGTCGCTGAAATTCGCCGCGTCACCCGCACCGGACTCGATCCGAACCGAGAATCCGAGCTTGATGAGCTTCTCGACCACCTCGGGAGCGGCAGCGACTCGTTTTTCACCAGCGAAGGTTTCCCGCGGAACGCCTATGGTCAGGGGCATGGCAACCTCATCATTAATGTCAGCAGGGCAGAACGCCCGGGGGCCGAATGATACTCGAAAGACCTGCGTTTATAAGGTCACGGCCAGCAGGGTCGCTTGTCGGATCGCCCGCTTGGCATCGAGTTCGGCAGCCACGTCAGCGCCGCCGATCAAGTGAACCGGTATCTGGGCTGCCCGCAGCGGCGCTTCAAGCTCCCGGCGAGGCTCTTGTCCCGTGCATAAAATGACGCTGTCGACTTCGAGGGTGCGGGGTTGTCCACCCTCTAAAATGTGTAAACCGCAGTCGTCAACACTCAGATATTGTGCTCCCGCGATCATCTGAACTCGCTTCATTTTGAGCGCGGATCGGTGGATCCAACCCGTCGTTTTGCCGAGCCCGGTGCCTGGCTTGCTGGTCTTGCGTTGTAATAAAAAGACCTCTCGTGACGGTCGCGCAGGCGCAGGCGCAGCGAGCCCTCCCCGGGCGACGGCGGGATCCGTCACACCCCACTCTTTCATCCAAAGATCACGGTCGAGCGCCGAAGATGCACCCTCATGGGTGAGGAAGGTGGCCACGTCGAACCCGATTCCGCCCGCTCCGAGGATCGCCACTCGGCGACCCACTTCGCGCCGACCTGTCAGCACGTCGAGATAGCTCATGACCGACGGATGCGACTGTCCGGGTATTCCCGGGTCGCGCGGTACGACGCCCGTCGCGATAACGACTTCGTCGAACTTGGCGTCGATGATTTCCGATGCGGTAACGATTTGGCCTAGCTTGACCGCAACCTCGGTCTCACGCAGTCGCTCACCGAAATACCGTAAGGTCTGCTCGAACTCTTCTTTGCCCGGCACACGCTTGGCCAGGTTGAACTGACCACCGATGCGCGAGTCCGCTTCGAAAAGCGTGACCTGATGCCCACGCTCGGCAAGTGTCGTCGCGGCAGCAAGACCCGCCGGCCCTGCTCCCACGACTGCAATACGCTTGGCGACTCGTGCAGGACGGATGACGATTTCCGTTTCATAGCCGGCGAGCGGGTTGACTAGACAACTTGCGATCTTTTTCGAAAAGGTATGGTCGAGACAGGCCTGGTTACAGGCGATACATGTATTGATACTCGAGGCACGGCCCTCGGTCGCTTTGCGAACGAAATCCGGGTCGGCAAGTAACGGCCTCGCCATCGACACGAGATCTGCGTCACCCGCAGCAAGAATCTGCTCAGCGGTCTGCGGATCGTTGATGCGATTGCTGGTGCAGATGGGAATGGAAATCTCTGCCTTCAATTTTTTGGCGAGCCAAGTGAAGGCGCCTCGCGGCACTGAAGTGGCAATAGTCGGAATTCGCGCCTCGTGCCAACCGATACCCGAGTTGATTAAGGTGGCACCTGCCTGCTCTATCGCCTTGGCGAGCATCACCACTTCTTCCCAACTCTGTCCGTCCGGGATCAGGTCGATGAG
>Ga0129336_10002163_pt1 | contig 12094 bp, 10 predicted proteins | sample CPB6_02_DNA_FD_96878 | JGI IMG/M metagenome (GOLD analysis project Ga0129336, IMG submission 96878) | Freshwater to marine salinity gradient microbial communities from Chesapeake Bay, USA - CPBay_Sum_0.6_0.2_DNA | ecosystem: Environmental > Aquatic > Marine > Coastal | place: USA: Chesapeake...
AAGTACACAAAAGCCAAATCCGTACACAATCCGAGGTAATCTAATGTCTTTTTCTGACCTTAAAAAACAATCTTCTCTTGGTTCTCTCACGCAGAAACTGGTAAAAGAAGTAGAGAAGATGAGCACAACTTCTAGCGGCGCAGATGAGCGTCTCTGGAAACCCGAAATGGATAAGACTGGCAATGGTTTTGCAGTTATCCGTTTCCTCCCTGCCCCTGAAGGTGAAGATCTTCCCTGGGCAAAAATGTATTCCCACGCCTTCCAAGGTCCTGGTGGTTGGTACATTGAAAACTCTCTGACTACCATTGGTCAGAAGGATCCTCTTGGTGAACACAACCGCGAACTGTGGAATAGTGGAACCGAAGCAAACAAAGAAACTGTTCGTAAGCAGAAGCGTAAACTGTCTTACTATTCCAACATCTACGTTGTAAAAGATCCTGCGAATCCCTCTAACGAAGGTAAAGTCTTTCTGTTTAAGTATGGCAAGAAGATCTTTGATAAGATTATGGAAGCAATGCAACCTGAGTTTGAGGATGAAACTCCTATCAATCCCTTTGACTTCTGGCAAGGTGCGAACTTCAAACTGAAGATCGTGAAGAAGGATGGTTACTGGAACTATGATAAGTCTGAGTTTGGTTCCGCTGAACCTCTGCTGGATGATGATGATGCTCTGGAAGCACTGTGGAAGAAGCAGTATTCACTGACTGCTATCACTGCTCCCGATCAGTTCAAGTCCTATGAGGAACTTGAGAAGCGTCTGCAGTATGTTCTTGGACAGAAAGGTACTCCCCGTATGTCTTCTGTTGAGGAAGAGACTGAGTATGACAACTACACTGAAAGCAAAGAAAGTGCTGTTGTAAAGGAACTGGAAGAGTCTTATGCTCGTTCTAAGTCTCCCTCACTCCCTGTAGTTTCCAAGGAAACTGATGAGGATGAAGATGATGCTCTTGCCTACTTTCAGCGTCTTGCTGAAGATTGATCAAGAATAAAGTCTAATATTGTCTCCTTTCTTAAGGTCCTCACTAACATACTGTGAGGACCCTTTTTTGTATGGCATAATATCGCCCATATCATCAAGAACCACATTTAGATATCTGTTCTTCAGCACAAAAATATTTCTCTTATCATTTTCTTTTTTCTCTTCATATTCATAATTTGTAATTGGCGTTGCTATGTTACCACTACTTACTTGTTTGTTTGCAAAGTAATCATAAAAACTTACGGAGTATGATGAAGGAACTTCAAGACCCTCTGGTACAATTACAACTCCTTGACTGTTTGTTACCTTTGCAGTTTCGTAATGGTGGATTCCACTGTACAAAGTTTCATAACTTCCATATTTTGAAAGAACGTACTCATCAAATGCCACTTGAGTCATAGGCCATTCAGTTTGAATATTAACAATGTTATTACAAAGAAGCACTAACCAATCAAGAGTAGAGTCTTGATAGACTTCAAATGCCACATTATCTGGTCGATCATCACCATTAATTTTATACTTGGTGAAAAATGCTAGATCTTGAAAGATATCTTCTCTAAGTTTTCCTTTTTTGAATAAATTTTTTACAGGAGCATAATCAGATATCTTAGCGTCAGGCAGCCTGCTGACATAATCGAAGTTAGGAACTTGGCGGAAGTAACTTGGCATTTTAGTAACCTATTTGTGTGTCTTGATTGTTATCACCACCAAATTCTGCATTACCATAATCGTCATTAAAGACTGGTTCTAATTCTTGGAATTGCATTGTGATTTGATATGAAACCATTGCACCATCATAGAACGTTGCGTATTGACCTTCTGGAGCATAATCAACAGAAAATGATTGAAGAGCACACTCTTTAAATCTATTTAAGTAATTATGAGGTTTTCCGTTATGGAGATAATCAAGTTGAAATGTATGTGGCGCTTTTAAGAAGAGTTGAGACTCTGTTCTAATAGGAGCCATTCCTTGTTTAAAAAAACGAATTATTTTTCTTATCTCTGTTGCCTCTTCTTCGCTTCTTGCTGATAATTTGAAAATAAAAGTAAAAGGTCTCAATGAAGGTCCATTAAAAAGTAATTCCATATTTGTGTTATATACAGCGCCTCTTAAACGAGATAGCATATTTGTTGTTCCAGAAGCTGATTCTGCGAACATATTTGATAATGCAGTTTTGACATCATTTGAATTATTTTGTGCTCCTTCAAGCGCCCCTTCAGTTGCACTTGCACCCGCTTCTCCACCTTTAGTTATAAATGAGTTAGCAATATTATATAATTGAGATCCAAAAACACCTGTTTCATTTGATGACCAACTTGCAGCATTTGAATCACTGATTCCGGATGGAATAGGAAGAATTGCTGTTCCTATGGTTATTTCGTCAGTAACTTTTCTTCTTCTTTCAAAAGGAGATAAATCTTTATCTTTATTATTTTGATCTAATTTTTTTGGTGCGTATTTAATCATTCTAAATTTGATTACATCTTGACTTTCATATCTCAATGTAATTGGATATACTAAAGGTCTATTTCCTCCTTTACCTGGAAATTCGTTTCTAGTCCCTTTAACTTCTTTTTTTAAATCTTCCGTTAATTTTGCCGCCTCACTTTCTTGTTTAGATGCCGTGTTGTTTCCTATATTAGATGATTTAAATTCTTTTGAATCTTTTATAGATGTTAATTCGGGTTGAGTTGATAATCCTGGAGTTGATAACAACTTAACAGATTGTTGTTTGTTTAGTTTTTCAGCAGTATCGAGTTTATCTTTTCCAAATCTTCTTATAAAATCATCCCGAGCAGCACCAACAGTTATTTTTCCGTCTGCATTTGTTGTAGACAATAAAGATCTTTGTGTAATTGGAGATCCTGGAAGTCCACTGACAAAATATAACTGTCTTTGACCTGTGGTTACGTTTGTAACATTTGCGTAGGTAAGTCCGTCTCTGGTAAATTCAGAAGAATACTCTTCTGGTTTATTTAAATTTATGTTTTGCCAACCAGAAACTTGTGGTCTATCTGCCATTAGACGTGGGTTTTTATTTATTTAGACGGAATTTTGCATACTGCAGAGATAAAAGTTCGTCAAGTTCTTCATACTTAACAACGTGAAGTTGTCCTGCTAATTCCTGCCAAGTGTAATTTCTTGATTCTCTCCAGTGGAAATTGATTGCTTTAAATCCCCATTTATAAATTTCAGTGCAAGCAATTAATGGGTGTTGATCATATTCAATATCAGGAGTCTTTGGATTATAAACAAAGGTGTAAAACTTTCCAACCTCAGGAATCCAAACCTTTTCGGTAAAGATGTCCATAATCAATATCATTATGTCTTCTGGATCTTTGATGTCAAGTCTACCTACTGCTTCACGAAGTCTTCTAACTCTTGCTGTTGAACCAACATATTGTCCGAATCCTTCTGCCATTATTTGATACCTAACTCTTCTTCGGTAATGACTTTAAACTCTAGTAATCTATCAGCACAGAATTCTTTTGCCGCTTTCCATTTTGCTTGATTCACTGCATAGGTTGTGCATTCATAAATGTATGATTTGGTTGTTCTACTCTTTTTTTGTGGAGGAACAGTTTGCTTCTTTGGTTTCACTTCAATCACATAAGTTTTGATTTGACCTGTGCTTTCTCTGACTTTAATAATAAAGTCTGGAAAATATCTATGTACACGATTATCAACTGGAGAACGATATGGAATCCAGAACTCTTCACTTCCCCACTCTAAAATACTTTCATTTAAATCGCACCAATGACAGAAGCGTCTCTCCCAACTACTCCTACAGATAATATTATTTGGATCTCCTTTATATTTCTGTGGGTATGATGGTTTGTATTTGCTTTTTATACTTTCTGCCATACATAATATATAAGGTCAAAAAGTATTTATAGATGCCTAGTATCAAGACAGTTTCTCAAATTCAGGCAGCACTATTACATCCAGCAACAACATCTCATTTTGAGGTAGAAATACCAAGACCAGAAAAATTGACTAGTAAATTTTTAAGTGATAATGGTCTTAATTTTTCAAGTGTTAATGAAGGGAGATTGAAACTGTTGTGTTGTGAAGCATCTCTTCCTGGTTCTAATTTAGCTACCTTGGAAGTTACTAATGATTATTCTGGAGTTACTGAGAGACACGCATATCGTAGAGTTTATGATGATCGAATTGACTTTACCTTTTATGTTGATGCAGAATATAATTTACCAATTCGATTCTTTGAAATTTGGATGAAGTATATCTCTCAAGAAAGTGTAGCAGAAAGAAATGGATCTTCTTCAAGAGATAAAAATTATTTTTATAGATTCAATTATCCAGACAACTACACAGTTGATCAGGGATTAAAAATTCATAAATTTGAAAGAAGTAGTTTAGGGAGTGGATCTAAAGGAGTTAAAGCTAGCATTCTGACTTATGAATTCATAAGAGCTTTTCCAATTAGTATATCTTCAATGCCTGTTTCCTATGATTCTTCTTCTTTATTGAAGTGTACTGTGAGTATGAGTTACATCAGATATATTGTTGAAAGACTGACAGATCCTCCCGCAGAACAAGAACAGAGTGGAGCTCCTTCTACTCCTTTGGAACAAGCAGCGTGGAATAATACTCCAGATTATTTCTTAAATCCACAGTTTGGGGTAGAAGGTCCTCAAGGAACACCAACTCCAAATGACTTTCTTAACATTGGCAATCCCGCTCTTGATCAGTTCGGAGTTAGAGATCAATTTGGTAGAGGTGCTGCTGGAACAGTAGGGGCAAATATTCTGGCATAAAAAAAGAGGGTCTCAGGACCCTCAATTTGGAGTTGGAAGTTCAACGTTTGCATTATGAAGCGCAGCAAATAAAACTATTGTCCCACCATAGACAAGAAAAGGAATCAAAAGTAGAGACAGAATCAAAGATTTCATTGTTCTTTTTTAATACCTTGGGAAAGACCAATTGCACTCACAACACCGGTAAGACCATAGATACCACCCCATAGTCCCAACCAGAGAGAATTGTTTCGGTGAATTTGCGAAACTTCTGGTGCAACTTTATGATACTTATATGCAGCACCATACTCTTGGACATACCATACGAAGCAAGCGCCAGTTGCTACAGTGGTGACCGAAAGTGCAGATGCAAGGTAAAAGTTGAGGAGTCCTTTCATTTCTTTGTTTGAACTGTAGTTATTATAGCACCGATTTGACCTCTTTGTTGTGTCTCACAGACACTTTTCCCTCTGTCCACCCCCTATAAATAATCACACTGAGACACTCTATAGGACATTATGCCTTTACCTAAGATTGCTACGCCAACGTATGAACTTGAATTGCCATCAACAGGAGAGACAATTCAATATAGACCTTTTCTAGTTAAGGAAGAAAAACTGCTTGTAATTGCTTTAGAGAGCGAAGATACAAAGCAAATTACGACAGCAATTAAGACGGTCATCAAGAATTGTATTCTTACCAAAAATATCAAAGTAGAAACTTTACCCACTTTTGATATTGAATATTTGTTCTTGAATATTCGTGGTAAGTCTGTTGGGGAAGAGATAGAAGTTAATATTATTTGCCCTGATGATGGTGAGACGCAAGTTCCTGTAAAAATTAATCTTGATGATATTCAAGTTCAAAAGAACGAAGAGCACTCCAATAAAATCAAACTTGACAATTCAATTATGATGGAAATGAAGTATCCATCATTAGATCAGTTCATTAAAAATAATTTTGATTTTAATGATAAGAATGCAATGGACCAGTCATTTGAACTGATTGGATCTTGTATTGATAAAATTTTCACTGAAGATGAAGTTTGGTCTACCGCCGATGTGACTAAAAAAGAACTTATAGAATTTTTAGAATCAATGAACTCTTCACAGTTCAAAGATATTGAAAAGTTTTTTGAAACTATGCCTAAATTATCCCACACAATTAAGGTCATAAATCCAAAGACTCAGGTTGAAAGCGAAGTTGTTATTGAAGGGTTAGCGTCTTTTTTCGCATAGTAATGGTCCATATGGACCTTGAGAATTATTTCCGTCTTAACTTTTCTTTGATGCAGTACCATAAATATTCTTTATGGGAGATTGAAAATATGATTCCTTGGGAAAGGGATGTATACGTCGCACTATTACAACAACATCTTGAAGAAGAAGAGTCAAAACAAAGACAGCAGATGAGCAATGCCCAATTCTAATGATTTAAAAGATTTAGAATCACAACTTAAAAAAACGGTCATCTCTGCTGAAAGTTTTAAGAGGACCAGTTCATTTGACTCGTCTAAAAGTATTGCAAACGTTCATAAAAATATATCAAATCTTGCGGGACACGTTAGAAAAGTTGTTATAAGAGTTGGTAATTTAGAAAAAACAGTTGAAAATAATTCAAGAAAAATCACAAGTCTTAAGAACATATCCGCACTTCAGGGCCCACAAATCAGAGGAACCAATATTGGCGCAAAACTTCCTGGTGGTTCTGTTCAAAGTGTAGATAAAAACATTGCTGCGATTACTGAGTCTGTAAGTTCTATTGCGGAAATATTAGCAGGAAGAAAAAAACTTGCTGATGACACTACTGCTTATGAAAGAAAAAAATCAGAACAAGAAAAAAGAGCACTAGCGGAAAGTAAGTTAGAGAAAAGATTTGATGGGTTAAAAAGAGTAGCAGAAAAAATTCTTTCACCCGTTAAGAGTATCTTAGATAAAATAATTAACTTTTTAGTAACTGTTTTTCTTGGAAGAGTTGTTTTTAAATTAATTGAATGGTTTGGTAATCCCCAAAATGCAGGTAAAGTTAAATCTATTATTAGATTTTTAACTGATTGGGGTCCAGCTTTACTTGGTGGGTTTATTTTATTCGGAACTAGATTTGGAAAAGGTGTAAGAATTTTAACAAGAATTGCACTATCTGGTATTGCAAAACTTGCAAAAGCAATTCCCTCTCTGTTAAGATTTGCTAGAGGTAATCCAAGAACTGCACTTGCACTTGCTGCCGGAACTTATGCAACTACACAACTAGCAGGAAGAGCGTTCAGTAGTGGAGACGAAAAACCACAAGGTCTTGTTGGTGGTGGATATGTAATCCCAAGATTTTCTGGTGGTGGATTAAATTTTGGTAATTTGTTTAGTGGTCTTGTAAGCGGAAAGAAAGGGACAGATAAAATCCCCGCGATGCTTTCCGATGGTGAATTTGTAATGTCTGCAGGAGCAGTTCAGAAGTATGGTGTAGATACACTTGAAGCAATGAATGCTGCTGGTGGTGGAACAAATAAACCAAAGATGATGAGTGGCACTGTATATGCTGCAGGAGGTGGTCAAATTGGTGGTGATAGAAACTATGGATATAGAAGTTCTAATACTCCTTTTTCAAAAGATCCTATAGATGCAATTAACAGATTTATAAAATTTAAATTTGGAGCAGATATTTCTAACCAAAATACTTGGGGATCTCGTTCAGGTGTTTCTTTAGGACCAGGAACATCACCTAGACCAACTGGATCTTTATTAACTGATCCAATGGGAGCACTGTCGAGAATTGCTGGCAATATGGGAATGAAACCACAGTCTCCAGGACCGACATCTACTTCTCCAAATATTTTTTCTAGAATAATGGAGGCGGCTAAACAAAAACTTGGTGGAGGAGGAAAACCAGCAAGAGGAACATCGTCTAAACCAGGAGATAAGAATTTCTTTCAAGAAATTGCAGACAAATTAACTGGTCCTGGAGCATCAACTTATCTAGATGCGGGAACAGTTTATGCAAGTCAAATGCTTGGTGGATTTGGTGGACCTGTTAGTGAAAGAAATTTGAGTAGATCTTCACAACAGGAATTGCAAAAAGCAATTGAGAGGGCAAAGAAAAGAACTGGATCTGAAATTGCAACGGTGCAGGCAAAGATAAAAGCATTAGAAGCGCAAGGAGCAGCAAACACTCCAGAAGGTAAAAAGGCATTAGCAAATGAAAAAAGTTTCTTAGCAAAATTAAAAGCAGGCGGTATTAGAGTAAAATATCAAGACTATGAAGAGAATGGAAAGTTAACTGAATCTGCAAAAAATGCAAAAAATATTTTAGGACAATTTTGGGCTTATGGTAGAGATAAAAAGAAGGGAGGTGGATATAGAATAGAAGATAAGTATGATTTTGATGCCTTTAAGAAAAAGGTAAAAGATCCTAAGACTGGTAAAATGGTTGAGAGGGATCTTGATGCGGGAGAGTTAATTAGAGATGTTATATTGGGTAAAGGTAAAACTCCTCAACAAATACTTCAAGCTGCATACTTATTAAATCCTTTTAAAGGAAAAGGTAATGTTGATATGGTTCTTGGTGGTAAACGAACTGCTGCGGAATCTTTGGGTCTTTCTGCAAGTAAAACTTTTCTTGGAGGAGCACTCGGTATAACTGGAAATCCACCTGCTCAAGTTGCAAGATCAAAACCTATTGGAAAACCAGTTAAACCTCCAGTTAAACCAAAAGTGACAGTTGTCAGAACTAAAGCAGACACTATTGGGGGTGGAGGACAAGGTGGAGGAAGATCATCAAGACCAAGAACTCCAAGTTTTAGTGCAACTACGAGAGGGTCTAGCACTAAGGCAAATACACTGGGCATCCCAAATCAGGCTTCTTATAGGTAATAAAAGATGGCAATTAATACTCAAAAGTTTTTACCATCATCAAAAAAAGAAACAGCATCTGAAGTTCTTAATGTAAAAAGATCTTCCATTGTTCTTTCACAAAACTCTGTAAAAAATATTGCCACGATCAGAGTAAAAGTTATTCAAATTGAAAGTATTTTGAAGGGAACTCTTGCATCAGAAAAAAAATCACTTGATCAAAAGAAAAGGAAAGAGAGTGTAGGAAGAAGAGAAAAGCAAGAAGAAAAATTAGAAACTAAGACAAATATGGGAATGGGGGCAATTAAAATGCCCCAACGTCCAAAACTTGGTATCTTTGATTGGATTAAAAATTTTATTGGTAATATTATTCTTGGTTATTTTGCTGTAAGATTAGTTGAGCATCTTCCAAAGATAATGCCGATAGTTAATCTGTTGGGAAAAGCAGCAGATCTAATGATAGATTTTGGTGGAAAACTTTTGAATGGACTTGTCACATTTATTGACTGGGGATACAAAGCGGTTGATTTTAGTCGCGGATTAGTTGGAAAAGCATTTGGTGATGATGCTTTGAAGAATCTAGACAAACTGACTAGTGAGTTTGAAAAGTTTATGAACCTTGCCATCATTGTAGGTATGGCAAGTGCTGACTTTGGAATGGATCGTTTGGGTCGTAAATTAGCAGGTAGGGGTGTTGAGAGAGCAGCAGAAAAAGGAGCAGGAGCACTTGCAAGAAGAGGTGCTGGTAGAATAGCAACAAGATTAGGTGCTAGAGTTGCTGGAAAGGGCGGCGCAAAATTAGCATCTAAAGTCGGATCCAAAGCACTTAAAGCGATTCCATATCTAGGGGCAGGACTTGCAATTGTTGAAGGTATAATGAGAATTCGTGAGGGTGATGTTGTTGGGGGATTGCTTTCTTTCGGAACTGCAATTCCTGTTGCTGGATGGGCATTTTTGGCACTTGACATTGCTCGTGAGTTTATGGGTGGACAAGAGTTTGATAAGTCAGTTGGAAGAGCATTAAGTGGTAAACCTGGATTAACCAATAAGCAAGTTCAAAAAAGAAAACCACATTTTTTTGGACCTGATCCAGTTGTTGGTGCAGCCGGTGGTGGTCCAACGAGAGGTGGAAAATCTAAAGGAACAGTAAAAAGAACTATTGGAAAAACTAAAAAAGCAAAATACAAGAGAGTAGTACCACAAAAACCTGGAAAAGTTGAAATAACTTCTCCTGGTGCTGATGTTGGTGGAGAAGATAAGATATTTGGAATATTCCCAAATCCTCTTAAGGGAGCTCAAAAAGTTATTGACGCAATGAATCCCTTTAATACACTTAAAAAATCTGGAGAGGAACTTGGAAAGACTGATTACTTTGGACCCATTCTTGCCATTACATCTAAATTGCTTGCGGGCCAAAAACCAAGTCAACAAGATTATCAGAATGTTGGTCTTGGAATTAATATGTTAATTGCAAAAGGCATTCAAGACAAACAACTTAAAGGTGGAGTTGTTGCTGCTTTTGCTGAAGGTGGTATGGTTGATCCAGATGTTTTATCCGCAGCAGAAACTGGTGGAGACATTAGTAATTGGGTTGCAAAAACTTTCCAAGGTGAGATTGAAAGTAATGCTCAAAGAACTCTGAGATTGATTAAAGAGAATGCTGAAAAGAAAAGAGAAGGAGGTGGAGAGGGTGGAAAACCAACAGAAGATCAAATGCCAATGGGAACTGGTGCTTTAGTTGGTAACACAAATGCAGAAAAGGTTTTTAATTATCTTATTGGATATGGATTTACTGAACAAGCTGCTGCTGGAGTAATCGGCAATCTTATGCAAGAGTCTGGAGTTAATCCACAATCTAGACAACTTGGAGGGGGACCTGGAAGAGGTATTATGCAATGGGGAACTGGTCCTGGGAGTGGTGGTAGATGGGATGCTCTTGTTGCTTGGGCAGCATCATCAGGAAAAGATCCTTGGAAATTAGATACGCAAGTTGAATGGATGATGAAAGAAATGAGATCATATGGGACTCTTAATAGATTAAAAGGTATTACTGATGTTAAAAAGGCGGTTGAAATTTTTGAACGCGAAATGGAAAAGGCAGGGACTCCAAATTATCCTAGAAGATACCAGTTCGCTGCAGATGCATTAGCAAGTTTTGGTGGCGGTAAAGCCGGAGGGATGGGCTTTAGACCAATGGATAAAGGTGGTGTTGGTGGTTCTATTGTTGAATATATTACTGGAGATCCCAACACTTCTTTTGGTAGATACGATCCAAAGGGACATGGAACAACTTCAAACTATCACGATCATATTGGATTCCGAGATAGAAAAACCGCAGAGAGAGCATTTAATTTCTTTAAATCGAAGGGAATACAAGTAACAGAATTCCAGGGATATAACCCAGTTGGTGGACACTCTAGCGGTTCCTTACACTATTCTGGTCTTGCTTTTGATATTCCTGGAGCACAATGGGGTGGATCTGGTGCGATAGGATCAAGAGAATATCAAGGTTCTGCAAAAGTTAGAAGAACACTTAAAGAATTTTTAGGTGGTGGTTCCGAAATGAAAGTCTATCATACTGGATCAGATAGAATTAATTCTAAAGAAACGATTGCAAAACTTTTGAAAAACGAATCAGTTCTTGACGTTGATACATCAGAATCTTTAAGAAAAATTGATCCTCAATTAATTGGAAAACTCAATCGTGCAACAAGTGTTCAGGGAATTATGAACGTTCTTCAGCAGTATGCTCCTTATGAATCTGGTGCCGAACAAACAGTCGTAATTGCAGATTCCGCACCAACTACTTCTATGAGTGGAGAATATGGAGATTCTGGTGCTGTTATGATGATGGGAGGAATGAGTAATGAATCAGATCCATTTGAGTCATTGGCAATTGGTGGTTAAATAAAGTATCAGGTAATAAGAAATGGCAAATCCAATCGTCACAAAAAGTGCTGAACCGTCTTTTATAGAAAGAATTGATATTGTCTCAAATAAAAGTCAAAGTAAGGTTGCAAGCGTTACTGGCGGAACTATTCGTTTAATGTACTATGAAAGTATATTACAAGACAGTGTAAAAGCAGTTGTTACTTTTGCCGATACTGGAAATGCAATTGATGACAAAACTGTTTTAGAAGGATTGCCTTTGGTTGGACAAGAGAAAGTATATGTAAAGTTCAGAGATAATAATGACTCTGAGTTGAACATAGTTTTATATGTGAATAAAGTAACTCCTATAGTAGAAGATACTACCAAGTCTATGGTTCAGTTGGAATTGGTATCCAAAGAATTTATTATGAACGAAAAGGTTAGATTGAATGAAAGATTTGATGGGAAGATATCTGATCATATTAAAAAGATTTTAACAAATAAAAATTATCTCACAACGGAAAAAAACATTGACATTGAAGAAACTTCAAATAATTACAACTTTATTGGCAATAACAGAAAACCATACTATGCTATGAATTGGTTGTCTAAAAAAGCAGTATCCGCAAAAAACCAAAAGAGC
>Ga0129336_10002164_pt1 | contig 12093 bp, 9 predicted proteins | sample CPB6_02_DNA_FD_96878 | JGI IMG/M metagenome (GOLD analysis project Ga0129336, IMG submission 96878) | Freshwater to marine salinity gradient microbial communities from Chesapeake Bay, USA - CPBay_Sum_0.6_0.2_DNA | ecosystem: Environmental > Aquatic > Marine > Coastal | place: USA: Chesapeake Bay...
ACTTGGATTCAAACAAACGACTAAGGGATTATGAGAAGACAGGACTTACTAGATCCCATTGGCCATCAATCACTTACGCATTCCAAAATCCCGTGTGTAAGAGAATGTGTATGTAACTATCGCGTTTTTGACACTCGTCACCCATACGTCAAATAACAGCTCCGCCTACTTAGTAGTAACAGATAAAAACTTTTTTTGAGCAATTATAGAGCCGTCAATAACTGGAATTGACGAACCTGCGCAGTTGCTGCGTCGAGCGTCGCGAATGTCGTTTTAACGACATCGCATCAACTGTTGTGTCTACTGTCGTTTAACCGAAAAGCTAACTCGGGATAACATCTCTTCAATGATGGGCAGATTTGTGGCGCGAAAGTCACCGGCCCGTTAATCCATGCATCCAATCAGGCCCTGACTCAGTGCCTCGGCGGCAAACAGCGGCAGGGCAGGGTTTTTGAAAGTACTATGCGCCCTGCAAAGGTCCGCAGCGGGATTTTTCATTAACGACATGGCGTTCGAAACTCTCAATAGTTCCACGTTTGCCATTTTGACTTGCCTCACGCTCTCGTGATTGAGTGTGTCCATGACCCAAACACATCGCCTTGCTCATCCGTCGATCCAATTCATCCTAGGCCTCTTGGTCTTGCTTTTGGCGTTCTGCTTTAAGGGCGTGATAACTGCGCCGCCCAGTATCTCGGAAACAGTGTCTACGACGGGATTTGATACAAAGGTTGCGATTGGCCGTCTGGCGCGCATCCTCGGCGACGAGCGACCTCATCCGGTCGATTCCTCGGCCAATGATCTGGTTCGCGAGCGCATCTTAAGCGAGATCAAGGCCTTGGGTTATACGCCAGAAGTGCGCGATGATTTTGCTTGCCGAGGTCCTAAACGTTTTGGCGGCATGAGCTGTGCGCGGGTTCGCAATATCCTCTTCCGGGCGGGCCCTTCTGGTGGTGGAGCGGCCCTCATTGCAGCCCATTATGATTCTGTACCAGCAGGCCCGGGTGCCAGCGATGATGGTGCAGGCGTGGCCGCGACCTTAGAAATCGCCGCGCGTTTGGCAGGCCGGAAGCTGACAAAGCCGGTTATCTTCCTGCTCACCGATGGGGAGGAAGCTGGGCTGCTCGGGGCTAGTTCATTTGTGCGCAAAGACCCGTGGGCCAAGGATGTGGTCTTTGCCATCAACATGGAAGCGCGTGGCACAGGCGGCCCGGCGATCATGTTCCAAACCAGCGCACCCAATGGTCGCGATATCGCAGCGCTGACGGATAAGCCCGTGCGCACCATTGCCAATTCAATGGCCGCCGACATCTATCGCACCTTGCCGAACGATACTGATGCGACCGAGTTTTTGGCCAAAGGCTACGATGTCATCAATTTTGCCTTCATTGCCCCGGTTGCGCGGTATCACACGCCCTTAGACAATCTCGCCCATCTCGAGCCCGCCAGCGTTGGGCATATGGGTGGTGCGGCACTGGTAGCGCTGGAAGGGTATTTGGCAGAAAAACCCACCGCCAACACGCCAGAGGCGGAGGTAATCTATTCCGATGTTTTGGGTCGTTTCATCTTGGTTATGCCCGTTGCAGCTGGCTATGGCCTGTTGGGATTTGGGCTATTGGGAGCATTGTTTGCTTATGTGAAAAGCGGGCCGAAAGGCGGCGTGCGCGCTCTAATCGCGCCTCTGGCTTCACTTCTTGTCGCAGGCGGTGTTGGCTTCTCCACCCTTTGGCTGATCGACCAAGTGCGCGTTGAAAGCCAATGGTGGTTTGCCACCCCGATGGCGGGACGGCTTTTGGTCTATGGTAGCAGTCTATTGGGCGCTCTCCTCGCGCTTTGGTGCTGTCGCGGGACCAGTCCCATGCGCGTCCTTGCTGGAGCTTGGATTTGGGTAACCGCGCTCTTTCTTGGCCTCTCCCTTGTCTCCCCGGGCAGTATGATTCTTGCGGCGCCGGCGGCCGGGCTTGCTGGGGCGGGCTTCTTGCTAATGGGAATGAAGATTGACCGCAGATTGCTTCAAGTAATTTTTGGCCTTGCCTCTGCCTTAGTCCTTTTGATTTTCATCCTGCCTGCCTTGGACTTTGCTGAAGCCGGCTTGGGCTTTGGTCGGGGCTGGGCGTTTGGGGCAGTTGGTGCCCTTTTGATGCTTTGCACGCTTGCACCAATTTGGCAGCCCGAGGCGAAGTTGGCTGGCGCAAGCTTGCTGACATTATTGGCAATTGGCGGAGCCTTTGCGTGGGCCGCCGTCACACCAGCCTATTCACCCGAGGTGCCAAGGCCTTTGAATGTACAACACTGGCATGGCGGTGACGAAGATCATGCTTGGGTGCTAGGCCCAGGTGATGAAGCCGCGCCGACCAGCATGCAGGCCCTAGCCCCATTCAAACTGGCCTCGCTGAGAAATAGCGACAGCAAGCGGGTGCATGCTCCGGCGCCAGTGCCGAGCGGCACCCCGGTGCCCGCCCGCATTGAGATCCTCACTGAAACCAAGACAGTTGAAGGCCGCACTCTAAAGCTGCGCGTGCTCGCACCCGGTGCTGATGAGGTAATCCTCTCGGTTCCAAAGGAGGCGCAGGTTCGCATGCTGAACGGCGGGGCCGATGGGCAAGCTGGTGAGGTCACTTTTGATACCCCAAAAGCCCTTAGCTTGCGCTGTGTCGGTCGGTCGTGTGTGCAATGGGATTTAGAGGTGAAGCTTGGCCCTACCCCGGTACCCTGGATCACCCGCGCTGTATTGCGAAAACTGGGACCTGAAGGCGATCCCATCGTCAAGGCACGCCCGCCCTGGGCGTCGCCGGTTCAAGGTGGAGACGTAAGGGTGACCAACCAGAGCCAGAAGCTTTAAAAAAAGCCCACCCGCACGCGACTGGCAGCACATTGGCGTGAGATCCGCTCGGGCGAGCCGCATCGCGAACTCGGTCACTCCGCCTTCGGCGCGGTGGTGATGATAGGCATGATGGGCGGCATGCTGCTGCTTGGCATCTTGGGCTTCGTCATGGAAGAGATCGACTATTTTTGTGGCGATGATCGGCTCGAGTCGATCCACGAGTCGCTCGCGGATGTCGTCGCCGTACTGACAGCCATTCATCTGAGCGGCGCGTTGGTAAAAAGCTTTTGGCTTCGGGAAAATCTGCCGTTACCCATGATCACCGGACGACGGCGACGACCCGAATCGGAACGAACCGAAGATCTGAATCACTAAGAGCGATCAAGCACCAGCGAATTCGGTGTACTAACCTAAGCAGCGCTTCGACCGAAATACCGCATTTCCTCAGTCAAACACGGTCAGATAGATTGCCCAAGCTGCACCGCACCAAGCGGTCGAGACGATGGTAAGCCCCAACAAACTCACGGGCTTTTCCTGGCCTTGAAGAAACCACTGATCCGCGTGAGCTCTGCTATCAACCAATACCTGGTTCGGGACTATCCGAAGCAGCAGCCATACGCCTGCAGGAACAATGATCAGATCATCCAGATACCCCAAAATTGGGATGAAGTCTGGAATCAAGTCGACGGGACTTAGCGCATACGCCGTGAGGATGCCGGCGAAACCGCGGGCGTACCATGGTGTTTGTGGATGACGCAAAGCAAACCAAAGCGTCATGACATCGCGCTTTAGTGCTTTTGCCCAAGTCGAAAGACGGCCCATGAGGCCATCCTACAACGGCAGCCATAAACCTTACGGACTCCGTTTGATATTCAATTCAGTCTTGAACGTAATCAGGGCGATGATTAATTGTGAGTTGCTTCGTCCCGTGCTCGAAGTTTGCAGAGGCTTCGATACATAAGCACCAACTGACTTATGACGAAATCAGACGAGAGGTCGTGCTCCGAAATCGAGAATTAGGTCACTGACAATTACCAGATCTAGAACGTCGCAAGTGTGTAAGCAGTGTGGAAGCAGTCTACGATCGTAAGTGATTGATTCTTGATGGATTCGAACTTACTTCAGGGGATTGCTTCACCGCTGGAGTAAAAAAGCCAAATCAATGAAAACTTAACTCATTGATTTGTAAGACTGGGCCCGCTTGGATTCGAACCAAGGACCAAGGGATTATGAGAAGACCAGACCAACCCAGTCCCGTTGGCCATCAATCACTTACGCATTCCTAAATTCCGTGTGTAAGAGAATGTGTATGTAACTATCGCGTTTTTGACACGTGTATCTAGGAGCGAAATTCTTCTCGAGTATCGCGGCACCGTATAGCGATAAAAGACAACCCGAGCCTTAGAGGTCGATCTTTGAAGCGAGATATGATGAGACGAATTCATGCCGCTCGGGGGCTATTTCGGCCTTTTCTGACAGAGACCTTATATAAGTTAGTTGCAACTTCGACACCGCCACCGCTTTCTCAACGGCGGATTTCGATCATCAATGTCGCTGCAGTATAATCGGTGTCGCAGCGAGTCACTGCGCCGCGCGTATGGCTTCCCATTCCTCACAACAAGCAACCCCCGCCCTCGTTATCGGTGCGGTCGGCATCGTTTTCGGAGACGTAGGCACCAGCCCTCTCTACGCGTTGCGAGCCGCGCTATCGACGGGACTCACCCCCTCCAGTCTTCCAGATATCCTTGGCGTTCTTTCGCTGATCTTTTGGGCCATCGCTTTGGTGGTGGGCCTAAAGTACGTCGCCATCGTGTTGAGGGCAGACAATGAAGGTGAAGGCGGCGTTCTGGCACTCACTCAGCTGACTCTCGGGAGTGCCAGCTTTAAGCTAGCCGGCATTCTGTCATTGATGGGGTTGGCGGGATGCGCCCTGTTCTTTGGAGATGGCGTCATCACACCCGCGATCTCAGTGCTCAGCGCCGTCGAAGGGCTGGAGCTGGTCGCACCAGATCTTGAATCTGCCATCTTACCGATCGCGCTGGGCATACTTGTCGGACTGTTCTTGGTTCAAAAGAAAGGCACCACAAAAATTGGTAGAGCTTTCGGGCCCATCATGGTGACCTGGTTTGCGGTTCTTTCGGCACTCGGCGTCGCGTCTATAGTGAAAACGCCTGAAGTCTTGGCGGCAGTCGATCCGAGATATGCGATAACCCTCTTTTTAGCTCATCCGACGATGGGGTTAGTTATTTTTGGTGCCGTTTTTCTATGTGTGACCGGAGGCGAAGCGCTCTATGCCGATCTCGGGCACTTTGGTCGGAAAGCGATTACCGGCGGGTGGTTACTCATCGTCTGGCCGTCTTTGTTACTGAATTATTTTGGCCAAGGTGCGCTTCTACTGAGAAATCCAGGTGCAGCAGTAAATCCGTTTTTCTTACTTGCGCCAAACGAGCTATTGCTCCCGCTCGTCATCTTGGCCACTGCCGCCACCGTCATTGCCTCGCAGGCCGTGATTTCGGGCGTGTTCTCTATCGCCAGACAATGTCAACAGCTCGGATTACTACCTCGAATGCGAGTCGTCCATTCATCCGAGCATGCGATCGGGCAGGTATACGTTCCATCTATCAACTGGTTGCTATGCATAATGACGCTTACGCTCGTGATCGGCTTCAGATCATCCGAGGCGTTAGCAGGTGCCTACGGTGTCGGTGTTTCTATCACCATGGCACTCGATTCCATATTGATGCTGATTTTTATTTTTTCTATCAGTACACGCAACCGAGCTTTACAAATTGTAGCGATCAGTTTCGTTCTATTGATTGAGGTGGGCTTCATTGCGGGTAATTTGCTCAAGCTTACCGACGGCGGCTGGGTACCTCTCGTACTCGGGTTATCGCTGCTTACGATCATGCAAACTTGGCGTCAAGGACGCGAAGTACTCGTGTCGCGAACCCAACGCGAAGATTTCACGCTCAGCGAGTTCAGGAGCTTGATTGACAGAATCAAGCCGATGACGATTGATAAAACAGTCGTTTTCTTGTCGAGCGATGCTACGCGTATTCCGCGAACACTGGTAAGAAACATACAAGTCAACCAAATACGCCATTCGCAAACTATATTGCTCACCATCGTGACAGCGAACGTCCCGCGAGTATTGGCAGGATCACGAGCGCGTGTAGAAGAGATCCTGCCTGGGGTATATCGGGTCGTGTGTAATGTGGGTTTCATGGAACAAATCGATGTCCCTGCGCTGATGCAAGAGGCTCGACGGCACTTCAAAGAACTGGATTTGCGGGGCGCAAATTACATGTTAAGTCGTGACGACATCGTTACATCGAGCCGCCCCGGAATGACCCGAATACAAAAAGCACTGTTTGCATTCATGTCACGCAATTCAGAGTTCGCAGGTAGTCATTTCGGCATCCCTGCCGAGCGGATCATCGAGTCGGGACGGCAAGTAGAGATTTAGTGGGGAGACCCCTCTTCCAACTCATTGATTTGTATGACTGGGCCCGCTTGGATTCGAACCAAGGACCAAGGGATTATGAGAAGAACGAACCCAGGCGATCTCTCTGGCCATCAATCACTTACGCATTCGTTAACTCCGTGTGTAAGGAAATGTGTATGTAAGTATCGTGTTGTTGACGTGTATTTAAAGGCTTTTTTACACGTCACATCAAAGGCTCGAAACACCTTTTTCATGTTAACAATTAAAAGGCCCGAGGGCGGCGCTCTAGTATTTAATCAATCTATTACCCGACTGTGCGCATAGCCTATTTTCTTTGGCTTATCAGCAGTGCACGGAATAGTACAGCCGCAATATCAATCCAGTTGAACAGCGCGCAACCGTAGGGCATTTGCAATCACACTTACTGAGGACAACGTCATCGCGGCAGCGGCTATCATCGGAGATAGTAAAAGTCCGAATACCGGATATAGCGCACCGGCAGCCACGGGTATTCCAGCAACGTTGTAGAAAAAAGATAAGAACAAGTTCTGCCGGATATTACGCATCGTCACACGGGAGAGTCGACGAGCGCGCACAACGCCTATCAAGTCCCCTCCCAATAACGTTACCCCAGAGCATTCGATAGCCACGTCTGTCCCGGTCCCCATCGCGATACCCACATCGGCGGACGCCAGAGCCGGCGCATCGTTTACCCCGTCTCCGACCATTGCGACTACACGCCCTTCGTGACGTAAACGCTGCACTATTCGGACCTTATCTTGCGGGAAGATTTCTGCCTCTACCTCCTCAATACTAAGCTGTCGTGCTACCGCTAAAGCGGTCGTCCGACTATCCCCTGTGAGCATCAGGATACGCATCCCCTCCTCGCGCAGCGTTTGAAGTACCGCCGGCGCCGATGCCTTGATCGGATCGGAAATCGCTACAAAACCCGCCAGCCTTCCGTTGAATGCTACAAAGATCACAGTAGCGCACTTGGCTCGTTGCGTTTCAGCAAGAGAGTGGAGCGGCGCTACGTCTATTCCATACTCTGCTAGGAACTTAGGTGCACCGGCGATTACCGCTATCCCGCCTATTTTGCCGACGACGCCTTTGCCAACGGGCGAGTCAAAGTCGACAACGTCCGCCATCGACAGGTGTCGCTCCTGCGCTGCAGTCACTACTGCGGTAGCTAGCGGATGTTCACTGATTCGCTCTACGCTCGCGAGCTTCGATAAAAGATCGTCCGTTGAGAGTCCTGTAACAGGCTCGACGTGTACCACCCTGGGTCTTCCTTCAGTGAGGGTACCCGTCTTATCCACGACCAAGGTGTCGACTTTCTCCATGCGCTCGAGCACCTCTGCATCGCGGATAAGCAACCCCCGCTGGGCGCCGCGGCCCACGCCGACCATGATGGACATTGGAGTTGCTAAGCCCAGTGCGCATGGGCAAGCAATAATGAGAACCGATACTGCTGAGATAAGCGCATAGGAGAGCGCCGGCCTTGGCCCCCAGAGTAGCCATGCGAAAAATGTAAGGATCGCTGTGCCAAGTACCGCCGGGACGAACCAAGCCGAGACCAGATCTGCCACCCGCTGGATAGGCGCCCGAGTGCGCTGGGCCGATGACACCATCCGCACGATTTGTGATAGCAGCGTGTCGGCGCCCACCTTGGCGGCGCGCATCGTAAAACCGCTAGTTTGGTTCATGGTGCCGGCGGTGACTTTAGAGCCAATCACCTTGGTCACAGGCATGGACTCACCGGTCACCATGGACTCATCTACGATCCCCTTGCCAGCGGTAAGTTCACCATCTACCGGCACCTTTTCACCCGGCCGCACGCGAAGGAGCTCACCTACCTTAATAGAATCGATAGACACCACCTCGTCTATACCCTCGGTAGATACGCGTACCGCCGTCTTTGGCGCAAGACCAAGCAGCGCTTGGATCGCGCTTGACGTCTGCTCCCGCGCTTTAAGCTCGAGCACCTGCCCAAGCAATACAAGCACGATAATCACTGCGGCAGCCTCAAAATAGCTCGCTACTAAGCCGTCCGCGTCGCGCATTTCAGACGGAAATAAGCTAGGGGCTAGAGTAGAGAACGCGCTATATATCCAGGCGGCGCCGGATCCCAGTGCGATCAGTGTGAACATATTTGGCGTATGACGCTTAAAGGCGATCCAACCGCGCATAAAGATAGGCCAGCCTGCTCCAAAAACCACCAGCGCGCTCAGCGCCATTGCGACGAGGCTCACTTTGTGAGAATTCACTTGGCCTTCGATGTAAAGAAAATCGCCCCCCATCTCGATCATCAAAATTGGTATCGATAAAAAGAGGCTGACCCAAAATCGACGAGTCATCTCCCTTAGTTCGAGGCTTGATTCTGGCTTCACAGAACGCACAATTTGTTCTAGCGCCATTCCGCAAATCGGGCAATGCCCGAACCCCTGCTGACGAGTCTCGGGATGCATCGGACAGATGTACTCGATAGGCTCGTCCGAGGAATAAATCGGCGCGCTCATGGCGAACTCGTCATCGTCTTATGCGCTCCACTGCAGTAATTGTCATTGCCTTACGCTCTCGGCAGTTCGCTGCCTACCGGGCTTTACTCGCTTGCCCTTTCGACTCGATGTACGCCTAAGGCTTTGTATAAAAAATGCTTCTTAATCTCCGCGCGACCCAAAACCGACAGGACAGAAATCAGTACGTAACATATGCATCGTTAGAAATTCGAGCGGTAGAGCACCGTTTAGATTGGCGACGCAAATGTACGATGCCGCATGGTATCCACTCAAAAGTAGCTCGGTAATTTGAAACGATGAATAAGTTTTAACGGAACGTGAGAAAGTACGAATAAAACTTTTGAATTCAAAGGAGCCCTGTTATGTCTACACCCACCCTAAATGTAATTGCTGCGGCCATGCTTTGGGTCTTGTCTGGAACCGCCCTCGCGCAAACGCCAACACCGAAGACGGATCACCCTTCCCACCAATCAATAGAAAATCCAGCGATACCTGCCGGGCTTGCACCGAAAGCAGAAAAGACACCGAGTTCAGAGGACATCGATAAACAGATTAGAGCTATGCAGGAGATGCACCAAAAGATGCAGGCTACGCAGACTCCAGCTGAGCGCGCAAAGCTCATGGAAAGACACAGGAAGGTGATGCAAGAAAGTATGTCCATGATGAGCCAGATGCGCGGGGACGCTCACGCTATGGCGGGGATGTCTGGCCCGGGCGGAATGATGGACATGCATCGGTCCATGGAACGTCGCATGGCCATGATGGAGCAGATGATGCAAATGGTGATCGACCGGGACACTGCCAAGACGGGCCAGTAAAGCTAGCCTTCATGGGAGAGCATCACGTAAAGCGCGGAGAGTCTCGAGCGTTTCGCGGCCACGCGTACGCAGCGGTTCAATTGACTGACAAGATTTTTAATGAAAAGCAGTGGGTGTGTAAGCGCCCTGCTCTTCACAACTTGCTGATCTATATCACAGCAAAACGAACTTAAAGGGATTACATCGTTTTTGGCGTGTCAAAACCAAATCGATGAAAACCTAACTCATTGATTTTTAAGACTGGGCCCGCTTGGATTCGAACCAAGGACCAAGGGATTATGAGAAGAGAGGACTAACTGAATACCATTGGCCATCAATCACTTACACGCCCGTAAATTCCGTGTGTAAGAGAATGTGTATGTAACTATCGTGTTTTTGACATAGCGCCGGACATTCTTTATCTAATCAAGGGAAGTCTCGACTGGCGTTGCGGGACGGTATTGGAATCGTCAGCGTGCGCCACATTCCGCGTCAATGGTTTCGCATGAAAGGTTTTCATGAGCGCAGGAATGATCGATACGGCCCCAGGCTCTGCGCTAATGAAATCGCAGTACACACCTTGTGCATCCCAAGGGTCAGCACGATCCATGACATGAAAATGAAGATGCGGCATGGTCGAGTTGCCAGAGTTACCGACGCTGGCGATGTGCTCACCCGCATCGACAGCCTGCCCGTCCCGAACTAAAAGACTTCCCTCGCGCAGGTGGGCGTACAAAGCAACACCCACTTCCCCTTGGATCAGAATGTAGTTACCCAGCAGAGGCCGAAGATCGCTCGGCTCCGGCCGACGCTGAAAAAAGGTTGCACGAATCACTTCCCAGAAAGCGTTGATACGCAAACGGTCCGGCCAATCGCTTCGGGCAGCGACCACCGTACCTGGAAACGCAGCGAAGACCGGCGCGTTCCAGGCGCAGAAGGCAGTCGCGTGAACAAAAAAAGCGAATTGTCTTAAGATGGTGCAGTTCGAGAACCCGGATCCAGCCGTATTGAGACGAACGAGATCGTAAGCATAGGTTTGGCCAAAGAAATCGGTCCCGTGACTCGGGATTCTCTCTTCGGGTGTATTGACTGCAACCCAATCGCCCGCTACCGGAAAACCGATGGTATGAGTTGGTCTCACGCAGATTTCTTCCTCATTCAGGCCGCGATCGCTAAGTCATCCGCCACAATGCTAGTCCGTCCCCAGCTTGTAGTTCAATGCGCGACTCGCCACTGATTGCGAGTCCCCACGCGACCGACACGATGATTGGCCTTCGCAGAAAAGTATCAACGTCATGCGCTGACCTTGGTGCTATCTGCACTGCTGGCTTGCGATGGTTTAGATGCTGAATCCCTCCATCAAAAGTTGGTCGATCCGTATCGCTGGAACGCAGATATTCCCCACGAGCGGGACACAAACTCTGTGTTCTTGATGACGGCCATCGACGACGACCCTCAAAAACCATACTCTTGTCGTTTCCGCACGGATGATCATGAATTTGATTATTCGCTACGTTGGTCTTCATTTTCAAAAGATCAATTCGCTGAGCTGATCAATCGAGCCACGGGGCGTGTGCAGACGCGGATCGAGTTACATCAAGTAGGTCCGGTTTGGTTCGTTTCATTGCCGACGTTTAACCTTCAAGAGCCTGTACAAGTTGACGCTATGCGGGCTCTGCTCGGCGAGCTAGATCAGGTGGCCGGGAAACTGCGCGATGCACCTTGGGTAGTGTTGGATGTTCGGGGTAACTCCGGCGGCAACAGCGGCTGGGGCCGTGAAGTCGCTGAAAAACTCTTTGGCAAAAAAGTCGTTGCCGGTATAGAAGGCAGGTTTGACTGGACCGTTGACTGGCGTGTGTCCAATGCCAATGCGGCAACCCTTCGGGAGTATGCAGCGCAATCCGAAAAACACCGACAAATAGCTGATGCTCGATATCGTCGTAAGCTAGCTGACGAGATCGAGAAGGCGGCTGCCGAGGGCAAGACCTATGTCCGCAGGGCCAGTCCTGCGCGATTCGCCAGCGATGCGACGACAGGCAGATCCCCGTTCAAGGGCCGTGTCTACTTACTGACCGACCACACCTGCGCAAGTGCTTGCCTGGACTTCGCCGATATCGCTCGGCGGTTTCCCGGTGTGGTGCATATCGGTCTACCCACTTCGGCGGATTCAATCTACATCGACAATACTGGCCACGTACTTCCGAGCAATCAGGGTATGTTCAGCTGGTCGCTTAAGGTGTACCGGAACCGAATCCGCTCCAACAACGAGTGGTACGAGCCCGATATAGCATGGCCAGGTGGGCCGATGACCGATGCGGCGGTGGCGAGTTGGGTGCAGACGCTTACACCTTGATTACTTCCCCCGTTGACGGCAAGTTGGCTTCAAGGATCGCGATGGGCGCTATTCACGCAACCTTCTGATCTATAAGACTGGGCCCGCTTGGATTCGAACCAAGGACCAAGGGATTATGAGAAGAACGAACCCAGGCGATCTCTCTGGCCATCAATCAC
>Ga0129336_10002165_pt1 | contig 12092 bp, 18 predicted proteins | sample CPB6_02_DNA_FD_96878 | JGI IMG/M metagenome (GOLD analysis project Ga0129336, IMG submission 96878) | Freshwater to marine salinity gradient microbial communities from Chesapeake Bay, USA - CPBay_Sum_0.6_0.2_DNA | ecosystem: Environmental > Aquatic > Marine > Coastal | place: USA: Chesapeake...
CGTCCAACAGGATCGTGTAGAGCGGCGACATCCTCGACAGCTTTAGCAATAGCTTCAAGCCGCGCACTATCAAGCTTTAAACGATCAAGAAATGCACCTTTCGTACCTCGTGCCTCAGCATCGGCGATATCTGAAGAATTTGCTTTCAGAATTGATGGCGCATTGCTGCGGATCATCTGCGCTGCGGAACGAAGGGCGGATGACTTCAGCTCATTTGAGGCATTTGCAACATCATGCGCGGCGCTGCGGGCATTTTCACCGAGCTGATTCATCAGTTTCACGAGCATGTCTCGGTCGGTATGAGAAATCATCTCATTCATGATTAGCTCACCCCCAAGGCCATGTCATCACGATGAATGAGTTCAGCACGGCCCGCATAACCAAGAATTTTTTCAATGTCGCGGGAAGACTTACCCGCAAGCAATGCCGCTTCGGTTGAATCATAGCCAATCAAGCCGCGACCCAATTCACCACCATCAGGTGCACGCATAACAACAGCATCACCGCGCCCGAAAACGCCTTCGATCTTTTTGACACCCGCGGGCAATAGACTTTTTCCTGTCCGGATCGCATCGGTTGCGCCCGTATCAAGAAACAGAATACCCTTTGGTTCAAGAACACCTGCGATCCAGGTCTTGCGCGCTGAAACGGGATTCGATCCCGTCAAAAACCATGTGCATGGTCCTTTAGATCCAATGCGCTTGATTGGATTCAGGACGCGACCATCTGCGATGATCATGTGCGTGCCGCCCGTTGTTGCGATTTTAGCTGCTTCAATTTTCGTCCGCATTCCGCCACGCGATAATTCGGACGCTGCACCACCGGCCATCGCTTCGATCTCTGCCGTGATACGCGGAACGAGGGGAATCAATTTAGCATTCGGATTGTTTGCGGGCGGCGCGTTGTAGAGCCCATCAATATCCGAGAGCAAAATCAAAAGATCAGCGCCGGCCATCGTCGCAACGCGCGCTGCTAATCGATCATTGTCACCATAGCGAATTTCGGTTGTCGCCACGGTATCATTTTCATTCACAACAGGAATGGCCTTCAAATCAATGAGACGCGCAATTGTTGCGCGCGCATTGAGATAACGTTGGCGTTCTTCGGTATCACCGAGAGTAACCAGAATTTGGCCAGTCGTGATTTTGTGTTTGCTAAAAACTTCGGCCCATGCACGGGATAATTCGATCTGTCCGACCGCTGCTGCAGCTTGGCTTTCTTCGAGCTTCAAGGGACCGCGCGGTAGTTTTAATACGCCACGCCCAAGTGCAATCGCGCCTGATGACACGACTAAAACATCGACGCCTTTTTTATAGAGAGCGGACAAATCATCACCAAGCGCGGTGAGCCATTCGGATTTTAATCCTTTAGCCGGATCGACGAGAAGTGATGAGCCGACTTTGACAACAATGCGTTTGAATTTCGAAAAATCCGGACGCTTGCTCATGGGTGCCACGTCTCGTCGATGTGGCCAGCTTTGCTTTCGCTCACGCGTTGTTCATCAATGATCGAAGCGAGCGCGCGCAAGATTTCTGTCACCCCCTTATTTGCAGCGGCGGACACCAGCATGGGCTCTTTTTTTGAAGCGCGTTTCAATTTTGCTTTTTGGCTTTTTAAAATCTCTGGCGTTACGGCGTCGATTTTCGAAAGCGCAACGATTTCAATTTTTTCCTCGAGACCATTGCCATAGGCATCGAGTTCGTCGCGTACAATTTTATAGGCTTTGCCGGCATCGTCCGATGTCGCATCAACAAGATGCAACAGCACGCGGCAGCGTTCGACGTGACCTAAAAAGCGATCACCGAGTCCATGCCCTTCATGCGCGCCTTCAATGAGGCCGGGAATATCAGCGAGCACAAATTCACGTCCATCAATACGCACAACACCGAGTCCGGGATGCAATGTCGTAAACGGATAGTCGGCGATTTTTGGCTTGGCTGCTGTAACACTCGCAAGAAATGTCGACTTGCCTGCATTGGGCAATCCAACAAGTCCGGCATCAGCAATCAGTTTCAAGCGCAACCACACCCAGCGCTCATCACCGGGCAGCCCGGGATTGGCATGACGCGGCGCGCGATTGGTCGAGGTCGTGAAATAGGCATTACCAAACCCGCCATTGCCGCCTTTGGCGAGCGTTATCGTTTGGCCGATTTCGGTTAAGTCAGCGATGAGAGTTTCACCATCTTCATCGAAAATCTGCGTGCCTTTCGGCACTTTCAGAACAACATCACTGCCTTTGCCGCCCGCACGGTTTTTACCCATGCCATGCCCACCGGGCCGCGCTTTGAAATGTTGCTGGTAGCGATAGTCGATGAGGGTGTTAAGGCCTTCGACGCATTCGACGCGCACATCGCCGCCTCGCCCGCCGTCACCGCCGTCGGGGCCCCCAAATTCGATAAATTTTTCGCGCCGGAAGGAGACTGAACCCGCGCCGCCATCGCCGGAGCGGATATAGACCTTGGCCTGATCAAGAAATTTCATGCGCCCTTCCTACAGGAATTTATAGAAAAAGGGAGCGTGAAAAGCCGTGATTGGGTTAATGGCCGTTTTTGTGAATCGTGAGCGTAACCGACCCCACCGGAATAAAGCCAAGGAAATTGACCGTCGCGGTATTGAGAACCGTCTTTTCGTCGGTCAACTCGAGCCGATCGACAAAATCGAGCCCGACGCCGCCAAATGAGGCCGTATAGCGCAGAATGACCGCGCCTTGATCCTTGGAGACGGTGGCTGCAACGCCGTCACGTTTGGCTTGATAGGAGCCGTCTTCATTTTTGGTGAATACCCAGACAACTTTGCCTTTCTCACCGTCCGAATACGTAATGTCTTCGTCGAGGGTGAGAATGCGCTGCGCATTATCCCATGTCCCGCGCATCACAACTTTCAGACCACGTTCTTGACCCGTCCATGAATTACGAAATTGGCCTTCGGCATGGAGTGTGCCGCGCAAAAATTGTTCGAGTACAAGATCTTTGTCTTTCGCGTAGCTCGGGAACGCGAATGCAAAAAGGGCAGACAATACTATAAGCGAACGCGTCATCAGTGATGACATCATGGCATAATCCTTTCAAAGACTTTCAGCTCTGTTTTTACGCGGCGGCACCATAGGCAGACCATGACGCGCCATCGCGCCAGGCCTTACGTGTCAATGCGTAACAGTCCACATCTTCGTCGCGATTTCGTGCAGGCATGAAACGCGTTTCACGACCTGTCTCGACAAACCCTGCTTTCGCAAGAACGCGTTTTGAAGCTGTGTTCTCAGGCTTAACTGTGGCAATGATTTGTTCAGCCGACGTCAATGTGAAACCCGTCGAAAGCAAGGCAAGTACCGCCTCACTGGCAAAGCCTTGCCCCCAATGTGGTACGCCGATCCAATAGCCAAGAGTAAGCTCATGGGTCGGCAGTTCGCCCGCATCATTGGGTTCACGCGTAAGTGCAATTGCACCAATAACGGCATTCGGACGCGGCTTCGGTGCAATCACAAGCGCAATGCCATGACCGTCACTATTCGAATTGCGGGCTGAGAAAATGTAAGCCTCGGCATCGCTTCGTGCATAGGGATGTTTGATACGGCCCGTCATGTCGGCGATACGCTTATCGCCGAGATGATCAGCAATGTCCTTTGCATCATTATTCTTTGGCCAACGCAGCCAGAGGCGCTGCGTCTCGATCCGATACACGTCGTCGCGCGTGATATCCCTGAACATGATCCGATCCTCCCGATCGATCCGCCTCGGCCAACTGGCACGATTTGGTGACTGAAAAACGACAAAGGGGACGCCGGTTCCCCGACATCCCCGTTTTTCCGTCTTTTGAACGGGATCGGATGGTTTCTGATCAGAACCGCATCCGCCGGGGACCTCGAGGGGCCGGCGGGGGTTCTTTTGAAACCGTTCCGCCGTTACTCGGCTGCTTTTCGTGTGACGACCGTTACGAACATGCGGTCATTGGCCTTCTTTTGAAACTCCACCGTGCCCGGTGCGGTTGCAAACAAAGTGTGATCTTTGCCCATGCCTACATTGGCGCCAGGATGCACTTTCGTGCCGCGTTGGCGGACAATGATGTTGCCGGCGAGAACTGCTTCGCCCCCGAATTTTTTGACACCAAGGCGACGGCCTTCGGAGTCACGTCCGTTGCGGGATGAACCGCCTGCTTTTTTGTGAGCCATTGTTCTGCTCCTAAATCTCTAAGGTGGGTTCTAACAACCCGGGATTCTGCTGACGATCCGTTATTATTCTGCGTCGGCCTTTTTGGCCTTGGCGGCGGGCTTTTTCGCGGCAGGCTTCTTTTCGCCTTCCGCCTTAGGCGCTGCAGCCTTTTTCGCTGCCGGCTTTTTGGCCGGCGCTTCGGCAGCAACTGTCGCAGCCGGAGCCGCTTTCACGGTCGTGGCCACAGGCTTCGGCGCTTCACCAGCCTTATAGATGCCGTCGATCCGGATGACCGTCAGCTCCTGGCGATGACCACGCTTGCGCTTTGAATTCTGGCGACGGCGCTTGAAGAACGCAATTGTCTTCGCGGACCGTGTTTGCTCGATGATTTCGCCGGTGACGGCCGCACCCGCGAGGGTAGGGGCGCCTACGTCGGCACCAATCATAAGCACATCGGAGAAAGTAACAGCCGAACCGGCCGTCCCTTCGAGTTTTTCGACCGTGATACGGTCATTGGCGGCGACCTTATATTGTTTGCCACCGGTCTTGATGACTGCGAACATCTCTCATTTCCCGTGTTCTAACGTCTCTGCCTACGGAATTTCCGCAAACGGACGCCTTTTTGACAGTTGTCGCCGGATTTTCGCCGATCCCGGAGGATTTTAGGCAATTTTCCAACGAAATAAGCGCGGAATTATGGACTCCGCGCCAGAGCCGGTGTGCTACAGGTCCAATCCGCAAGAGTCAATGCGCCGCGACCTTCCCAGATGGGGTTTTTGCGTTCGGGGCCATGATTTGTCCGACCATTGAGCACTTTGGCGAGAAGGGTGCGCTCAAGGCCGCGACGCTTGTGAAAGAAAAATTCGCATGCTATCGACCCGCCGACCACAAGGGGCTTGCGCCTACATCTCCCGGAGAGGTGGCAGAGTGGTTGAATGCACCGCACTCGAAATGCGGCATACTCGCAAGGGTATCGGGAGTTCGAATCTCCCCCTCTCCGCCATAAAGCCTTCTTTCGTGTCTCCCTAAACCGAATTTTTGGACGAACTGATCCTTGAGCATGCCTTCTCTCGCGACCCGCCTTACCAAAAAACTCGGCGCGATTGGCGTGGGGCGCGTCTTGGGCGCGGGTTTCGAGGCGCTACGCAACAAGATTTTGCATCTGATTTACGGCTTTGACCCTTGGCATGTGACCGGCAATTTTCACGCGCGTCCTTATAAAGCCGATGTGGTGAGGCTTATCGAAAGCGTCCCGCATGATCGCATTGTCGAAATCGGTGTGGGCCTCGGCGATATTCTCGGGCGCGTCAGGGCGGAAAAAAGACTGGGCCTTGATCGCGACCCGCAGGTTCTCAAGGCGGCACGATTTTGTGTCGAGGGACCGGTTTCATTTGCGGTTGCCGATTTCGCTTCACCGGATCAAATCATCTCTGCATTAAAGCAAAATGATTTTTCATCTGTCGATGTCATAATCCTCGTTAATTGGATTCATATGATCGAGATGGATTTCATTGAACAGACTATATTGACTGTCACAAAAACAATTCCGTTGCGCTATATTGTGATGGATACGATACGCCCCGGTACATCCGGCTATCGCTTCACACATACGCAAGATGATCTTCGTCGCTTGGGAGAAATCAAAACAGTGATCACCGCTGACGATGTTCGCGATCTTGTTATGATTGAAGTGAAATAAGGTTTCGTGGCTTTAAAAATTTAGAACGAAATATTTTCGCCGCGCATTTTCCATCCGCCTGTGCCCGGCGCGTAATGAACAGCGTCTTTTCGGCCTGAGGCATGTGTTGCGGCTAAGGCTTTGGCTGATCGTCCACCCGCCTGACACACAAGGATCAAAGGCTTTCCTTGTGGTAATTTTTCTGGGTCGAATGAAGAAAGCGGATAATTGATTGCACCGGGGACATGGCCTGCTTGATATTCGTTCGGCTCGCGTACATCCACGATATGGCACTCGCCGCTTTCAACCGCTTTCTGCATATCATCATGCTCTATAGCGGGAACACTTGATGAGCTAAGCAAACGCGAAATGAGAGTTGCAATCGACATGATGTGATTATCCTTTGATTGAATTATGCGGCTGCCTTAGCGTTGCTGAATTGAGTGAACGCTTCAAGCGCGTGGCTAGCATACATGGCTGAAGGACCGGCGCCCATATAAATGGCCATGCCGAGTGTCTCGAGTACTTCCTCACGCGTCGCGCCATGGTCAATTGCAGCCTTCACATGAAAGGCGATACAATCATCGCAGCGCACCGCAATGCCGATGGCTAGCGCAATCAATTCTTTGGTTTTTGCATCAAGCGCGCTTGGTTGAAGCGCCGCTTGAGCAATCGAGGAGAAGCCCTTCATGACATCGGGCGTGCCGGAGCGGAGATTACGTAACCCTACGGAACGGTCGCGCGTCCATTGTGGCCAATCACGAGAATCGGAAGACATGGAAATTCCTCTCTGTTAGATTGCGCGGGACTCGTCCGAAGGGCGGCTACTTTGTCACCGTTTGACGCCGTTGATCGAGAAGGCTTATATATTAGACTATACTAAATTAGCAAGTGACATATGGAATTAAACGAACTCATCCCCAAAGCAACCGAGGCAGAAGCCTTTCTGAAAGCGATGGCCAATCGCTATCGGTTGATGATTTTGTGCGAATTGCATCAGGGCGAGCGCTCGGTCACGAAGCTCCAGGAATCTGTGGGCCTGAGCCAGTCTGCCCTTTCGCAGCATCTTGCCCGACTTCGGGCCGATGGGTTGGTGACGACGAGACGTGAGTCGCAGACGATCTATTATTCGCTCGCCACCCAGAATGTGTCTGAATTGATTGGGTTGCTTTACCGGCTCTATTGCGCGCCGGATGCAGGGCCAAAGTCGGCCTGAAAAGCCTAACTGCCGCCTAATTTCTTATCCCAGGAAAGAACGAGGGCCTTCGCTTTCTCGACATCGGATTGATCCATGGCGGTGAGCAATTTTGACCGTGTATCGACCGCGAGGGAGCGCCGTTCATTTTGCCAAGAGGCGAGCCGGATGATTGAGAGGCTCAGCCATTGGTAGGCGCCGATCATGTCGACCTCCGTGCCAACACCGGTCGCGTAACACATGCCTAAAGCATATTGACCTTCCGGCGACCCGCCTTCTGCGGCTTTCTTGTACCATTTGACGGCCGTAGCCTCGTCCTTCTTCACGCCTTGGCCGAGCCTGTACATTTCTCCAAGAATATATTGCGCGGTCGGTTCACCGTCCGCCGCCATCGGCTTCAGGTCCTTATAGGCCTTGGCATAATCTCCCTGACTATAGGCCTGAACACCGTCGGACAGCGTCGTGGTCATAAAGGGAATCGCGACCAGTACCGTAAAAAAGGCCAGTGCAACGGCGGCGGCAATCGCGAGGGTCCAGCGGGTGCTATTCATGAGTGTGTGCCTATAGGCCCTAAAACTATGACTTGCATTAAATAGGCAATTTCCATGCCCCGCGCCAGTGGCTGCACTATCCGATAGGGGGCTTTCGGATGGTCATATAATTGTCATAGAAGAGAAACGAGTGCGGGCCGGTTCAAGGAGGGCGGGTCTTTGGAGATCCACGTCTTTGCCGCCGTTCTTTTCGCCGCGATGTTGCACGCGGGGTGGAATACGCTTGTCAAAGCGGGATCAGACAAACTTGTTTCGACGACACTGGTTGCTGCCGGTGGCGGCATCATTGCCTTCCCGCTGATTTTCATCGCGCCGTTACCCGCCATCGACTCATGGCCATATCTTCTGGCTTCCGCCATTATTCATATTGGCTATTTCACCGCGATTGTTTTGCTTTATCGCAATGCAGATTTATCTGTCGCTTATCCGGTAACCCGCGGTTCTGCACCGTTGCTCGCAACAATCATCGCCGCTTTCTCGTTAGGTGAAATTCCAACCGGCCTCGCTTTAGCCGGAGCGCTATCACTGAGTTGCGGAATTCTTTGGTTGGCAACCGATGGTATTCGCAAAGGTGGCCTTGATCGTACAACCTTATTTGTTGCTTTGATTAACGCCGGAATTATCGCGCTTTATACTGTTGTTGATGGCGTTGGCGGACGTCTCTCGCAACATTCAGTCAGTTACAATATTTGGCTTGAATTTCTTGACGGTATTTTCTTTGTCCCCATCGCAATTTACATGCGTGGCCGATCAATCATTCGCCCTTTGATGACACAATGGAAGACGGCGATTATAGGCGGCGGCGCAGCGTTTGCATCTTATGGTATCGCGATTTGGGCGATGACCGAAGCGCCGATTGGTCATGTTGCGGCAGTACGTGAATCATCAGTCTTTTTTGCGACATTGTTCGGCGCCGTGTTGCTTGGTGAGAAGTTTGGTCGTTCGCGTTATGTCGCAGCAGCATTTGTTGCAGTGGGATTAGCGGCACTGCGTTACGGCTAGAACATTATATTCATTGCCTTCTTAGATGAAGGGCGTCCACATCACATGATCAATATGAGGTGCATGCGTAGCAAGCATCACAAGACGATCAAATCCCAACGCAATTCCTGACGTTGGCGGCATGAGGGCTAGGGCCTCGAGTAGCGTCTCATCAATCGGATAGCGTTCGCCATAAAGTTTTTCTTTGAGCGCCATATCACCTTCAAAACGTCGTCTTTGTTCCTTTGCATCCGTCAACTCGCAAAACGCATTGGCAAGTTCAACGCCGCACACAAATAACTCGAAGCGTTCAGCAACGAGCGGATCGGATGGTTTGGGACGAGCAAGCGCCGCCTCAGCTATTGGATATTCACATAAAATCGTCGGACGTCCGATCCCTAGATGGGGATCAATTTTTTCCACCATCACGCGCGAAAAAAGATCCGCCCATGTGTCATCATCGGCCGTTCTTATGTTGGCTTTAGAAACAGCATCAAATAGTCGATCGCGGTCGGGCACCCCTCCGGGAGTCGTCGCCAGAAGATTGATGCCCGCGTAACGGTCAAAGGCTTCAGCAACGGTCAGGCGCTCCGCTTTTTCATAAGGGTCACAGATAACGCTCCGAAACTCGAAGTGCTTTGTTCCCACAGTCTCAGCCGCCAAAGCGAGGAGGCGTTCGCAATCCTCCATGAGAGCCTCATAGGGCTCCTCCGTCCGATACCATTCAAGCATGGTGAATTCGGGCGCATGAAGAGTGCCCCGCTCGCGGGCGCGGAAAACGCGGGCAAAGTCAAAAATCCGCGTTTCACCCCCCGCAATGAGCTTTTTCATCGCAAATTCGGGGGAAGTGTGGAGATATCGCGTTGAAATATCGCCCCCCGGGCTCTGTTGCGTCACCGCCATCGCATGGAGATGCGTCTCATTACCGGGCGACAGCTGGACCTGTCCGCACTCAACTTCGGTAAAGCCCTCGGTCTCTAAAAAGCTCCGGAATACCGCTTTAATGCGGTTGCGGGTCAAAAGAAGAGGGCGGCGATCCGCATGGCGGTCAGGCCGCCACCAGTCCGTATTTTGATCCGTATTTGCCCCATCTTTTTGTTTTCGCATGGTTTTTCGCTGGATCCGTCATTCACTTTTTTACAACTTACTCTAGCGGATTATCGCCAAGTATGAGACAAGCGCGGCCATTCCGGTTTCCGGGCGCCGCTGCGCCCCTTATTACAGGGTTTTTTCCGTGCAAGTCATCGCTAGCTCGATCCGCAAGGGCAATATCATCGAAAAAGATAACCAGCTTTACGTTGTCTTGACCGCCGAAAATATTCATCCCGGCAAAGGCACGCCGGTGACGCAGCTCGCCATGCGCCGCATTTCGGACGGGGTGAAGATCGCCGAGCGTTATCGCACAACCGAAAACGTCGAACGCGCTTTCGTTGAAGATCGCGATTTCAATTTTCTCTACCAGGATGCTGATGGCTTCAATTTCATGAACAACGAGACCTTCGAACAGGTTCCGGTGTCAGAAGACGTCATTGGTGATCAAGCTGTCTATCTGCAGGAAAACATGACCTGTGTCTTGTCGATGTATGAAGGGCGCTGCGTGGCCATTCAGTTGCCCGCACGTGTAACGCTTGAAATCGTCGAGACCGAGCCAACGGTCAAAGGCCAAACCGCATCCTCATCCTATAAGCCCGCCATTCTTTCGAATGGTGCGCGCACCATGGTACCGCCGCATATTGCGCCCGGTACACGCGTTGTGATCATGACGGAAGATGGCTCTTACGTTGAACGCGCTAAGGATTAATCAACAATGCGCGCGCTTCTCGATGTTATCCTGTTTGCGTTAGAGCTCTATAGCTGGGCCATTATCATTTCAGCTGTAGTGAGTTGGCTCGTCGCCTTTAACGTCGTCAATATGCGCAACGAAGTTGTGCGTTCAATTGCCATGGGTCTCTATCAAATCACAGAACCGGCTTTGCGGCCGATACGCCGCATTCTTCCGAATCTTGGCACAATGGATATTTCACCTATTATCCTGTTGCTGTTGATTATGCTGATTGAGCGTATCATTCGGATGTATATTTATCCGAATGTGTTCTGATCGAGCGGAGCCGTTCTCGGTCGGACCCGATGGTCTTACGCTTCACATTCGTCTGACGCCCAAAGGCGGGCGCAATGCTATCGATGGCGTTGAAACGCTTTCCGACGGCAAGTCGGTTTTGAAAGCGCGCGTTAGTGCCGTTCCCGAAGATGGCAAAGCGAATATAGCGCTGATAAAACTGATTGCTGAAACATTTGCGTGTCCTGTTTCAACAATTGCAATCGTCTCGGGCGCAACCGCGCGCATCAAGACGCTTCGTATCAAAGGCGATTCACAAAAGCTCATGCTGAAGCTTCAAGAATGTCTTGCGCCATGATCCGCATCGCGCCCGGTGCTCATCTTGATGAAAGCGAATTGATTGAAACTTTTGTCCGCGCCTCGGGCCCCGGTGGACAGAACGTCAACAAGCTCGCAACCGCCGTTGAACTGCGTTTTGATGTGCTCAATGCGCCGGGGCTTGATGCTGATATCAAAGAGCGCCTCGCTAAGCTTGCCGGACGGCGGCTGACGCTTGAGGGCGTGCTTGTGCTCTTTGCGCAAAAACACCGCACGCAGGAGATGAACCGTGCCGATGCGCGCGAGCGTCTGTTCGAGCTCATCAGGCAGGCGGCCAAGCGCCCGATCATCCGCCGCCCGACCCGCCCCACGCTCGCCTCTAAAAAAAGGCGGGTTGAATCCAAGGTCCGGCGCGGCGGGATCAAGGGGCTGCGCGGCCGCCCCGCCTCGGACGACTAAGCGTCTACTTAAATTTAACACTGCGACATTAGGAGCTAAGACCATGGTCGTGGTTTATGCCGCATTGCGACAAACCCGCTTTCTGGCTAAAAACAGTCCCGACTCCGTGTCGCATAACGGCATTTAAATAAGAAAAACGAAGGTTCACGAGATGGCAGCACCCCGGACTCGTCCGCTTTCCCCCCATTTGTCGATCTACAAGCCCACGATCACGATGATGATGTCGATCTTTCATCGCATCACCGGCGCGGCACTTTATGTCGGTACGGTGCTGCTGGCACTCTGGCTTGTGACGGCCGCCACCAATGCGGAAGCCTTTGCGACGGTGCAATGGTTCTGGGGTTCGATCCTCGGTCGGTTGATCCTGCTCGGCTACACATGGGCGCTCGTCCACCACGCGCTGGGCGGCTTGCGCCATTTCGTCTGGGACACGGGTGCGGGCCTCGGGCCGGAACGCCTGATGCTCTCGCGCCTGACGCTGATCGGCTCGCTCGCCATCACGCTCGGCCTTTGGATCCTCGGTTATTGGGTGCGCTAAGATCATGACCTCTTTCTCCTCCATGAAGACGCCTCTCAAAAATGTGCGCGGGCTCGGTTCGGCCAAATCCGGCACGGAGCACTTCTGGCTTCAGCGTTTGACGGCGCTTGCCAATGTGCCGCTGACCATCGGCTTTCTGTGCGTGGTCTATGCGGCGCTCGGCAAAGATGC
>Ga0129336_10002166_pt1 | contig 12091 bp, 10 predicted proteins | sample CPB6_02_DNA_FD_96878 | JGI IMG/M metagenome (GOLD analysis project Ga0129336, IMG submission 96878) | Freshwater to marine salinity gradient microbial communities from Chesapeake Bay, USA - CPBay_Sum_0.6_0.2_DNA | ecosystem: Environmental > Aquatic > Marine > Coastal | place: USA: Chesapeake...
ACCAAGCCTTAGCCGCTACTTCATCCCCAGCCACTTACCGAGTTTCATTCGCCGCCCACCACGCGACAACGGGATACCCGTCTTTTTAGACACTCGACGCTTTGCTTTAGTCACCCCGAGCGCACGCTTCCACGAAAACGATAAACCTGGACCAAGTTTCAAAGCACCCCCCGAATCTCCGTCCAACCTACCCCATCTTGTTCATACATATATATACGTATAAGTAGACCGATTCACGGATGAACCTGCCCCCACGCACTCCACCCGCGCAAAGTCTCAGGGTCAGTAGTTTTCGCGGATGTACGCGTAAGCGCGATCGAACAATTCACCCGCAGGTGGCAGACCACTATTTTTAAGTATTAGTCGTAACTCTTGGCGCACCGTGCGGTCACCTGGGTGAGAAGATTGCCAGCCAGTTCCTCTTACTGGTGAGACCAGAGAGTCGACTTGCTCAACCACTGTTTCGATAATTACTGGGGTGCCGTCCGGACGATATTCCTCAAAGATTTGTGTCAAAGCACCTTTGCGCGGGTCAATGATTTTGATATCTGATATTCGTCCTTCGTCATCGGCTTTCTCAGCTTCAAGCAAATCTTTAGCAAGTTCAAGCAGGCGTTTGAGGAAGTCAACGCTTTCTTCAGCACTTGAAATACGACTCAAACGGAGCATCTCAAGACGTTCAGCCAGAGAACGCCACACCTTTTCTGAAACTTCGTCTCCGAAACGTTTTTGTATTCGTTCCTCCAACTTTTGAAGTATTTCGAGAGCGTTCAAAGGCTTCTTCAGTTCTTTGTTGTCTGCAGGAAACAGCGTTAAATCTTTGAGTGCTTCGATCACTCCGACGTCCATCGCCACTTTTTCTAGTTGTTTGCCATCAATGGTGACACCGGTGAGGTGTTCGTGCACTATTTCCATTGTCTTTGCACCAAGTTTTTGCCACAACAACAAATCAGCTGCCTTGTTTGGCGCAATAGATGAATACACCTTGGCCAAGAATCGATAGTCCTCTTCAATGGGTCGAAGTTTCATGTCTGGCCACAAGAACTCGAACAGTCCCTGGCAACGCATGAATTGTGCTGCGAACTCTTCACGCTTTGGCAATGTGTCAAGTATCTGTTGTGCATCATGGATTTGGTTGAAAATCAATGCACTGCGGTCAACAGATTCAAAGCGCGCCACAGTGTTAGTCACTTCTGCCATCAATTCAGATAACAGAACCTCGACATCCTCTTGATTTTGTCCAGGCGTCGCCATTGATTTGGTCATTAACGCTTTGGCTAGTTCTTTTCCAAGACCTACATAATCGACGACGAGTCCGTGGAGTTTTTGTTGGCCTGTAAGTGGATTCGTCCACCGACGGTTGGTTCGACAGATTGCTTGAAACAACGTATGGGCCCGCAGTGGTTTGTCGAGATACATCGCTCCCTCGATTGGAGCATCAAACCCAGTCAGCAGCTTGGCTGTAACAATCACAAACTTGAGAGGGTCGTTGATGTCACGGAAACGGTTCTTGATTGTTGCCTCTTCTTCGCGTTCCAAATTCCAGCGTTCCCACTCTTGCGGGTCGTCTTTAGAAGTGGTCATGACAACCGTGCATTCTTCGCCTGGTTCCAACATTTGACTGATGGCGTCGTAATACGCCACGCAGGTTGCTCGGTCGTAGGCAACGATTTGCGCTTTCAATCCAAGCGGACCAATACGTGCTCGATAATGTTCAACAATGTCTTTACAGATTGCTTCAATTCGGTCTTTGTCTCGCACCACGACCGAAATGTGTGATGCCTTGGCAGCGAGTTTCCCTTTTTCATCATCACTGAGATTCTCCTCTTCGGCCAAATCATCGAAAGCCTTTTGCAGGGCCTCGGCGCTGAAGTGGAAGTTCACCAGGCGTGTCTCAACGTGCACAGGAAGCGTCGCACCGTCGTGAATGGAGCGCTCTACCGAATAATGATTCAATGCACCTTCAGGGTCATCGGGGTCACCGAACATTGCCCACGTGTTGCGGTCGTCAGTCGATATTGGTGTACCGGTCAGACCAATGAACTTGGCGTTCGGTAATGCTGCACGCATGTCGAGACCGAGTCGACCTTCTTGTGTGCGGTGGGCTTCGTCAACCATGACCACAATGTTTTCGCGTTCGTTAAGTAAGCCGGCTTCAGCGAAACGATAAATCGTGGTGATAATCACACCTCGTGCATCATCACGTAGCAAACGACGTAAATCTTCTTTCGATTCAGCAGTTTTTAACGACTGAATACCTACAGATTGAAATTCTGCCTCTGTTTGTTGAATCAGCTCCAAACGGTCCAGCACCACGACAATCGTTGGTGCATCCATGTCTGTTTGATGACGAAGTTTCGCAGCCGCATAAGCCATCGCAAACGTTTTACCTGAACCCTGGTGATGCCACACCAAACCTTGACGTTTCTTCGGGTCGCGGCAACGAGCAATAATCGCTGCCACAGCTTCAACCTGTGGGTACCGAGGAATCACTTTCATTCGAAGAGCACCCGCAGCAGTTGGCCGAGATGAATACAACGTGAATGACCTCATAATGTCAAGCACCATCTCAGGGTTTAACAACAATTCGGCAGAACGAATCACGGACGGCAAACCTGGCGGCATAATCTCGTCCGTTGTTGATGACCAGTTCAACCACAACTCTGGTGGCTGGCATACGGCCCCATAATGAAACTCTCTACCCTCAGAAGCAAATGACAACACGTTCGGAATAAAAAACTCCGGAGTTTTACGCTCATAAGCATTATGGATATCGGTTGCACCGTTCAGCCACGAAATGTTCGCGTTAACTGGTGTTTTCATTTCTCCAACAACGACAGGCAAACCGTTAATCCACAGCACGATGTCGTAGCGCCGATGTTCACGGCCGGCATGAAACGTTGCCTCTGTCGTAATGCGCAAGATGTTTGACTTCGGATTATCGAAATCAATTAGTCGAACCTGGACATCTTTTTCAGTTCCGATGTATTTGACCGTTCTGCGGCCGCACATCCACTGCACAAACTCTTCGTTAGAGCCAACTAAACCATCATTACGAACCCCAAGCAATACTGCACGCAAACGAGCAAGAACCTCTCCAGTGCGAGCAGGATTCTCAGAAATCTCAGGATTCAAACGAATAAGCGAAGCCTCTAAATCATCTGCAAGAAAAACACCGTCAACAGGGCGGCCAAGGGTCTCATCATCGGCATACACCCAACCAAACTTTTCTAAATGTTTAGCCAAGCCGTATTGCACTGTTGCTTCATTCAGTTTGCGCACGCGGCCCCCAGTAACGAATCATACGAGGCTGGAATTTCATGTTCGCCTGACAGCAAATCAGACAACAACCCAGAACGTAACGACTTTGAAGCGGCAAGAGCCTTCTCCGTGGACTGAACCACCTCATCCATTGACGAGACAATCTCCACAATCCGGTTCTGTTCCGATAAGGGCGGAAGATTGATTTCAATTTCCGACACAATTGAATTATTGATACTGGGCACAGCACCAGGTTGCACATAATTGCCAAGCTTCACAGTTTCCATGAACAAATATAGAAAATGCGACTCAATTAATGCCTTTGGAACGAGTCCCATAATGTTGTTATCAAATATTGTGTCTTCAACCAATATCCGTCGCTTTTCGGTCAATAATGCTGCTCCGACTTTGGCGAAAACGATTGTTCCCTTGGGCCACACTCTTGCCCCAAGACTTTTTATAGCCTCTTTCGAAAGATAATTTTTTGAACTATTTAAATACCGCTCGTTTCCAGGTTCATTCATATCGCTTACCTTTACAAACGGGGTGCCGGATTCTCCACCTTGAAACACATGTGGGAAACCTGTACCGCCTGCACATTTAGCAATATCGCCAAGAGTGGATTCGGTCCAATCATCGCCACCAGCAGTCAACAAATCATGTAACACGGCGTTACGAGATATTCGCGCCGTGTTGACTTGTTGTTGCAACGCATCGATGTAGGCATCCAATGAAGACACCACATCCACGATTCGCTTCTGCTCAACAAGCGGCGGCAAATTAAGTGGAATTTGTTGCAACTGATTTGCACTCAAAGTTTTTCTTCGGAGAACGCTGCCTGTAGCTCGCATTCTCATTTCGTTCCAAAAAACTGGCCACTGACAAATCAACCGCATGAATCCTGGGTTTAATTGACCTTCATCAAGATTGAGAACCGGAAAAACACCAGACACATGGCGACCCATGTAACCCTCAGGTACAACCGTGATTGGGGCCTCCCACGCAGTGATACTTCGCAAAACTAGCTGCCCAGGTGCAATTGGAGTCAACTTCTTGTAACCCGAAACTCCACCAATGAATGGCTCTCGGTCAATTAACCCTCTCCCCTCCATCATTACTCCAGACGCAGGATAAGGAACACCATCTTCAACTTTGACTGTCCCTCGAAAATGAGTCGTGACCATACCGAGAGTGGTCACGGTCCAGTCGTCACGCATATCCAGCAGCCTTCAATCGCTTGAGCATCGCTAACTCAGCTGTCGCGAGATTCGTGCGTGATTCTTCAAGCGATACGAGTGCCGATGCAACATCAACTACTTCTGCTGCCGCTGTCTTGAGATATCGGCCGATGTTGAGGTCATATTTGTTACCAGCTATTTCGTCATGTGTGACCAGGCGTGCCGCAATATCTGATTTTTCCATTTCTCCGTTTGATTCGTAGACCGAGTAAAGGTCTTCAACGTCGCTTATAGATAGTTCGTTTTGGTTTTTGCCTTTAGTGAAACGTTTTGAACCATCAACAAAAAGAACCTGTTTTTTACGTGATTTATCTTTGGTCGCTCTAAAAAACAAAAGGCATGCAGGAATGGTTGTTCCGTAGAACAGGTTTGGTGCAAGACCAATGACTGCTTCGAGCATGTCGTTTTCAATTAGGTGTTGACGGATAGCACCTTCGCTGCTTCCACGAAACAACACACCGTGCGGCATAACAACACCAACACGACCCGTTTCGGGTTTCATGGATGCAATCATGTGTTGCACCCATGCGAAGTCCGCATTTCCTTTAGGTGGTACTCCGCCGAGAGCACGTTTGTGTGGGTCGGTTGCCCATTTGTCTGCACCCCAATCTTTCAAACTGAATGGAGGGTTAGCGACTACCATGTCGAACTGGTCAAGCTTGCCTTTCGCATCTTTAAACTTTGGTTCGCGTAACGTGTCTTCACGGCGAATTTGAGCGTCTTCAACCTCATGTATCAACAAGTTCATGCGACCGATAGCTGCTGAGGTTTGGTTGACTTCTTGACCGTAGAAGCGCATGCGGCCGACTTTTCCACCAGATTGCACTACTTCGGTTGCTGCTTCAATCAACATGCCAGCAGAACCACATGCCGGGTCATACACCGAATCAGTAGCTTGCGGCCCAAGAACACGAACCAAGAGATGCACAACAGCACGCGGAGTAAAGAACTGACCAGCAGAAGTAGCGCTTTCATCAGAAAAACGCTTCAACAGATACTCATAACCTCCACCAAGAATGTCATTAGAAACCTTTGAAGGGCTCAAATCACGTTGGCTGAAATGGTCAACCAACCGTTCCAACCGTTCACCAGGCATCTTGTTGTTATCAGCCCATGGAGCACTACCAAATATTTGTGCTAGCCGTGTCGGGTTCGCTTCCTCGATGCGTTGCATAATGTTTTGAATAACTACGCCATGGTTCTCGGCGGCACGACGTAAATCAGCCCAGTGACAGCCTTTGGGAATTTGAAACGTGTGAAAATCGGCTGCTGTTTCATCGTCAATGTCTTTGCCAAACTTGGCGACAGCTTTCGCCTGCTCTTCATCCCAGGTGTCACTCAGACGCTTCAAGAACAACAGTGGAAATACAAAGTCTCGAAGATTCGCTGGGTCAACTGGCCCACGCAAAATGTTCGCTGATTCCCAAAGCCATGATTCAATTTCTTGTTGCGTATCGGCCATATGCCCCCTATATATAGATTAAAAATTTAAAGCAAGGCTACGCGCTGGATACCTTGCTTAACTTAAAAGTCACTTCATAGCGAAAGAATTCGATGTTCTGGGCTACTGATAAGGCTCGGCGAATTTTCACATCATCTTCCAAAGCAATGATGATTCCTTTAACTTTCTGGTCGTCTTCAGCCAACATGTCTTTAACAAACCCCATATAGCGTTGTATTTGTCCAACAACGTTGTCACTTGCTTTACCTTTTTTGAGTTCAATAACAAGCAGCTCTTTTTTGTCTTTGCTTACCGCCAAAATATCAATAGGCCCAGTATCACTCTGATACTGCTGACCAACTGTCTCACCTTCTTCCGTGAAAATGTCATGTGTCTTACCAAGCTCAGTTTGCGCCCAATTCGCAACCAAAAAATCCTCTAAATGCTTTTCCAACGCAAACGCTGTCGCGTCCTCAATCAACGGATCAGTGGATTGAATCGGACTCAAAATTGGTTGCTGCCCAAGCACTTGAAGTATTTCCTGCCCATAAGGGTCAAGAGAACAAACAGTCCCCGCATACCCAAGACCACCACGAAGCTCTTGAGACATGCCCTCACGCTGAATCACCCCAGAAAACCACCGCACCCTGCGACGATGCGGCAACGGACCATCTTTCACATACTCGTAATCACCTGACACTTCACCAGCGATGAGCTCACCAGGTGTCGCTGTCGGACTCAAAACAATGTCGCCCTGTTTAATGCCTTTACTAACCACCCAAAGAGAACCAGCGGCCAAACCAGCCGAAATTTTCGACTTTTTAAACGGAAGTAGTCGATCAATCCACTTCTGGTTGAACTCACGCCAATCATCTGGTAGTTGACCAGTCAAATCCTCGTGCACATCAAAATCAGTACCAATAAAACCTTCCGCGCGACATCTCTCGGCCAGGTCACTTTTTCGACCGAGCATCACTTTATAAAATCGCTTACTCATCTAAGTTTCCCAACGTAAAAATTGCTGTACATCTAACTACTTATTATTTCGTTCACGAGATCAATTGGCATTAAATGGTATTGGGCTTCAAGTGGCAGCCAAAACAAAATGAGAAAATTTCTCCCAACTACAATCCGTAAAATAACCAACGCAGCGTTTGCTACAAGAAGTGTCCAGATCTCACGCGCCTTAAATCCCATAATCCCATCCATTGCAGTCGGCACCTATTTGCATTTAACAAGTTTGTTACATAAGTTCAACAGTGGGATCGCTAGGCCGATGTTGTCTGAATCTTCAATTTTTGCAACGTTTATTCCCACTACTTCTCCACGACTGTTGAATAGTGGTCCCCCGGAGTTACCTTCGTTTATCGCGGCATCGGTAATGAAATAGCCCTCTTGTTGTGCTGTGATCGTTCCAAAGGTTACGTTGCCTTCCACGCCAAGCGGGTTTCCCACTGCCATCACCCAGGAACCGATTGGTGCTTCTGTCGCGACTTTAAACGGATTCAATTCGAGATTTGTTGAAAGTGTTGCTAGATCGGCATCTATATCAACTGCGATCACTTCCGCATTCATAGTTCCTGCCCCTGTCGTCAGTGTCAACGTTCCAGGGTCGCAGTCTTCAATCACATGAAAGTTTGTGACTATCAGGGTTCTTGATGGTGACTCACCGAGACTCGCAGTCTTTAGCGGCCATCCAGATCCAGAGTATTCATATTCTGCATCACTGCAGTAGAGGCTTGCTGTTGCTGGTCGTGTTGTTGCTATCAAGTTTGAGATATTGATTGGTTTGTCGTATATGTCTGAATCCGTTGTTTCAGTTCTGTCTGACCCTGAGCGCACTACAACTATTGCAATAACCGCAAAAATTACTAGTCCAACCCCTATCAACTTTGGGATGTTCGATGTGTTTAATTTCTCCGCTAAATCGGAATTCCGATCTGGTTCAACGATTTGAGTCGGAGCTTGCTCATGGAGAGTTCCGTAAGCAAAAACTTTTTTGTTTGTCCCAAAATGAATAACATCATTTTCAACAATCACAGTTTCTGTGATTCTTCTTCCGTTGACAAATGTGCCGTTTGATGACTTGAGGTCGACAATCCAGAAGCGGTCGTCGCGTTCTTCGATTATTGCGTGGTGATTTGAGACTGTTGGGTCTTGTATTTGAATTGTTGATTCTTCGGAGCGTCCTATCGTTGTTTTCTTCATTAACCGATGCAACCATTTTTTATTCCTACTGCTTGCATCCCAAGAATATCCCCAGCTCCCCATTCAGCATTAATCTTTAACCATTTGAAACCTCCATCTGGTTGCTCTCCGATAGCCATTATCTCGTTAGAGCGTGCGTTGGTGCCCTTCCTGATCTTGTCTAGCCCAATTGTCTGCAATAGCACTCGCCGAACAATTGTCTCATCGATTGTGTAAGAGGCATTTATCTGAGCGGAAACGGTCTCAATTTCATCCCATTGGCTACCCGCAACTTCATAACCAGTCGAAACAGAGAGATCATCACTCCAAATTTCATCCGATGAGATTACTGTCGATCCGCTTTCGCCAGGCTTTAGTAAGCCGATCAATATTGTCGCTGATCCTTTTCTGCCCTCACGAAATTTGGATTTGGGTATTTGGTTTGACTCTCCTGTGAAAATAAACTCAAGACCACTTTCTCGAGAGATATCAGCCAATGCAGTCCTTACCCACGTCGTCACGTTATTAGCTACGGTCGGCTGCACTGTCCCGAAGTTGACGGCAACTGTAATTGGACCATCACAAGGATCAAATCTTCCAGCGCGTCCGTCCCTCTCTACTAACTTAAATTCTGGTATTGCTGGGATAGTTGTGGGCGAAACAGTTGCAGGTGCTATTGATTCAAGCGAAGTTGAAGAAACCACTTGCTCTTCAACCGCCGCACTACGACTATCAGAATCTTGGTTGTCTCTTACAACAAAAAATATTATTGGTGCCAAAATAGCCACTAGAGCCAAATAAATTTTTAAATGCTTTGAATCGGTCTTTGTGCTTCTTTCTACTTCCGTAACTTTGCTGGAAATTACTTCAGCATCAGCCAGTTTGCTCCCAGACCGAACACTCTCTTCAAGCATGGTCCGATCAACAATCAAAGTTTCACTTGCTTTGGCGACATCCCCACCTGAAGAGTCACCTCTACTCACATCACTCAAAATCAATCCAACCGCCCGCAGCGATGGACGATTATTCGGATCTTTAGTTAAACAAGACTTAACCAAATTACTGAATTTCGCTGGCAAACCATCCAAGTTTGGTTCACCATGGGCGATACGGAACATGACAGCGTCTGGTCGACCCTCACCATACGGATGACGACCAGTTAACGCATAAGCCAAAACCATTCCCAGATTGAAAACATCTGACTGCTCAGTCGCACGCTGACCAGTGATCTGTTCTGGTGATAACCACGCGACAGTCCCTATCATCGCCCCCGTCTGAGTGGAACTCGCAACATCTTGAATAACACTTATCCCAAAATCAACAACCATCACTCCATCAGGGCCAACAATGATGTTCGATGGCTTCAAATCTCGGTGAATTATCCCAGCAGCGTGAATTGATTGAAGGGCCTCAACCAACGCATCGACCATCGCCCACGCGAATGCGCCTTTCACTGGCCCATTTTTTTCAACAAACTCGTTCAGACTCACACCCTCAACAAGCTCCATTGCGATGTACGGGGTATCAATGTCCGCTTCAACTTCAAAAACTTCCGCGGTGCGCCCACCCTTAACTCTTTTTAAAACCTCGGCCTCTCGGCGCAATCTTTCGCGAACCAATGGCGAATCGATTAATTCTGGTCGTAAGACTTTTATAGCAGCGACAAGACCATCGCTATTCACCGCCTTGTAAACAACCCCGGTACCTCCGGAACCTAGACGACCCCGCAGCGACCAACCGTTCACTATTTTTGGGTCACTCTCCCGCAATTGCTCCACCATGAGATTCTAGGCCCAACCAAAAAGAGCTGTTTTCGACCCTCGCTCAACCCTAAACCACCTTTTGCGCCTTAAGGAGAGATCGACTAATGTACTATTTGTGGATCACGAGCTTAAACAACTTAGTGATTTCGCTTTCAGACAACTTTGTTATGGTTTGGCCTGGTGGAGCGCATCTTCGATAGCTATTTACAACACATTAAGTTCAACTGGTTCAAATGTGTATTGGTTCGGCGGGTGTCTGGTTGCGCTCTTCAATTGGTATCGAGGAGGCAAAGTCTGGCTTGCCGCAAAAAGAGCTGGAGTATCTCTCTTCACCGGTTTAAGAGCGGTGATAGCCGTAGGAGCAATCGTGATCGCGGCAGGATCAGCATTTTTTTTAGGACCTGAGTACCTTAAAGTTGACGCTCCTTCGATCGGAACTTGCTGGGCAAAAGCAGATGGGACTAAATACAGACCTATTGCGTGTTGGTCATCCGAAGCTTTTGTGAAAACTGTTGCTTTCTCAAATTCTGAAGCCAATTGCCCTGAATACACCGACTGGATTTTTCCCCCAGACGATACCGACTCTAGATTTACTTGTCTAGTTGAAATTTAATGAACTACTAATTTTTTACCGCCATTTATAGAAAGCATTAAAATCAATCCAGAGGGTGAATTTTGCCGAAAACGGTCACCCATGGAGCAACAGCGTCTTGATAGTCATTCTGCGAAAACAATCGACTTCTGATGTCGAAATATGGGGGCTCATTAAATTTTTCAAACTGCTCGTCAGTTATTTTTCGACCCATCCAATCCCGCATATAAACCGCAACCAATGCATTAATGGCAACTAATGCAAAACCATTGTCATATCCCGCTTCAGTCAAACGACTATCAATCTTCCCCATCGCGACCCCACCAATAAAATCCCGACAATCAATGACTGCATCTAAGCGGCCGGATCCAATGGCAACCGAAAAAATTGCCTGGTAAGCAGCGTCAGCAGAAGGAAACGCTAATTTCAAATGATCGCTTGTTCTAGGCATTTGCTCAATTTGCTCAGCACGCGCCGACTCAACTTGCGCTATGAGAGCTTCTACCTCGGTCATCTGCGGGCTCAGATAATTTGGTCCATATCGTTTCCTTACCATTTTTGTCACTGTCGGTTTGAAAATACCCACTTGTCCCCTTTGAAATTTATTCGATTGCTAAATTTACGCTACTGGATCATGCCCAATACGATTTGAGGCCCCGCTGTTTCACTGTGCAACACACTTTATATAGTGTCTCTTGTAATCATCCAGACGATCTGAGGGGCTTGGCCCGTTGAAGATCACCAACCGGCATAAAACCGGTGGTAACGCCAAGTTCGATGAGGAGAAAAAATGAGTGACCATGATCCGAATGACCGAATATATATGCGGTCAAATAAACCATTAGATGAGATGACACCCGAAGAAATTCGTGCGTTCGCTGAAGAAATGTATGAGCGCATCATGGGCCAAATGTCGGCCGACAAACAGACTGACGAAAGTTAATTTAGTCTGTCAAAAAATACGGGTATAAAAATATTTTTAGTACCTACGTAGTAGGTACTAACTCTGACCCCATGTTGCAAACCATGCAAGAGAGGTGCTTATAGTGCTGACCCTAACTAACCGACCACAAGGATCACTATTGTTCACCGAGCCAATACCGAAACGAAACGACATCTGGCGATGCCCACAATGCGACGGCGAAATCATTTTGCATGTTCGTGTAAGTGAGCCACCAGTGTGTCGTAATCAGACAAGCCACAGCAGCAAGAGCCAAGTAATGACCAAGATCCAGCCCAACAGAAAGCAGCAACAATGATAAAGAGTTCACTAACGCTAGATGAAATACTCGAGATTCTCGACGAAATTTCGTGTGAATATAAAGTGCACGAGAGCAAAGAGAACCTTGTTTGCTACATCGATTGCGAGATGTTTGAATGCAAATTTCTTATTTACCCATGGGGGGTCGGGCCGTTCTACACAGACTTCTCGCTTGAGGCCATGCGCTGCCCCGAGCTTGACCCCGAAACAATGTGTACAGAATTCAACAAGTCCTAATTGTTCGCATCGGCGGTGCCCTTCGATCTCAATGAGAACGACGCCGAAGATGACTCAAGCGACTTCGTCATTGCGATTAAACAAGACGTTTCACTTGATGGCGGCGTGACA
>Ga0129336_10002167_pt1 | contig 12089 bp, 12 predicted proteins | sample CPB6_02_DNA_FD_96878 | JGI IMG/M metagenome (GOLD analysis project Ga0129336, IMG submission 96878) | Freshwater to marine salinity gradient microbial communities from Chesapeake Bay, USA - CPBay_Sum_0.6_0.2_DNA | ecosystem: Environmental > Aquatic > Marine > Coastal | place: USA: Chesapeake...
AAGTTCATTTACAGAAACATCAGAAAATGACGATAAAATACCCGTATCAATTTCTCCTCCAGTAGAATATCTTTGACATTCATTCAAGATTCTACGAAAATCTGGAAAAAACTTTTTTGTTAGCTCAGCAAGAACAGATTTATTATACTTAATCTTTTCCTCATCTAGAATTTTCTGAAGTCTCTCAAAAAAGAATCCTGCAAGCTGTGCTTTTTGTTTTCCTTTGATTGTAAAGTCAACTACAGCACAACGAGAATGAAGAGGTTCAATAATTTTGTTCTTATAATTGCAAGTAAAAATAAATCGGCAATTATTGTAGAAAGCTTCAATATTTGCACGAAGAAGCATCTGAACGTCAGAAGTGGTATTATCGCTTTCATCCACAATGATCACTTTATGCTTGGATGAGCCTGTAAGAGAAACAGTAGAAGCAAAATTCTTTGCTTGATTTCTAACTGTATCTAGAAAGCGTCCTTCATCTGAACCATTAATAATGTAAAAGTCCGCCCCTAGTTCATTGCAAAGTGCCTTTGCGACTGTAGTTTTTCCAATTCCTGGTGGCCCAGAAAGAAGAAGATTGGGAATCTCTCCTTTTTTTACAAAGTCTTTAAAGGTCTTTTTGACATCATCTGGAAGAATACAATCATCAATTGTTTTTGGTCTGTAGCGTTCTGTAAAGAGAAAATCACTTGTCATAATATTTAAATCAAAGGTTATAAATTAAACCCATTCGGGACGACGTTCGGGCATTTTGAGGTAATTATCTTTCACCCATTCTTTTGTAGCAATATATCTCCGATATGCATCAAAAGTGTCAATAGAAGTATCGTTTTTAAGAGCATCAGGCATTGCCCGAACAAAAGGAGTTACGTTTGTAATTTTCCCCTTTGGAAAGAGATAATATGCCTCTAGAAGAGTGTTGTAGCAGGCGTGAGGTTTTCCATAACGAAGTTGAAATTCATCACAAAGATTCATTCCGTGTTTGATTAACCAGTAGGCATTGTCAACGGACTCCCCAGTCCAGATGGTGCAAGGATGATTGCGAAATGCCCCCTTCTCGGTCGCGTATGGCGTTCCATCCTTCTTATGGAGTGGTCCGTAATTATGATACCACTTGGAAGCCACGATCGCTAGGAGCTGGCAGGTTTCAACTGGCATCTTAACCACTAATTTGTCAGGGAGTACAATCGCACTCTCCGCTGGAAATTTGTTTGTGACGAAAATATTCAAGGCAAATTCCTCAATAATAAAATAATAAAAAAATCAGAACTCACTATCGGGTTCAAGAGCAATCCAATAAGTCAAATCAATTCCCGAATTTTTAAATCGTGAAAGAAGTTTAGATGAAATTACAACCTCATAAGTTCCACCAAGAATCTTAAGATTCTCAACCTTGAAGTTTCCGCAAAACTCCTCGATTGTTTCACCTACGATTACGGAGAAATCATTTGAAGTTTCATTCTTTTTATCACGAACTACCATTTTTACAACACCGTTCTCACCAATTACAGACAAATCTGGAAGCTGATAGACCGATGCTGCTTTTAGAAGTTTGTCTAACTCTTTTGTATCTAGAATAAAACAAACATCTTCAGAGGGAAGTGAGATTGATTTATCTGGTGGAGTTACAATCACATTTGGATCCGCGAAAAAATACTTAGATCGTGACTTACCCTCTTTAATCAGAACGTATCCTTCATTAGAAAAATCAAGATCTGCATTCTTGTGTAGATTCAGACCATTCAAGAATTGCGTCAAATCATAGATACCAAAGTCTTTTGAGAACTCCTCTTCAATCGTAGCTTCAGCAAGAATGTTTTTCATCACAGAAATGCTGCGTAGTTGATTTCCCTTCTTAAAAAGAATGGATTGATTGATTGAAGAAAAGTTCTTCAAAAGAGTTACTGTTTGGTCGGAAAGTTTCATAATCATCAATATTGATACTTGTCAGTTGTGTTCTTGTGAAGACCTGCAAAATGATAAAGAAGAATGCAATAATGAATTGCTTTTAGAATGTCCATCTTGGACTTCCCATTCTTCTTACCAAAACGAGAAAGATACTTAATTGCATTAGACCTTGTAAATGCCTCAGCATCTCCAATACTTTCAATCAAGTCTAGAGTTTGAGTTTTGGAGTTTTCAGAAGTATAATGAGAATGATAGGTACTGGTAAGATATTCCTCCACTTCTTTGAGTGTTAGATCCTCTTCATATTTCCAAAATCCATTTTGGTTTGTATCTTTTGATTTGTAAATTGGAGTCACATTTGAAACTGTATTTGAAGTTGTCGTAGTCAAAAAATCAAGTTTATCGGCCATATTTATCAAGAGTAAAAGAAAAAAAGAGAAGACAAGGTTTTGCCTTCTCACATCATATCAGGAATCTTGAGATTCGTCAACCTCTTTTTCGGGCATTACAAAATCGGCGTCAATCTTATCGTAAAGTTCAAGAAATGCTTGTTTGGTTTCATCATCAAACCGATTAATGCAAACTTTAATTGCTTTTCCTTTATTTTCAAAGATATGATAGGCACGAATAATATGAACTAGACGACGAGTGCTGATGAGTTCATCAATTCCACCGTCAAAGAATGTTTTCCGAATCACATCAGACCAATCGCACAATTTTTTGATAAAGTCATCAATCTCAGTGAGACCAAGTGCAGATGAAACTTTTGTTAGAATTTTTTTTTCAATTGCAGGACTTGGATATGATTGTTCAAAAGTGACCGCGAAGCGTTCTAGAAAAGCGTCATTGAGTACATTAGTACCAATAAACCTACCATCATCAGAACCTTTACCCTTAGTGTTTGCAGTTGCAATTATATTAAATCCTGATTTTGGATAAATGAATCGCCCAATCTTTTTCAGAAAAAGTGGTTTTCCTTCAAGAATAGACATAATTGCAAGAATCTTATTTGCATCAGCAGCATCCATCTCATCAAGCAAAAGAATTGTCCCTCGCATCATTGCCTCAATTACGGGGCCGTTACTCCAAACAGTTTCAGTAGCACCTTCAGAATTTGCTTTTAGCCTAAATCCGCCAATTAGTGAATCCTCGTCTGTTTCAGCAGTCATATTCACACGAACTAATTCCCTTCCGAGTTGAGCGCACGCTTGTTCAACTTCAAATGTTTTACCGTTACCCGAAAGACCAGTAATAAAAGTAGGATAAAAAATTCCAGACTGAATAATTTTTTTAATGTCCCTAAAATTTCCAAATGGAACGAAAGTTGAATCTTTTTGAGGAATCAGATTTTGATTTACCGATTCAATCACACCAATTGGAGATGCAGAAGGAGAGTGATAAGTATTTTCCAATTTTTGAATGGCTTGACGTGTAACTTCTAGATTCCATTTGCCCCTACCAACTTTAAAGTCGTCAAGACGTTTTGTTACGGTTGGATAGGAAATTGACTTAGAAGCGCAGTATCCGCGAACATCCGCAGCAGTAAATTCTTTTCCGAAAGTGTTGCGAAGATCTTCAATAATTTGTTCGTCTGTCATTGAAATTCGTTTCATTGTGTAGTGGTGTACTTGAATCATTATAAGGCCCACAGGAAGCTCCAAAGGCTTCTTGTGGACAGTTATCAAAGTGGTAGATTAGACAATCAAAGAAATAAATTCTCCAAGAATCTTTTTATTCAGTTTTTTCGTTTTTAGAGACTTAACAAAAGCAGATTTAATCTGAGTCTTTGTTGCATTCTCTTCAATTTCAAATTCCGAATCTTGTGACAATGAAGATGCAGAAATTCCAAAATAAGAGTTATAACCAGAAGATTTAAGAATAAAACTATTCTCTTTTTTCCATTGATTTTGAATCTTATGATACTCCGCATCGTTTGATTGATGATAAAGATTTAGAAATCTAGACACATCACTTCCAGAAAGTAGACGAATTCCAATAAAACTTGTTTGTGGAAATTTATCTCTTAGATTCTTCAAAAGAGTGTCTGAAAATTGATGAAAGCTTCCTTTATAAGTTGTTCCAAGTTGCCGATCACGCAAAAATACGCGATCATATGGAATACGTTGACTTCCGATGTATGAATTCGTTTCTGATCTTTTAATCTTAACGTGATATGGTGGAGGATCTGCTTCCCCATCAGTTAGAATAATACAATGAACTTTTTGAAGCCTATTTTTTTCTTGAAATTCTGGAATGATTTGATGAAGAGACATCAAACTTTCATTTAGAGGAGTCCCCGAAAGATTCAATTTGGCTGGGCAATGATACTTATATGCATATGGATTGGGAAAATATTTCGCTAGACGCCAAATGTTTTTCATTTGTTGTTCAAGAGTATTTGATGACACCCTATGAGTAAAAATATGCATCAATGAAAATGATTCGTGAACTGCGAGAAGTCCTTCTTTCTTTTCATAAGAGGATTTTCTATCCGCACAAACATATTGACATTTTTGATAATCATAATGAACAGTTCTCCAATCATTCGTGAATGCATAAACATCAAATGGAATAGAAACCTTTTTGCAAAACCACATCAAATTATAGAGTTGTTTTAAAGTATCTAGAAGAACATTTGTCATTGATCCAGACCAATCCAAAATAAAAACTAAACCGTGATTTTTACCTTCTGGAATTGTTGTAATCTTTTTGAAAATATCATCATTAAATTGATAGGTATGAAGATTGGAGCAATCCAAAATTCCCGTCTTTGAGACTTGAGAACGAGAATATGTATCTGCTGCTTTACGGCATTCAAATTCTTTTACCAAATAATTCACTTCTTTTTGAGTAGATTTTTTAAAGGTCAGAAAATCCGAATCTGATTCTTTAAAAATATCTAAGGATTTATGTGAGCTATTATAGGCATCTTGCTGTTGAACAAAAGAAGTTTCAATATAAGTATGAATCTCCTTGTTCTCCACGATAAGTGACTTCAAATCTAGTTTTGGAACCTCCACATAAACAGGACTAGAAAGAGTACTAGACGCAAGTTGGCGAATTTTTTCTTCAAGTTTAGATACTGTCTTAACTTCAGGGTCTTTATTTTGGGAGGTAGAATTGGATGGTGAACTAGAATAATTTGATCTTTTAGAATCATTATTCTGTCCACTTTGAGGCGCATCCGTATTCATAGAACCATCCGTTGAAGATGAGTTTTGATTCTCTTGAGGTTCTGAAGACTCTGATGACTCTGATGACTCCGACTGTTGTTCTAGTTCGGATGTTGCTCCACCTGAATTGTCGTGATTATCAATTGAAGAGATTTTGATTTCTTGTTGCTCTTGTTTACAATATTCATAAAGTTTTTGAGCAGCGTCTAGAACTTCTTCAAAAGTTTCTGTTTTTTCAATTAGGGAAACAATTTCTTTTTCTTCTTCGGTGAAAGAAATATCAAGAAAGTTTCCAATTTTGAAATATAGATTTACTCGGTCAGCAAGATTCATAGAAGAAACGTCTTCATTTGCAATTTCAAAGAAATCTTGTTCGTAGAGTTCTTTGTATCCTTTGTAAAAAACCTTAGGCAAACCAGCATATCGCCGTTTAATCAATTTCTCAACCCGAACGTCCTCACAAATGTTTAAGTAGGCGTGGGGAATTTTATGAGTCTTAGTCCAGTCATAGTTGGGTGTGTAGATGGAATGGCTCGCCTCGTGGCAGAGTAAAATATCGTAAATATTTTCTGAGGCATTAGACCAAATCGGAAGAACTAAAGTCCGTGTATCTACATTAAAGGAAGCGGTATCAACATTACGATGCTCCACAAGAATATCTTCTGTGGCTAGAAGTTTAGCCAGCATTCCTTTGATTTCAAAATTAACCGTCATAAGGTTTTGTGTTTAACTGGAAAACAGTATACAACAAAAAGCCCCTTCAAAGAAGGGGCGATGGACACTTTAAAAACTGGATGCTTACAGTTTTGCAATCTTTGAGAATCCTTTGATTTTTTCAACTTTATAAACGGACTCAAATTTATCTTCAAGACCAGTTTTATGAGAAATTACAAATACATTCGTATCTGTTAAAACATAACGAATAATTTTAAGAAAATCTTCGGTTCCATATGAATCCAAAGAACTATCAAAAACCTCGTCAAAGAATATTAGATTACAGTGAACTGAGTTCTTGAACTTCGCAACTTCTCTCCAGGCAAAGATGATCCCCAAGTTGACTCTTGCTTTTTCACCTTCAGAGAATGATTCATAAGAAAAGTCTTCGTGAATTGGAGATTGAATTGATTCATTAAACTCTTCATCCAAAACAAAATTAATGTAAAAGTCCATCATTTGAAGATAACGATTGTCTTGTTGATTAATCAAAGGAAGATATTTCTTGATGATTTTAGTTTTTACACCATCATCCTTTAGAAGACTATAAGAAAAATCATAATATGAAATTAAATCTCTATGAGAAGATAAATCTTGATATGTTTTTTCTAAGTTATCTTTATACTCTTCTAACTTATCACGTTCAAGACTTCGGTTTTTAAATTGTTCGGTAATTGTTTGAATTTCTTGTTCCAAATCTCTGATTTGCCTTTGATATCCAGAGATTTTAATATTGTTTTGAGAAATGTCATTCGTAAGTTTTGAAATCTCCTTTGAGAGAATAAGAAATTGATGCTCTCGTTCTTCTTCCTCTTGAATTGCTTCCTTGAGTTGCTGATAACCGGAGTTTAATTCCTCTACTTTATTTTGAGCATCATTAATCTTATTTATTCTAAAATTATCATCAATTGATTGCGTGCAAGTAGGACAAACCGTATTCTCTGAAAAGAACAAATGGTCCTTCTTTAAAATTTCAATTTTGTGTGAAATTTTACCTTTTAGATTGCCAAGTTTTTTTAATTTTTCACTCGCACCTAAACAATCTTGAACCGATTTTTGTTTTTCAAAAATATGTTCTTCAAGAACTCCATTTTCTCTCATAAAGATTTCAGTTTCACGATTTAGTAAATCAATTTGAGTATTTTTCTTTTGAATATTTTCTCTTCCTTGATTTTCAAGTTCTTCAATAAAATTCTTTTGCATCCTGACCTTATCAGTCAAAGATTGTTTCTTTAATTCAAGAACTTTAATTTCATCTTTAGTTTGACGAATCTTATCTTTTAGAATTGAATTCATCGAAGAAAAGATTTTGATATCTAATAAATCCTCAATCACTTCTCTGCGATGAGCGGAAGAGAGTTGCATAAAAGGAATATAAGTGCTTGAACCTAGAATTACAATCTGAGAGAATGATTTAAAATTCATCTTCAGAACATTCTGCTCTAACCATTTTTGCTGGTCCATCGCAGCAGCACTTTGATTCAGAAGTTCTCCATTTTTCCAAATTTCAAAGACATTTGGTTTCATTCCACGAACAACTTTCCATTCAGTTGTTGCAATAGAAAACTCAATTTCAACTCTACAATCCTTTTCGTTGATTGAATTAATCAGTTGAGGTTTATTAATTTTTCTGTAAGCACGACCATAAAGTGCAAAGCATAAGGCATCAATCGCGGTTGATTTTCCCATTGAATTTCTACCGATAATAAGATTTGTTTTACTCAAAGTAAAATCAATCTCTGAGAATTGATTACCAGTAGATAAAAAATTACGAAATCTCAGTTTTTTAAATAAAATCATCGTCAGTATTTCTAGGAGGAATTACAATATCATTTGGTGTGATTACAACATATTCATAGTCGTGCATCTCACAAGTTTTTATCATTAACTCGTCTTCAATTTCAATTACGTGCATATCAGGATATCCATCTTCTTCTAGCATCATCGCATAACGAACAGCATCATCTTCTTCTTCAAAGAGATATAAGATATGTTCCCCTTCCTCATTTAAGACTGAATATGCCCCTTCAGATTCTCTTCCGTGAATTGTAATAATAAACATTTAAACTATTTCGCACGCTTCCCGATAAATCTCTTGCATCATTTTTTGAAGAATGGATTTATCCAGACTAATTTCCGCCTCCTCAATATATCTATTTAAGATTGAAATTGTGTTTTCACTTTCAACTGCTTCAAAATCTGGAGATTCTTGAATCTCAAAGTTTTCAAGAATTTTAAGTTCAGCAACATTTGATGCATAAAGTTTATCTAAGAACTTTTCAAATTTTTTACTATCAGTTTTTTTACGAACGATAATCTTTACAATTTTATTTTCGTATTGTCTTGTATCAAATGTTTGATATGGAGTGTCTTCATAGTAAATATGATAATGCATTTTGTATGGATTATCAATCAATCTATGATCTAGTGTTTTTGTATCAAAAATTGCAAATCCTCTTGAATCATTTAAATCTGACCAAAACATTTCATAAGGATTTCCAATATAAAATACCGTTCCATTATCCGAACGAGTATGATAATGTCCAGAAAAGACTTTTGTAAATTTACTGAAAATATCTGGGGAATTTCCATAATCAGTAATCATTTGACGATTTACACGAAATCCTTGAAGCTCTAGATGACCCATCACAACTTTGGCTTTTGTATTTTGAATCATTTGAAGAGTTTTTTCTTCATTTTCAGAACAAATCCAAGGAAGTAAAAGTATTTTTAAATCATCAATTTGAATTTCAGTGGGTGATGAATAAACTTGAATATTTGAATAATTTTGAAGTAGAAGTTCAGGTGAATTTAATGAGGTGCTATTACGATAAAAAATGTCGTGATTTCCAGTAATCATATGAACCTTATATTTTGAAAGTGGTTCTAAAACCACTCGTTTTGTCCATTCTAATCCAGAGAAATCAATGCTCTTACGATTATCAAAAGCATCCCCCAAGTGAATCACTGTATCAATTCCCTCTTCTTCTAAGGTAGGGAAAAATATGTTCTTATAAAACATCTCAAAATAATCGTGAAATAGTTTTGATGACTTTTTAAACGAAAAGTGAGTGTCAGTGAACAAGGCTACTTTCATTTCTCTTTCTTCTTTCTCTTAAAGCCATCCTATCACAAGATTTTCAAAAAGTCAATACCTAAGTCTTTGATAAACTGAATCCTTGATTGAATTATAATCAGAATAATTACTTCCATCATAATTATCATCATCAAAAACTTCTGCATAGCCAGTTTTTTCTAAAATTTTATTTTTAATTTCAAGTTGTCTCTTTTCTTTGTTAATTCTACGAATAAAGGCGTAATGAATAATTTGAGTAAAATATGCAAACGGATTCTGAGACTTTTCTGGATCAAAGTTATGAACGTATTGAATACTATTTTCTATTCCATCTGAAATCATTTCCTCTTTAAACATATAATTTACAAAATTAGGTTTAAAAGATAAATGATTTGCAATCTTTAAAATACATTCTCCAATAAATCTTGGAACTGGTGGTCTTGGCTTTCCTTCTTCCTTTGCAGATGCAATTTCTTTTCGGTACTCAATCAGAGCAGCAAGAAACTCTTTATTGTTGACGTAGTGCTCTGACCTCTTTCTCTTGGTCATAATGGCTGTGGTAATCATTTTTATTCTGTCATTATTATGTAGAAATCATAGCACATTCAGAGGGGATTGACAAGAGGTCTCAAAGAGTGTAGACTTAGCCTTGTCAGCGATGATACCACTACTTTAAGTTTCTAAGAGACTCTAAGAGATACTTAGAGACCATCTAGAGACGGTACAGTTTCTCAAGAATTTCCTTAGCATCATTTACATTTGCTAAGTAACCCATTCTAGGAGTAATTTTAGTTTGATATTTCTTTTCAGTATCAGATTGACGTAAATAAGATTGATAAAGCATAATCATTTCAATATCATAAGATTCAGATAATGTTAAAATATCATCTAAGTTAATAATAAAAATGTCTTCAGTTGTAGTCTTTAGCCAAGGTTCTATTTTAAATCCCGTCATTCCCATTCTATTTTTGAATTGAGTAACGACAATAGGTGAAGATAGAATTAAAAAAGTTTTATGATTTTCTTCTGAAGGACACACCTTAGCAAAAATTTCTTCTCCTGTCTTCAATTTAATTGTTGCGTAAAAATCTTCTTCCATTTACTCTCCGGTTTTAAGTTCTAAATGAATCATATCGTAATTAAAATTTTCTGAATTATAGATTTTAATTCTTTCAATCAAGTGATTTAATGTATAATTCTTTTTTCCTTGACAAGAACAATCATCTGAGATATCATAGAGAGTAGCCTTACTCTTATTCTTTCCTCTTCTTAAAACTCTTCCAATTGATTGTAAATTTCGAATTTTTGATTTACTCGGAGAAGCAAAAATAACATTATGTAAATTTTGAATGTTTACTCCAGTACTAAAAACTCCATAAGATGCTACAATAATTGAATGATTCTCTCTTTCAGTAATCTCTCTCACCAATTCTCTTTCTTCTAAGTTCACTCCACCGTGAACGAAAAATACATTACAATTATCAGATTTAAGACTATTTATTGTTTCATAAAGCAATGCTCCGTGTGTTTCAACACGACTAAACAAAATCAAACTATTTCCTTTTAAACTCAATGCTAAATTTGTAATCAATTTATTTCTTTGTTCGTGTGAAATTAAATATTGAATTTCATCTTCATAAGTTTCAAATTTTTGAGGTGAATGTTTTAAAATTAAACATTTAATTTGTAATTCTGAAAGATAACCTTTTTGAATCAATTCATCAGTTCTTGTGATTTTATATGCTGGACCAAATAAGCCTTCAAGCACCCATTTATGAGTCTTTGAATCATCAAGAGTTCCAGTAAATCCAAAACGATATTTGGCATTATGAAGTTTTGTCATAATGCCAGAAATACTTTTCGAATGACATAAATGACATTCATCACCTATTACAACATCAAAATCATCAAAGAAAGATTTATCTAATTTATAAATGGATTGCCAAGTACTACAAATTACATTTTTATCTGTTTTTTTCTCTTGACCTTGAAAAATCAAATGACAATGTTCTTCGGCATTCCATCCATAAGACTCAAAGTCTTTGAACATCTGAGATACTAGAGAAATTGTCGGAACAATGATTAAGGTCTTACAATTTTTTTCTGTGAAGTATCTTACGATTGAATATATTTGAATTGACTTTCCAGAACCAGTTGGACTTACAATAATTTTTCTTTGATATCTTAATGCTTCATAAACACCTTTAATTTGATAATCTCTTGGCTTATGAGAGCAGATTGAGTTCATATAATCAGAAACTCCTTCAATTGAAATATTTTCACTGACTTCAAATGGAAGACCGTAATACTTGTTCTTTTTAAACTCATAAGAGTAATTATGACTCTTTAATTTATCAATGAGTTTTGAAAGTAATCCGACATATATTTCACTAGTATGAACATTCAGTAGGTGAATTTTACCATTCCAATTCCGATTGCGATAACTCGGCATAAATTTTGCAGCCTCAACTTCAAAAACAAAGTAGGGCTGCAGTTCATATAAAATATGTGGTTCGCAAGTTAATTTGAGATAGACTTCATTCTTTTTTTCAATGATTACATCACTCATTTTATATGCCTTCAATTCTAAGGCTATTTAGTTTCTCAACTTAAACCTGCAGAAAATCTTAAAAAGTCAATACTATTTTTAATTTGAAAAGAACGATTTGAGATCATCTTTAAAATATTTTCCAAATACATTAAAAGTGTGTCATAATATTCCACTTTCAATGTTAATTGAGATAGTTTATCATCAGAGTCTAGATATCCTTGAAGAGTTTCTTTATCTCTCACTTTTTTTGGAAAAGGATTTTCAATATAAATTTCCGGGTCTGCTTTTCCACTAAAATATTCAATTTTCTCGTGACGAATTCTTTTTCTTTGTGCGTCTGCTTTCTTTTGTAGAAGAATTATTGTATTGTATATTTCAAAGTATTTTGCGTGAAGAATTGGAATGTTTAAAGATTCTTGATGAAGATTATCCATATCCATTACAGCATCTTTTTTCCACATTTCTTGAATTGTCTCAAGGTCAAAATTCATAAATTGTTTCCGCTCAAATCAACGATGTTGTAGATAGTATACTTGAAAGACACGTCTGCTGTAAAGTACTGAATGTCCGTTGCAGTCGCATCAAATGTTAAAGTAGATAAGTTATAAGGAAATAAGTCTTTGTAGATAATTTGAAAATTTGCAATTGAATTACTGTTTAAAACCTG
>Ga0129336_10002170_pt1 | contig 12083 bp, 17 predicted proteins | sample CPB6_02_DNA_FD_96878 | JGI IMG/M metagenome (GOLD analysis project Ga0129336, IMG submission 96878) | Freshwater to marine salinity gradient microbial communities from Chesapeake Bay, USA - CPBay_Sum_0.6_0.2_DNA | ecosystem: Environmental > Aquatic > Marine > Coastal | place: USA: Chesapeake...
AGTCTGGATTGGCAGGATAAGCAGAAGACTCCCTACAATCAGGATTATCGGGATCAAGTTGGTTATGCTCAGGATACATGCAAGCAGAACCAGAATAGAAAATTTTAGTATCGTTTTTACCGAGTCGTTCATTTAGTTTATGCTGCTCTTCAAGAACATTCAAATTAATACTAACAGAGTTATGCATAATGTCTGCATCATTTTCACCAGTGAAGACAAATCCTGCACCACCCATATCTGCAGCAAATTGATAAATCTCATCAAATGCTTGAATGTAACGATAAGGAACTGAGTTGTAGAAATTACCTCTGTCTCCTTTATATTCAAGGACACGACGAACAAAATCTACATCACGCAAATCTCCTTGAACAAACTCATTTGCTTCAGTTGGAGAGTATTCAGGTATTTTAAGGTCTACCCCACGAACCCAATATCCTTCAGAACGAAGTCTTTTTACCATGTGACTTCCAATAAAACCACCAGCACCAAGAACAAGTGCTTTTTTAATGTATTGACCCATACTTTAATCAAGAAAATAATAATTCTTTAGTATATATCATACTAAAAAAGAGGGGTATTGTAAACCCCTCTCTTAGTATAATTCATTTTTAACTGGAATAATAACCAGGCGGGAGTTATCCCATCCGCACCACCAATTCTTTAGAGAAATTGGAAACTCAATCAGTTGTTCGATTTCTCGGCTCCACCACCTAGTTTTACTTGACTAGGAAAAGTTGTATGAGTTTTGGTAATTCTATAGCAGCATAAAAACCACATAAAAATAGTATATCCCAAAACTTATATTTGATTGCAAAGGGAACAACAAAAATATTCCCAATACATTTTACAAATAACCCAATTTTCATATCCCCCCACAACAGGAAAAAATATCCTGATAATAGAAGAATATTGCCAATGTATCTGAAAAAATCAGATTTTGCCATAAGGGGGGATTGCTTCCGACCAGTGCTGTTAAAGTCCATCCGTGACTATTTCTCATTACTACTAGAGTTTGAGTGTATATACATAATACCCATAAAAGGAACAACTGTCAACCCACAACCACAAAGAAAAAGAAAGAAAGGACTTGCTGCAAGTTTTTCTACGATATGAAAAATCATTTTACTCACCAATCATCATTTCCATTATAATCACCAGAAAGTTCTTTCAAATAATCAGTCCACCATTGAGGGTCTTTTTGCATTTTCCAATTTGGAACAGGTTTGCCTTGCTCAAAATACCAATCAAAAATTGCTTTTTCAATTGTTTCTTTAGTTTCAATAATCCTCTTCTTTTTCATTAACGTCTCCATATGGGTCTTCCAAATAGGGTCCGTGTTCTCGTTTTGCATCCTCTCTGACATAAGTGACTTCAGATACGCTTGTAGTTAACCAAAGAGATAACTTCATTACTATGTAGATGACTGCGAGAGGAAGGAAACATAGACTTAGAATTAATGCGTGTTTCATTAGTGTGCTGTTCCATTACCTTTGTACTCATCGGTATCATAATAACCACCCTTTGTACCAAAATACAGTGTAGTCAATACAAATGGAATTGCAATAAACAAAAGTGCTTTACCTAACATGATGACCTCCAAACATATATCGCATTCCATTCAAAACCTTGGCTGCGAAAGTACCAAGATTGCGTGAATTAAATCTTTCAAAAAGGGCAGTAGCAATGACAGGAGCGGGTACACCAAGGTCCACAGCGGCAGAAACAGTCCAACGACCCTCACCACTGTCGGAAACACCTCCAGAGAACTGTTTAAGTTGACCATCATTCCGCAGAACATCAGCGGTAAGGTCAAGTAACCAAGAACCAACAACACTACCACGACGCCATAACTCAGCAACCTCAGCAACGTCAATGTCATAGCAATAAGATTCTGGGTCTGCCATTGGAGCAACCTCAGCATCTCCTTCTTTGACATATTTTGCGCCTGCATTTGCATTTTTAATAATATTGAATCCTTCAGCATATGCCTGCATTATACCATACTCTATGCCGTTGTGAACCATCTTCACGAAGTGCCCTGCTCCTGGACCACCACAGTGCAACCAACCATATTCCGCAGAAGTTATGTCTGAGTCAAACTGAGTCCTCGGGGCAGCCTCGATTCCTGGAGAGAGTGCATCAAATATTTTTGAACAAATGGAGACTGCATTATTTCCGCCACCAACCATAAGACAGTATCCACGATCCAAACCGTAAACACCACCGCTAGTGCCGCAATCAATATATTGGATACCCAACTTTGCCAGACGTTCTGCTCTTTTCCTACTGTCTTTAAAATTGCTATTGCCATGATCAATAATAATATCTCCTTCACTACAATATCGTAATAACTCATTGATTGTTTCCTCGACTGTTTCTGCTGGAACAACCATCTGGAAAATTCCAGGTTGTTGCTTACCACTTTTATCTTGCTTAACTACTTTAGCAAGATTTTCAATAGAAGTTGTAATTCCATCCACATATCCCTTTTCATATGCTTCATTTGCTTTTTCATAGTTTCTCCTATAACCCCAAACTTCTATTCCTGCTTTCATCATACGACGGGACATTCCTTCTCCCATTCGTCCTAACCCGATTAATCCTACTTTCATCTATTCCTCCCATTTTTCATATTCTTTTCTAAAATATTCATCAACCTTATTCAAGTCATCTAAATGAATATCACATTTATAGTTATGTTCATCACACCATTCTAATGCAAATGCATGAAATCTTTCTTCACTTTTGGTTTTGGGTACACCGTAAATTCTCGCAAAGGAAGACATCACAAAATGCCAACATTGGTGCTCTGTTTTTTTCATTGTGGATATGCGTTGTGAAGTCCCCAGTTGATAAAAAATACAATAAGTCCAAAAATAGAAATAGTAGAGAATATTAAGTTGTTCATTACATTCCTCCGTCTCTAAATCCAACTATGTAACCAATAACGATTCCACACATAAAAGCAACAAACATATAAAGTAAATTCGAGACAAACTCAATAAATATTATCCATTCTGTCGTTGTCATCATCTTCGTCTTCATATGTGGATGGTTCTTCAAAAAGTTCGTCCATCTTTTGTCGAAGGACTCTTTTTTGTAGTTGTTCTAAATCTTCGTCTGTAAATCTAACCACTAGTAATGGATCTCCTGCTTTAACATCATTAAGTTCTGGGTGTTTTACTTTTGGACTTTTTGAATATCCATAATGGGCATTCATAATCATCCAACCTTGGACAATCATCGATAAAGAAATTGCAACAAGAACAAACCAAGGAACCAAAAATATTATTGGATAGTAATGTTCAACCATGGAAATACAGGCGGAATTACTCCAATGAGTCGAAGGAGACCTTCAGCAAAAAGTGCAAGAACAACCCAACCAACACACATTGAAATAATCGAAGCATTACGATTATGTCTTCGTATGGCATCATCAATCATCTCCTGGACTTCAGAACGAGTTACATAATCATCATCAAAAGGTTCCATCATTTGCACCCCCTAAAAATTTTGAAAGTGGGTCTTTTCTAGTTTTTACAATTTCGACAGCTCTTTTATAAAAAATATTGTCTGTGTTACCAGACTCTTCAAAAGTTGCCTTGATCTTCACCCAATTATCATAGGTGTGTTGATCCATGAGATTTAAAACAAGTATACTAATATATTATAATTCCACTCACTCAAACGTCTACCTAATGTGTTCAATACGACACAGTGATTAAGCAATTATTAATTTTGTTACCTAACTTCAAAATCTAATCTTTTTACTCTTCTAGTTCTTCTTGCTTCTTGATATTGCAAATCTTCTCTACTCAAAACAGATTTTTCTTCCTTAGACTTAGTTAAATTTATTAACTCAACTAAAGAAAGGTCAACAGCACTTATTTTATCTCCAGTAATAGAGGTCAAATTATCACAACCACAGCACTTTGTTTGTGTAGAGTTTGATTCTAACTCAACATTACAATTTTTACATCTTACTTTTAACATTTTTCTTTTCGGTTATAAAAGAGCGGACAACGAGGATCGAACTCATGATTTCAACTTGGAAGGATGACGTGTTACCTCTACACCATGTCCGCATTGTTTAAATTATATATTATATAATAAAAATGTCAAGGGGAGAGATTTTTGCTGCTCTCCCCCATTATTCAGTTTGTCAAACTTCTACCGTGATTAGTTTAGAAGCATACTCATGAGCATACGAAGTACGGGCACCATGAATACCCCAACCAATCCAACTATACGCATAGTTCATGTAACGATCGATAGATTTACCTGGCATTTTCATTCTATCGGAAATTCGTTGCCATTGAACTTCAGTCGTTAGATAACGAAGTTGCGTGTGAAAATCTGATGGAGAACCACCATATTTCTTAGCAAATTCACCCAATCCATAATAACGGTTGGCAGATGTCCATTGAATCAGTCCGTAACCGCCACCGCAGTTACCCCAACTGGTTCTGCTACCACCTTCACAAATATTAGGCACGAACATAGATTCTTGCTTAATATTGCCCATGATAGTAGCAAGGGCGTTTCTGTCTTTAATTCCTTTACTTTGGAAAAAATCCAAAGCAAGGTTTTCATGTGTTGAACACCCTTTACAAATTAGCCTTTTTTCCTTTGGTTTATCTGGAGCAACCTCTCGGATTGCTGTCATCTTTTCATCTACAAGATTCACGTTTTTCATAGATTTAAAGGATGTGGTCTGCTCCACTGGTGGAGGTGGTCCTTGCATCTTGTAGTTGACGAATGGCAGTGATGCCGTGTTGGTTGTAACCGATGCCAAAAGAGGCAGGGCTACTGTAAAGAAATTTTGCATTAATTTTAATAGAACTCTACATCCTAATAGAGAAAGCGCACTTCCCCTTTTTCAAGGGGCAATCTCCTAGGCTCTAAATGTCACTTCAAACTCTCATAATAAAGTTTTCATAATATCAGATTATTTAGAATGTGTCAAAAATCCAAATAATAACCGCTGATATAATCCAAAGATATTACTTGAAGATTCTCTTTTTGAATAACCCAATCTCTAATCTCACTATAGACACTTTCGGCATCTTTGATTCGACCTTCATCACACAATTCATGCATACGATTAATGTGCTGTTCAATTAGTGTATTGCAAACTTTTTTTACTCTTAGGTCATTCATTGAAATAATCCTTCCGATAATATCTTCCTAGGACGTTAGAATTGTAGTACGCTGGTTCTCCAGTGTCAAGAGACTCTATTAGAACATTGTTCATAAACAACTGTCTGGTCTCTTCGTAATTTACTTTACCAAGAGTTTTATGCAGTGATATTATTTCTCTATCAAAGTTTTCTTTACCATATTTTTTGATATCTTCTTTCAATTCTGGACAAGAACCATAGTACTTTTTCCAATCAGATTCTTGCTTTACTTTTCTAGTCTTCCCCTTTGGTTTCCTAAAGGACCAAAAATATTTCCTACCAATGTATTTCCTGCTATTAATACTATTCTTGATAAGATAAACAAAACCAAAATTATCTTGAATATCACAAGACTCAAAAATTTCTCCATTAAATTTCCAAGGATTTTCATAGCTCATAATTTAGTCTTATACTTTGAGCTATTTAGAACCTAGAATTTTCTTGAAACTCCACAGAGTCATTTTAGACATAAAAAAACACCCCCGTCAAGGGGTGTTAAGAATTATGATTTTTGTATAATCAATTACCGTTTAGAATTTCATTTAACCAAACTTCACTCATATTTTCAATGATTACATTTGCATCATTTAGACTTTCTGCAAAACTATTTTCAAGCAAATATGATACTACAATTTCATAAACAGAATACTCTTCACCCAATTGCTTTTTCTCTTTTGGAGTTAAAGTTCCTGCACTTCTTGCAGAACCTCTTGCTGATTGTAGGTCCTTATCACTACCAGATACCTTAGCAGCATATCCTCTAAGACCACCCTCACCCCTTACGGACTTTCTTCTGGATGAAGCAAGTCCTCTTAGAGTCTTTGCCTTCTTTTCATCTCTAGTCCAGTCTGCTGCTCTTTCTGCTGCTGCGATAGTCTTGTCTACACTTCCAGAACGATTATGTGCCTTAGAACGTGCTGCAAGTTCCTTGCGGGTTGCAGTCTCACCCCCCTTGCCGAGTTCTTTACGCATTCTAGTTGCTTCGTCTAGTTCAACCTCTTCATTATAAGGCTTGTTCTTAACTGCTGCGATTGCTTCTGCTTTTGACATTCCAGATGCAATCATTCTTGCAATTCTTACATCTGCAAAATCATTATCACCATCCTTATCTTGATCTTTTTTCTTTGCCTCATAAATTGAAGCATATGCACTAGCAACATCTTTAAGTGTTGCTTTTGTTCCCCATTGGAAAGAAGACATTATAGCTCCTGGTTTTTTGATAGGAGAAGTGGAAGGTGTTGGTTTTGCGGTTAACGATTGAGATGAAAAAGCAGTTGAAGTTTGGTTTGTAGTTGGTTTAGTAGATGCCGCAGTTCCAGCAGATTGCACAGCAGGTGCTGATGATGCCAATGCTGGTGTTGATTTTGCGAATGCTGTTGTTGATGTTGTTGGTGAAGGTGATTTTGGTGCAGGAAGTCTATCTTTAAAATCCTTCATTAGAGGATTTGTAGTTGCACTAGTTCCTCTTGTTCTATCTCTTTCTGCTTTTGCTGCAGCAAGTTTTGGATTTGCAGCAGCCCACTGGTCCATTGCTGACCCTGCTGGTTTTGCTGGAGTTGCTGGTTTTGCTGAAGACGGAGCAACTTTAGCACTTGAAGTTGCTGTTGGTTTTACAGAAGAACTTGAACTACCAGAAGTTAATGGAGAAGAAGTTGGTTTTGAACCAACCACAGGAGAACCCTTTATTTGTCTTGCCCTAGCAATTGCAGCATCTCTGTTTCCAGCAAAACGTGATTTAAATGGTTCTGCTGCTGGTCTAGCTGCGGTTGGAACTGGAGCAGCACCTCTTCTCGATCCTTGAGCACTAGGAGTTGGTCTCCAAATATTTGAATTGGAACCAGTTCTTGTTCCTTGTTCCTCAAGGTGTGAACTTTCAGTCAAATAATCACTGTTACTTTTGGGCAAATAGACACCTTCATATAAACCTGCCAAAGCATCCAAGTCTTCTTTCTTCATCTTTTTGAGTATTGAAAAGTACTTTTCTTTAATATTATTTATTGTTTATTTATTCTCATCAGTTTTCCAAATTGCCCTAATACCAATCTCTCCACCCAAAAGTTCTTGTGCTTTACTTCCATCAGGTTCTTTTTCATAATATATAAAATCTTTTTTTGGTTCCTCTTCTTGCTTTTTATAATCTTCTATTGCTTTGTCTACATCTCTTTCAACTCTTTGGTCTAGTAACTCTGGAGTATTAATCACATAATCATTTACTGTATCATCAATTAAACCTCTTTTAAGAAGTTCTCTTTGGATTTCATCTACAACATCCCAAAGTTTCTTCTTATCTATTTTTAATACAGAAGACAAAATCTCAATGATGCCCTCAAGCACCACTGAGATTTTTGCCCATTCTATAATACCTTTTTTCTTTTTACCAAAAGAAAAATCAAATTTCATAATCAATCAATAAACTGCTTCCAGTAATCATAAGCACTCATCTCTTCACTCTTTGTTGCTTGATATGAACGAACTCTGGATTCACCTTTCTTGTCTGGTGCCACCATATGAGTTTTGATTTTCTTTGTTGTTGGTGCTTCTTTCTTCTCTTTTTCAAATGCCTTGTGAACTTTGGCAGCATCATCATACATATGGATTTTCTTAGCATCACTCTTCTTTGCTATTGCTTTGGCAACATCAACTTTTTTCTTTCCAATATCACCACCTTTCATTCCACCAGTGTAATGAATATTTGACTTTTCTACATCGACACCGTGCTTCTTAAGGTGTCCCTGGAATTCACTTGGATTGTCAAACTTAGAACGAGCAGTGATGAGATGAACGTTTTGTCCTCTTGCCTGTTTCCTCTTAATATCTTTAATTACTTTCTTATTTGGACTTGAGGTTTCCTTGAACTTCTTAGCACTTTGGAACTCACTGAAGTCGTAAGAATGACCCTTATCTAACTTATGAGTATTAAACTCTTGGTTGCTTAGACTCTTAACTCTCTTGCCAGATGCATCCTTAACGTGAACCTGAACATTTGGTTTACCCTTCTTGCCGTGTGCGAAAAGAGTTTCATCAACATCATATGCGTGAACTGTTCTCTTTGGTCTAGTTCCTCTTGCCTTTTCTTCAATATACTCTTCAAGGATTGTTGCAGTGAACTTATCACTAATATGCTCAAACATTACCTCTGCTGCTTCATAACTTTCTGCATAATCAGCAGCAACTAACATCTCGATGATGTAGTTATAAGCATCATCGTAGTCAAATGATTGATTCAATTGCTTTAATTGACTTGAGTATCTATCCCCACCAATTGGAGATGTTTTTCTTGCTTTATCCATTGCTTTGTCTACTGCTGGTTTTGCGAATTTTTTAAGTAAATATGGAGCAGCTGCTGCACCAGCAGCAAGTGCTCCTGCAGCAAGAGGTGCAATCTCATCCAACTGCTCACCTTCTACCTCAAACGAATCTGCCATTGCTTTCTTTCGGATGGTAGCAAAATAAATCTGAGTTCCTCTCTCTTTTCCGTATTGGTCTATCATACTCTTCTTCATTGATGAAGTATCATACTTCTTTTTAAGTTTTTTCTCTTTCTTCATCTCTCCAGCAGTCATTTCTCTTTCCAGGATATACTCTTCTTTTTCAAACTCCTGATAAAATGCTGCTGCTTCTCCGTGTCTACCTTCTTTTGTTGATTTCTTACTCATATCTAGAAGTTCTCTCTTAGAATATTTGTGTCCTTTGAGAACGTCAAGCATTGCATCTTTTGACATTCCCTTTGCTTCATCAACCATATCACCTTCTGGTTCATATCCAGCAACTTGCATTCCTGGTTTTGCTTTTGCAAGAGGAAGTTGGGGACCAGTTTTCTTTAACCACTCCTTTTCAGTACCAGCACCTTCCTTTGCTTTATTATAAATTTTTTGGGTTTTTTGTGCTGCTTTATGCCCAGGACCAATTTCAAAACTTGCTTCAGAAAGTAAAGTTCCTGCAGTTTCAGAAGTTTTAATTTGCTTATACAAGTCTGTAATATCGTTAATGCTGGACATTTTTATACTCTAGTTTTTTAGTTATTTATAAAAAAAGGGGGCATATGCCCCCAAATAAATCAAAGCTGGAATCCAGCAAATGTATCTTTTTTCATATCTTGTTTGATACCACCAACAACATAAGATTCAACCTCTGTTTCCTGTGGAGCAACTTGAAGACCTTTAGAAGAAATCCAGTGCTCTGTCCAAGGAAGTGGATTATTCTTTGCAGAAATATCATAGAGAGGTTTAATTCCAATTGCTTTCATGCGACGATTGGCAATCCACTCAACATATTGCTGAAGAAGTTTATCATTAAGACCAATCATAGAACCATCCTTAAACAGGTATTCTGCCCATTGCTTTTCTTCATTTACGCAATTCTCAAACGCAGTTCTTACCCATTCTTCCTCTTCTTTAGCAATTTGCTGCATTTCTGGATCATCTCCTTCACGCCACTTATTGAGGATGTTTTGAGTAATGACAAGGTGTTGATTTTCGTCTCGTGCGATGAGAGAGATAATTTTAGCGGATCCTTCCATAAGTTTGAGTTCACCAAACGCAAACGAGCAAGCGAACGAGACATAAAACCTGATACCTTCGAGAATGTTGACATTGGCAATAGCACGATAAAGTTTTCTTTTTAGTTCTATACGATCTTCTCTTGCTCCTCCTGCACCTTCTTGAGCAAATTTCCATGCATTGGAAGACCCATAAATTTGAGCAGAATTTATAAATTCATCATATGCACCAGTTACAGAAGAAGCTCTTTCTAAAATACGATCATTAGAAAGAATCGAATCGAAAACTTCAGAAGGATCTGAATACACATTTTTAATGATGTATGTATATGAACGAGAGTGAATCATCTCCATGAACTCCCACACTGTCATACATGCCTCCAGTTCAGGGAGAGAGCAATAAGGAATGAATGCCATTCCAGGACCACGACCCTGAACAGAATCAAGAAGAATCTGATACTTAAGATTAGAAGTAAAGATGTGCTTCTGTTCAGGACGCAATGTTTGATAATCTGCTCTATCTTTTTGTAAGGAGATTTCTTCTGGTCTCCAGAAGTATCCAAGTTGCTGAGTGGTCAACTTTTCGAAAATTGGATATTTGTAAGAATCGTATCTCTGAATACCCAATGGGGAACCAAAAAACATTGGTTGCTTTTTGGTTTCTACATCTTTAGTGTTAAAAACAGTCATTCCAGATATTTCAACGTTTTCTTCGGAATTGAGTCTAAATTTTACAGGATTCACAGTCTTCTTCTCCTTCTGAACTTAAAATTTCTGCGATTAAATCTTGAACCTTAGTATTTTCTTCTTTCACTTCATCTGTCTTAATGTCGTATGTATTTTGATAATAAGAAGTTTTCCAACCATACTTATATGTTTTCAAGAAATCATTTGCCATTACAGATACTGGTACTTCGTTATCTGCATAATTCTCTGGATTATAACTCCAGTTACCACTGATTGCTTGGTCAAAGAACTTTTGCATAACAGCAACCACATTAATATAACCAGTATTGTTCTTCATATCCCAAAGAAGAGTGTAATGATTTTTCAAAGTATGATATTGCGGAACAATTTGCTTAAGGGGACCTTTTTTGGACTTCTTAATGGACAGGTATCCACGAGGAGGTTCGATTCCATTGGTTGCGTTTGACACAACGGAACTGCTCTCCGATGGCATTTGTGCGGACAGTGTTGAGTGCCTGAGACCGTGAGCCAAGATGGATGCTCTAAGTGTTTCCCAATCATGTTGATATGCAATAGAAGAAATTTCGTCTACGTCTTTTTTGTATGTATCAATGGGTAGAATACCATCAGCATACTTAGTGCGGTTGAAGTAACCACATGCTCCCTTCTCTTTAGCAATCTGATTGGAAGACTTGAGTAGATAATATTGAAAAGATTCAGAAAGTCCGTGAACCGCATCCCATGCCTCTTGGGAATCATAATTAAAACCTAGTTTGGCAAGATAGTGAGCAAGACCAATATAACCAATGCCAAGTGAACGACGATTCTTTGTGGAGTTCTCTGCAGCAACTACTGGATATTCTTGATAGTCAATTAACTCTTCAAGACCACGAACCGAAAGATCGCAAAGTTCTTCAAATTCCTCGTCAGACTTTACTTTACCAACATTAACAGCAGAAAGAATGCAAAGTGCGATTTCACCCTCTGGGTCATCAATATGCTGAAGTGGTTTAGTTGGAAGTGTAATTTCTTGACAGAGATTACTCATCCAAACCTTATCCTTGAATGAAGAGTGAGAGTTACAATGGTCAATATTCATGATGTAAATACGACCAGTTTCTGCCCTTTCTTTTAAAAGATCAAGAATCAATTCTTGTGCTTTAATTGTCTTCTTTTTAATATTTGGATCCTTTTCATACTTGCAATAAAGTTCATCAAATCCAGGAAGTCCAAAGATTTCTGAAAGACCAGGAACATCATGTGGGGAGAATAAAGAAATCTCAGAGTCCTGAATGAATCTTTCGTAGAACAATTTAGAAATTTGAATAGAATAGTCCAGTTTACGAACTCTGTTATCTTCAGTTCCTTTGTTATTCTTCAATACTAGGATATCTTCGATTTCCTGGTGCCAGATGGGGAAGTGGACAGTTGCTGATCCACCACGGATGCCATTTTGAGTGCAGCATCGGACAGTTGCCTCAAACTTTTTGAGGAATGGGACAACACCTGTGTGTTGAACTTCTCCACCTCTGATTTTACTGTTGATGCCACGGATGCGACCTGCGTTGATACCGATGCCCGCCCTTTGTGCAACGTATCTGCCGATAGCCATATCAGAACTAAAGATGCTATCGAGGGTGTCATCAGAATCAACAAGAACACAGCTAGCAAATTGTCGAAGTGGAGTTCGCACTCCTGCCATGATAGGTGTGGGAATG
>Ga0129336_10002171_pt1 | contig 12083 bp, 9 predicted proteins | sample CPB6_02_DNA_FD_96878 | JGI IMG/M metagenome (GOLD analysis project Ga0129336, IMG submission 96878) | Freshwater to marine salinity gradient microbial communities from Chesapeake Bay, USA - CPBay_Sum_0.6_0.2_DNA | ecosystem: Environmental > Aquatic > Marine > Coastal | place: USA: Chesapeake Bay...
CGAGGGATCGCAAAGCCCATTTTGGGTCGGTCGATTAATTCGGGCGGAACTAGATACCTGCCCACGTCTTTTAGTAAACGCTTCGTTTCTAAACCCCTCACTCGAAAACTATCAGGCAGGGACAGTCCCCATTCGACAACATTCACGTCAAGCAAGGGTGATCGCAGTTCCAGAGAATTAGACATGGTAGCTATGTCTGCCTTTACCAATAAATCACCTGGTAAGTAAGATTTTAGGTCGGTATTAATCATTTTATCTAGTGGGCTTAGATTGTTGTTTTCATACAAGTTATGAAAAGTACTTTCAGTCTTAAAACTTAATAATTCCGGATTTAAAACTTTACTCAAATCTTCTAGTTTTGCTAATGACATTAGATGCAAATATCGAGATGATGGCGAATCATGATTCAGTAAGCTAGAAGTAATTTGCTTTGAGCCGAATCTTTTTCTATTGGTTATTTGAGAAAGGAATTGAATTCCCGGTGAGCCTATTTTCACAATTGGTCCTAATTTTTGAAGCAATAAGTTAGCTGTATATCGGTCATAGCCTCCAAAAATTTCATCCCCACCGTCACCACCAAGAGCGACTGTGAGATCACTGCGAGCAAAGTTGGCTAAAATATATGTGGGAATTATTGAAGAATCTGCAAATGGTTGATCCAGTATGCCAGCAATTTTTTCAACTACAAGTGTTGGGTCTGGTCTGATAATTTCTTCATGGTGATTAGTGCCCAACCATTCTGCAATTTTTTTTGCAAATGGCGCTTCATTAAAGTTGCTATTTTCAAAGCCAATCGAAAACGTGTCTACAGTTTTTGTCATGTTCTTAACCATGTAGGCGGTCACAATAGTAGAGTCATAACCACCACTCAAAAATGATCCGATAGGACGTTCGGAAACCAAACGCCGCACAACAGCTGCTTCGATTATTTTTTTCGTATTTTCTAGTGCTTCGCCATAGGACATTTCTACTTTTGGAGAAAAAACTGGAGACCAATAGGCTTGAGTAGAAACAATTCCATTAACCCAAGATGTTATAGCCGCTGGTGGAACTTGTTGAATTTCATTGAATGCTGAGTTTGGTGCGCTTACATATCCAAACCGCATAACCTCTTCAATCATCTCTGAACGTAGTGTAAATTTATGTCCTGTTAATTTTAAAGCACGAATCTCAGAAGCAAAAAATAAAGTTCCTTCCGAGGAATTGACAATCCAAAGTGGTTTCTTTCCCATACGATCTCTAATCAAATGTAAGGAATTTGTGCGATTGTCAAAGATGGCAATTGCAAACATTCCATTCAAGCGATTTACAAATTTTAATCCGTACTCTAGATAAAGTTGAACTAGAACTTCTGTTTCGCTTGAATCGCGGCAGGTAATACCTGCAGTTGCTAATTCATTCCGTAACTCCTTGTAATTGTAAATTTCGCCATTCCAAACAATTCTTACCAGGTCATATTCATCACTTCCTGGTTGGGTTCCTGCTGCGACTTCGACGATTGCTAATCGACACATCCCTAGACCGATACCGCTAAACACATAAGTTCCTGTGCCATCTGGTCCTCGATGGTGCATAGAAGTCAATTGACTTTCTATCAATTGCAAATTTGGCGCTAGGGGTCCGATCCCTCCAGTTATTCCACACACTATATTTCCCCCAATTTAACGTCGTGCTGTAATTGATTAAGAATTATAAATAAATACATAAATCTTCCATTCAAATACTCAAATAATTGAATGTACCCTGCTGTTTCAGGAAAGTATGAGAATTTCGACCGTCATAGAAAAAGACTAATTTTTTGAATTGAGTAAAATTGAGTTCCTGGTAAATTGCATGAGCCGTGTGCAAAATTAATCCATCCAGATCATCCGGTAGTTGGCAATCATCAAATCCTAAAGTGGTTATCTCTGCATGATTCAAAAGTGGATCGTCACCATACACATAAGCCCCTTCATCCTTAAGCAGTTTAAGTAAAACCAAAGCTCCGGATAGAGCTACCTCCTTTACGCCAGGTCTGTAAGTAATCCCAAGTACGCCAATCTTCATTCCCTGTAAATCTTTGTGAATTTCTTTTATTTGATTTATCGCATTTATGGGCATTGATAAATTTCTATCACGTGCGGCTTGTGCAATCTGTGATTCAGAATTAACCCATGAATAAAATTTTGGATAAACAGGGATGCAATGACCACCTACGGACAACCCAGGTGTGTGAATATGTGAGTATTGTTGAGAATTTGATGCTTCTATAACTTCTAAAATATTTATATCATTTTTTTTCGCAAACACTGCAAATTCGTTAGCTAGGCCAATGTTCACATCACGATAAGTAGTTTCTGCAATCTTGGAAAATTCAGCTGCTTCGGCATTCTCCATTTCCCAGACACCATTTTTATTAACTAAATCACTTCGAACATCGAATTCCATTGCGCTTTGGTAAAATGAAACTCCTCGCTTTGAGCAGTTTCGGGTAACTCCTCCGACGAGTTTTGGGTAGCGGCGGAGATCTTCAAAAATTCTTCCTGTCATAACTCTTTCGGGTGAAAAAACCACATAAAAATCTTGGCCGACTTTCATGCCAGATTCTTTTTCAAGAATTAAGGTAAATCTATTTCTCGTAGTACCCACGGGGAGGGTAGTTTCAAAAGAAATTAGTACATTGGAATTGATGGACTGCCCTATTTCACAAACAAGTTTGTCAATGTTGGTAAAATCTGGGTGACCAAACTCATTAAGCATCAATGGTATACAAACAATTACTACCTCAGCCATAGAAATTGCTGCAATTTCTGTAGTTGCACTAAAATTGCCCTTTTCCAGAACTTGATTCAGAAATTTTTCCAGATTAGCCTCACCTGGAAATGGTTCTAATCCATTATTAATTGATGCAACAACATCTTTTTGAATGTCAATTCCTACAACTTTGTGGCCAGTGAGAGCAAAGCTGACAGCAAGAGGCAGGCCGATTTTCCCCATTCCAACTACGGCTACTTTCATAACTGAACCGTTAAACCTTCTAAGCTACTCTTTATAACCGCATCTGCGACCCGAAGTACTTCTATTCCGTCAACTAAAGAAACTATCTCCGCGTCTTGTCCGAGGATGGCTTTTTGAAAATTTAAATGCTCTATTAGAAGTGGCTCAGGTTTATCAAATGCGTAATTTGTAATGTTTCCTTGTGTAACGCCGTTGAAGTGAAGGTACGTCTCTTGAGATACTTTATGGCTTCCGTTTTCGTAGAATTTTAGTTCGGCGCTCAAAAGGTCAACCGTATAAGCCCCTTTTTCACAAGTTACTACGAGTTTTCTTTCTTTGTAGGGGCTCAACCAATTCACTGACATGTTTACAATTACGTTGTTCGACAGAAGACCATTTATAGATACTAAATCTTCATGAATTCTTCCTGATTTATTGATTACATGCCCGGAAACTTTTGTAAAGTTATGACCTGTTAACCAAATTGCTAAATCAATATCATGTGTGGCGAGATCCTTCACCACTCCCACATCGTCAATCCTTGATGGAAACGGTCCTTGACGTCTAAAGGATAATTCGTAAATCTCCCCTAGTTCTCCATTTAAGATGCGTTTTCTTAATTCGCGAATTGCAGCGTTGTATCTTTCGATATGCCCAACTCCGACGATTAAAGAGCCATTTAGCGTATGTTCTTTGATTAATTGAGCGTCTGTGTAATTTAATGCTACGGGCTTTTCAATTAAGCAATGTACTCCGGCTTTTAACATGTCAATTGCGATTTGCTTATGAAACCCTGTAGGTGCCGCAATCACGCAATAGTCTAGTTTTTTATCAGATAACTCTTTGGGTTTAGCAAAAATTTCAAGTTGGGGGTACAAGTTCTTGATATACGCTGATTGACCTGGATCTACAATTCCAATTAAATCTACACCTTCTAAGGAATTTAAAATTCTGGCATGATGTTTCCCCATAACGCCAATCCCAATCAAGCCAACTTGTAAATTACCCATTTTCATTTCAAATTTCTTGACAGCGTATTGAATTCAAGGATTATTTTCTTTAGATCTCGCCGGCTGAGACCTGGATGTATCGGCAAAGATAGTACTTCTTGGCAAGCTCTTTCTGTTTCAGGAAGAAGTTCCTCAGAATTGAATGATTTTAGTTTGTGCACTTGAGTTGGATAGTAAACATCGCATCCCACTCCAGCCTCACGTAACTTTTTCGCAAAAGTATCTCTACTGCTTTTTATTCGAACGGTGAACTGATGAAAGACATGTTTATATCCATCAGGAACATGAGGTAATTGATCGGTATCTAAGTATTTAGAAAGATAATTTGAGTTTTCAATTCGTTTGCTTGTCATTTTCTGAAGTTTTCTTAATTGGACTCTTCCAATTGCTGCTTGGACATCTGTCATTCTCAGGTTGAACCCTACGATTTCATTTTCGTAACGTTTTTCCATCCCCTGATTTCTTAAAAGTCTGCAAATTTGCGCGTGATTCGTCTTTGCAAACACAGCCATGCCCCCTTCGCCTGTTGTCATATTTTTAGTGGGGTAAAACGAAAACGCTGCTGCATCCCCAAATGATCCTGCGGTGGTGCCATTAAACTCAGCAAGATGAGCTTGAGCGGCATCTTCAATTACCAAAAGATTCTTACTTTTTGCTATTCCCATAATCTTTCCCATGTCTGCCACTAAGCCAAATAGATGCACGGCAATAATTGCTTTGGTGCGAGGTGTTATCGCATTCTGTATTTTCTCCGGCTCTAAGCAATAAGTTAGTGGATTGATGTCTACAAATATTGGAGTGGCTCCAACAAGACTAATGACATTGGCAGAAGCCGCAAAAGTGAATGAAGGAACAATCACTTCATCACCTTTCCCTACACCAAGAGCAATTAAACAAAGATGCAGGGCTGAGGTACCTGAATTAACGGCGACGCATTCTCGGTCACTAACTATTTTGGAAAACTCAGATTCGAAAGCCTTTACCTCTGGGCCTTGTGTGAGTTGAAGACTCTGTAATACTTTATTGACGACTCTTCTTTCCTGCCGACCAATTTGAGGCTGAGCAAGAGGAATCATTTGAGCTCACCATTTTCCAACTTGTACATTCGAAATGATTTAGGGCACTTAAACAAATTCTTGGAAACTTCTTCCAAAGGAAAACCTTCGTGGCCAACCCATCCCACTTGTCGCGCTGGGTTTCCAACAACTAAAGCAAATGCCGGAACATCCTCGATCACAATTGCACCGGCTCCAATTAACGCCCATTCCCCAATACGAACCGGTGCTACACATATTGCCCCTGCTCCGATTGAGGCCCCTCGCTCTACGATTACGCCAACTTTTATCCAATCAGTATTCGACTTGATGGTTCCATCCTGCGTTACGGCTCTCGGGTACGAATCATTCGTGAGCACAGCACCTGGGCCAATAAATACTCCATCATGTATTTTTGCTGGATCGTAAATTAAAGATCTATTTTGGATTTTACAATTATTTCCAATTTGAACATTTGAATCGATATATACATAACTTCCAACTATTGTGTTTTCGCCAATCGCCACATCTTCTCGAACCTGAGTGAAACTCCAAATACGAGTAGATTCCGCAATTCGCGCATTTTTATGAATTTCAGAAGATTTGCTTACATGTTGGCTCGATACATGCTTGGCCTTGGCAAATTCCATATCCAAATAATAGGGGAAGACGTCCAACATGTCTGTACATGCACTCCAAGGTAAAGTGTTTATCCCATCCACAGATTGGAGAATTCTCTAAAAATGTAGCCCGGCGAACGTTCACCAAATTACGGGAGTTGGGCTCTTAATTCTGTAATACCTCTCTGTGATCTCAGAGTTGATTGATTTATCCGTGCATTCAAAGGTTTTGCAAACTTCTAGAATTCCAAAAGCCCATTCATTGCTTAAAAATGAGAATGTAGGCAAATAGATTCTTTTTGAGCATAATGCCGCCCGGAGTTAAGTCCGACGCTGGTTCTAGAATAAGATGTAGGGGTGCATATTCTTGTTACAGGTGGAACAGGCTTTATTGGTTCCCACCTCACTGATCGCTTGATTAGCGATGGACACTTCGTTAAAGTTCTTGATAATGAATCAACTGGCAGAAAGGAAAACCTAACTCGGAATGAAAGTAATCCAAATTTTTCTTATATAAAAGGTTCCGTGTTGGATCCGGGCACATTGGATACAGCCTTGAAGGATGTCGACTACGTTTTCCACTTAGCTGCTGCTGTTGGAGTATTAAACATAGTTAATAATCCTTTGTCGAGCTTGGTCACAAATATTCGTGGAACTGTAAACATTTTAGAAGCAGCATTAACTAAAAATACTCCGGTTTTTCTCTCTAGCAGTAGTGAAGTTTACGGCAAGAATACTTCTGACTCTTTGAAAGAGTCTGACGATAGAATTTTAGGATCTCCGACAACTTTGCGTTGGTCCTATAGCGAGGCGAAAGCTATTGATGAAACTCTTGCTTTTGCATATTGGACTGAAAAGAAACTTCCAACAAGAATTGTTCGCTTTTTCAATACTGTAGGACCGCGTCAGGTTGGCGCTTATGGGATGGTGATTCCTAGATTTGTTTCGATGGCTCTGAATAATGAGCCGATTACTATTTATGGAAATGGTGAGCAAACCCGTTGCTTTGGACATGTTTATGACGTGATTGATGCGGTAATTTCGGTGGCTTTCTCAGACAAGACCATTGGAAAAGTAGTTAACATTGGAAATAATTTTGAAATTTCGATGAATGATCTGGCTAAGAAGATTATTCAAGAAACAGGTTCCAAGAGTGAAATCAGATACATTCCCTATTCAGAAGCCTACGGTGATGGTTTTGAAGATATGGAACGTAGAGTACCTAATATTGATTTGATTAAATCCTTAACAGGTTGGCAGCCAAAACGCGATTTGACGCAAATAATTAAGGATGTTGCCGAGCACCTTCGAACTTAAAGAGTCCGAATCCCACTTTGCCCTGGATAAGAATTCGTGCAGTCAAGTATCGGAGTTCCCATTTCTTGTAGTTCCACAATTGGTAGCTCTGGTTGATTTACAGCCAAGATGGCAACATCAAAACCCTGCAAGTCGTTCGTTGGTTTTGTTTCTTCCCAAATAGGAACCAGTGAATCAATCCACTCAACTGTGTGTCCTAGGTGTGTTAAGTGTTCACGTAAATGTGAAACTGGAGTTTCGCGAACGTCGGAGACACCTGCTTTATAGGCCACGCCAAGGAGCAATATTCGAGACTTTTTCTTATTACAGGGCACTAGCTCCAAGGCTCGATTTGCAACATATTTATGCATTTCTGAATTTGTTTTTTCAGCAAGTTCAACCATCGGCGCCGCTAAATTATTTTGCTTTGCCCACCAGGTTAAGTAAAGTGGGTCTACAGGAATGCAGTGACCTCCAACACCAACGCCTGGTCTAAATGGCATAAATCCATATGGCTTGGAGGAGGCCGCTGTAACTACTTTGTTTACATCGATACCCGCAGGGCCGCACAGCTTGGTGAATTCATTAATCAATCCAATATTGACCAACCTGAATGTGTTCTCAAGTAACTTTGCGGCTTCTGCTATCTCGGGAGTTTCTACAGAGACGACTGCGTCACAAATGGACTTGTAAAAATCGATAGCCTTGTCATGAGATTCTTTATCTATGCCGCTTACGAGCCTTGGAGTATTTTTCTGATTCCACACCTCATCGCCGGGATTAACTCTTTCTGGAGCTGTGGCGAAAAATAGTTGCTTGGTTCCTGTCCGTCTATTTTTTTCAACAATAGGAATAACTTCGTTGCGTAATGTTCCGGGGTAAGAAGTTGACTCGCTAACTAGTAAGGCGCCATTCTTTAAGAAAGGAGCGGCAGAATTTGTGGCTGCACGGAGAGCTGATAGATCCGGCAATTTCTTTTCATCTAATGGCGTGGGTACGCATATCGTTACAACATCCGCATTAGAAATATCTTCAAAATTACTGGATGCTCTATAGCTGCCACTATTTAAGGCGTTTGCAAGAGTTTCATTGCTTATGTCTTCAACTGGGCTGTGTCCGCAATTAAGTTTTTCTACTCGTGACCCAGAATTGTCTAACCCAACAACTGTCCAGCCAGATTCAACTGCTGCCATTGCCAACGGAAGTCCTACATAGCCTTGTCCGATGATTGCTAAGGATTTCTGAGATACGCTAGCCATTGTAAAATCATACAAGCCTGGGAGTATTGATGCGTCAATCTCGTGAAAGCAATTCAGATAAACGCATCAAAGTAATGCGAATAATTGCTCGCATGAATGTCGGTGGACCTGCTGTTCAAGTAAGTGGATTAATGCGCGGCCTTTCTGCGACGGATTTTGATCACCGACTTTATACCGGTTATTGTGCTGAAGATGAAGCTGACTACATTAAAGAGCAAGCTCCTGATGTGCAGGCAATCCAACTAGATGGCCTTGGTAGAAAAGTGAATCCTCGATCGGATTTCTTAATCTTGTTTCAACTTATAAAGGAAATTCGAGCATTCAAGCCCGATGTGATTCATACTCATACCGCTAAAGCTGGTGTTATTGGCCGCCTGGCTTCGATTTTATCTCTGCATCCATCCAAGCGGGTTCATACTTTTCATGGTCACTTGCTTTCAGGGTATTTCAATCCGCTGGTCACCCGATTGGTAATTTTGATCGAAAAAATAATTGCGCTAAAAACTCATATTCTTGTTTCAGTGGGTGAAAAAGTTCGAGATGAATTGCTCGCAAAGAAGATAGGCAAACTCTCAAAGTATCGGGTTTTTCCTCCCGGACTGGCACTCAAAGAATTAGTTTCCCGGGAAAGTGCCTTGAAAAACCTGGGGTTGGAATCTGACGACGTTTATGTTTCCTTTATTGGTCGAGTTACTCAAATAAAGAGGCCAGATAGATTTCTTGATGTGGTCGAGATAATTGCAAAACAGAGCACGAACATTAAATTCTTGGTCGTAGGCGGAGGCGATTTGTTAGAGGACTGCATGAAGTCTGCAGAGGAAAGAAGCCTTCCAGTTGCATTTCTTGGATGGCGATCAGATATAGAAAATGTCTTGTCGGCTTCCGACATCGTTGTACTAACCAGCGATAATGAAGGAACACCAATTTCTTTGATTCAAGCAGGTCTGGCAGGAAAACCAACTGTATCCACAAATGTCGGTTCAGTTAAAGAAATTGTGTTAGATGGCAAAACAGGATTTATAACCGAACTAACTCCTGATTCACTAGCCAAAGCAATAATTTCATTGGTTAACGACGGTCTTTTGAGAAAGAGTTTTGGTTCGGCAGCAAGTGTGCATACACATGCCAATTATGGAGTTGAACGATTAGTGAAAGATTATTCACAGCTTTACAAAGAACTTGCTTCTAATCTGAAACCTTAGGTCCGTTTGCAATTGTTGATCCCTCAGCACGAAGCCAATCAATTGTTTCTTTTAATGCGTCTTTAAATTGATATGGTGTCACATTTGGAAACAGAGACTTGAGCAACTCTGGTGAGTTTTGTGACTCTTTCACATCACCAGCGCGAATTGGTAATGAATTAACTTCTAAATTTGGAAATTCGTCTCTGAGAAGATCCACAACCTCGGAGAGAAAAATACGATTTCCGTAAGCTAAATTTACTGCGCCTTGTGTTGTCACTTTATTTTCCATTGCAGAAATTGCGATGTCTACAACTGTTTTTACGTAAGTGAAATCTCTGGATTGCGTTCCATCGCCATACAAATCAACTGGTTTACCTTGCATTGCTAGCCATATCCATTTTGGGATTACGGCTGCATATTCATGATCTGGTCGTTGGCGTGGGCCGAAGACATTAAAAAATCTTAGAAGTGTGACTGGAATTTCATACGATGTTCCGTACGCCTCAACGTAACCTTCTGCTGAAAGTTTGCTCGCGGCATAAGGAGTCATTGGACCCAACCACATTTTCTCTTCTTTTGGAAGTTGCATATTTCTTCCATACACAGAAGATGATGAGCTAAATATTACGTGAGCACCTGATTCTCGTGCTGCTTCAAGTACATTCAGGGTTCCAGTGGCATTTACTTCGTGAGTTGCAACCGGATTCTTAATTGATCGTGGAACTGATCCCCTGGCACCAAGATGAAAAATTGTCTCTGCGCCCTTTAGGGCCTTCTTTAGCTTTGATGCATCAGTGATTGAGAGTTCTTTAAAATCACTATTTTTTCGATCAATATTTGCAATTAATCCAGTGGAGAGGTCATCAATAATTGTTACTTCGTGACCTTTGGCAATTAGTGACGCCGCTAGATTTGAACCAATAAATCCTGCGCCACCGGTAATTGCAACTTTTTTCATAGAAATATTCTCAAGTGTTAGTCGAGACGTGCAACACCGCTAGGTGTCAGGACGTGCACAGCAACAATCCCTGAATCACCATCATTGGCTTCGGCTGATACCCACTCAACTTCAACATCAGAACCAATGGCGCCTTGGAGATCGGAACCAAGGTATTCGGCGATAGTTTTTTCATCGCCAGCAATTTCAACTTTAACAATTTTTGCAATTGCTTTTCCATCGGTTGATGGATGATCCAGCGAAAGCCATTCAACAAAGAACGGGAGTTGCTTATCTTCTAGAGTTCCAAGAACACCAATTTGCTTCCACGCTAAATCTTTTCCATCTGGCTTTGTTCGGTGACCATCTACTGCTGCGCGACCTAAACGCTTTTCAATCTTTGAGACATCATCGACAGCAACAACCCAAGTAAGCCATCCGCCGCCTTCTGCAGCTCGCTGTGAAACTGCTTTACCAAAAGGAGTCGAGTCAGATGATGGATGATCAAGTGGGCAAACAACTTCTAGGTAGTGACCATTTTGCAATGGAAGTGTGAAGTTGCGTGTGCCAAAGCGTGGGTGAATACCGCCATCAACAAATGTGCTGCCAAGGCGAGCACCAAGACGTTGAACGGTGTCGGCTAGTTGATCATGGGAAGTTACATATGAGACATGGTCTAAGCGCATGGGTAAATCTAACCCTATGAAAAGGGGTGCTTTTTACCATTTAGCGTGCGTGAAACAACACTTATAGAGCGGTGCTGAGGTCACATTTCTGGTCCATGGCAGGGATTTTGCCGGAGATGAAATAGGTGTCCACGGTTTTATCAACGCAGGCAGAACCGCGTCCATGGCCGGTGTGGCCATCGCCATCCAAAGTTATAAGTCGTGAATTAGTAATGAGTTTATTTAGTTCAACTGCCCATGAATATGGTGTTGCCGGATCACGGAGTGTGCCAATAATAATAATCGGCGTTGTTTTAATCTGCTTGATCTTTATCGGTTGCTTTATGTCCGTGAAGTACTTGCATGAAATACCGGAGTAAGAAAGATAAGGACCAAATACTGGTGCTTGTTCTTTAAATGTTTGCGCATCTTGCGCGATTTGTTCGTTCGTTCTTGCGTCATTCCAATCAAGGCAATCAATTACAAAACCAGAGTCACCTTCGTTGGTTGGATATGTACCGTTTGGTTGGCGGCCTGTGTAAGCATCAGCTAAAGATAAGAACATAAATCCTCTACCGTTTTGCGCTTGCTTGATTGCAACACGGAGCATTGGCCAACCAGATTCACTGTCATACAGTGCGGATGCAGTACCAAGCACAACGAGTGATTCGGTTGCAACGCGTTTGGTGCTCGTTGTCAGTGGTTTCTTGGCAACAGAGTCAAACAAATCTGTGAAGTATTGCTTCGTCGCATCCTTAGGTAGCGGACACGTGTCTAATTGCAAGCAATCTTTAACAAAGTCATCCAATGCATTTTCAAAACCAACTGCTTGAATCAATGATTGTTGAAGCGGCGTTGCACCTGGATCTATCGCACCATCTAGAACGATTCTGCCAACTTTGTCTGGGAACAATTGCGCATAAATAGTTCCAAGGTATGTGCCGTATGACTTACCGAGATAATTTAGTTTTTTATCTCCTAGTACCGCGCGGATTACATCCATATCTCGCGCAGCGTTTTCTGTACCGTAGGCAGTTAGATTTTTATTGTTCACTTCGCACTTAGCAACATAATCCTGCGTTTCTTTAATTAGCGCATCAAA
>Ga0129336_10002173_pt1 | contig 12081 bp, 12 predicted proteins | sample CPB6_02_DNA_FD_96878 | JGI IMG/M metagenome (GOLD analysis project Ga0129336, IMG submission 96878) | Freshwater to marine salinity gradient microbial communities from Chesapeake Bay, USA - CPBay_Sum_0.6_0.2_DNA | ecosystem: Environmental > Aquatic > Marine > Coastal | place: USA: Chesapeake...
AGCAGATCCCCGAAGGCTTCCGCGAGGGTGTCATCGCCGTTGCGATCGGCCGCGGCGCGCAGGTCCATGAGTTCATCGGCGGTGGACCAGAGCACGTCATCGGCGCTGCGGCGGATGACGAGGATGCCGGGGCCGAGCTCCTGCCAGGCGATCTGCACCTCGGTGGTGAGGTCCCGCAAGATGGCTTCCGCCACCCGCTTGGCCAGGGCGATGTCGCTCTCGCCGGCGCCGGTGGCGGGCAGCCCAAACAGGCGGGAGACGAGTTCAGCCTTCGAGAGCCGCTGCATCAGACGTTCTTGATCTTCTTGATGGAGTCCTTGAACATCGACTGGATCCAGTCGTAGCCCGTGGTGGTCACCTTGGTGATGTCACTGGTGGTCTGGTCGTAGGCCGAACGGGCGATGGCGGCTTTCTTGGCCAGGGCCTTGTAGGGCGCTTCGGGGTCGTTCTGGGCGTCGAACGTGTTGCGGTTCGCCCGGTCCGTCATGCCGTTGAAGTACCAGGCGCCGGTGCTGTCCTGGGCCAGGGGCGAGCGGCTGTTCTCGCCGACGGTGCTGCGGTAGCTCTCCTCGAACGCCTGGCGCTGGGCCGGGTCGTTGAAGTCGTGCTTCTTGTCGAGGTGGGGGGAGTACATGGCGATCTCCGGCGGCGAGGCGAGGGTAAAGATTCAGGAGCTGGCGCCCTTCAGCGCCGCGGGATCGGGGCGCTTGGAGATGAAGGTGGTGCCATCGGCCACCCACTTGCCGCCGAGGGCGACGGGCTGCTGCGCCTTGGGCAGGGCTTCGAGGCGGTGCACCAGCACCCGCTCGCTGCGGGTAGTGCCTTCCCACTGGACCAGGGCGGCGCGATGGCGGGAGGAGACGGGTTCGGGTAGGCCGATGACGATGCCGACGCGGCGGCCGATGTAGCTGGGGTTGCCGGGCCGATCGCGGACGAAGCTGCTCTCGTCGGCGCGGCGCTTGACGCGCAGGCCCAGGGCAAAGTCCTCGACGCGCATCGCTCAGGCCTCCTCGAAGGCGTGGGCCGGCGCCGCATCGGCCTCGCTGAAGGAGGAGGCCAACGACACCGGTGGCTTGTAGCCACCGCCAAAGCTCACCTGCTCGAAGGCATCGAGCACCAGCTGGACGTTGGGCTTGGCGTTGTAGAGGTAGGACTCGAGGGTGCCGACGGCCAGCAGGGTGGTGCCCTTCTCGCGGGCAGCGAACTGGTCGGCGATGGCGAAGGCCTTGTGGGCGGTGAGCCGCAGCCAGCTGGTGGTGTCACCACTGCCGGCGTAGGCCAGTGAGGCGCTCACCCGATCCTTCTTGGGGTTGAGCTCCGGCGGCTTGCCCAGGTTGCCGGAGACGACGGCCTTCAGCGGTGTGGCGACGGCGCCGTCGGGGGCGAGGCGCAGGTCGATGTAGTGCAGGCCCAGGTGGGTGATGTTCTCGCCCGGTGCCACCAGCTGGGCGGTGAACTCGATCAGGGCACCGAGGTGATCGGTGAGGTCCGGCACGGGGGCGCCACCGAGGGAGGGCAACACGGGTGCCGGCTCATGGAGCCCGGAAGCGGCGAGGCCGAAGCCTGAGGTGAGGGCGACGAGGGGAGCCGTGCCGAAGACGAGGCGCATGGAGGCCGGCAGTGAACTGGGGTCCCCAGGTTATGGGGCAAGTGCGCCGGCGGCAGGAACCTGGCGAAAACGCAACGGACGGTGACAGGCCGGCGCCTGTGGAAAACTCCGACTAAAAAGCGTTCGGCTCGCTACATAAGCTGGCTCATGGCCTCAGGCGGCCTGTCTTTCTGGAATCGGTTGCGGCAGAAGCGATCTGAGCAAAGCAGCTCACCGGGCCACCCCAACCGGCTCATCAGGGAGCGCCAGCTGGGGGCTGCGGAAAAACTGTGGAAATCCTCCAGATCCATTGGCATAACAGGCGTGCAGCGGACGGCAAGGTGGCGACGGATTTTGAGCGCAGGCGGCACCCCCTGCCCGGTGAGCCGCTTGGCCCGTCCCTCACTGCGGGGCAGTGGGTTTGCCCGGCTCAGACCCCGGCTCATGAGACAGGCCGATGAGCCAGCCAGCCCAGCCTTGTGCCAATCGGGATTCCACACCACCCCAGCAGACGGCTCGGCGGCACCGGCGAACGCAGGTCCGGCAGTCGGTGGGTTGAGGCAAAGGGTGAACTCGGGTGCTATGGTCAGGAAAAACAATCAGGCGGCGGCCCTTGTCCTAATGACAATGAGGGCAGGGGGATGCTGTATCTAATCCAGAAAGAGTAGAAAACAGTCAGAATCGAGAGCCAGCAGGAGAGGACGGGCGAGCTGGTCGGCGGTCTCCGAGGCCCGAGCATTTCCGCCGCGCCAGGGGAACGGTCCGTGGCCAGGCAGGACGGTCGGCGATGTGAACTGCGGTGCCCAGCCGCCCCGTCCGCTTCGTATAGTTGAAGGGCAGCGGTGCGCTAACACCCTGCCCCGTGATCAACCCAGAGAAGGTGAGCTGATGGATCAGATCCTAGAAGAGTGGCGTCCCGTTGTTGGGTACGAGGGTCTTTACGAAGTCAGCAGCCTTGGCCGCGTCAAAGGCCTGGAACGCTGGATATATGACTCACGCGGGCGTGGCTGGATGAAAAAGGAGAAGATAATGAAGGCCGCGATTGGCAGGCATGGATACCGCGTAGTTAGCCTTACAAACAGAGAAAGGAATATACACAGAATAAAAACTCATACAGTGCATGCTCTTGTGGCGGCCGCTTTTCTTGGCCCACGCCCAGCTGGGCTTTGTGTCTTGCACGGCCCTAAAGGAAAGACAGACAACTCAATAAGCAATCTGAGATACGGCACGGCCAGCGAGAACTCGCGTGACAGGATTAGAGATGGGACTCTTGGGTGGAGGCTCAGCGAGGAAAGCGCAACATGGATCCGTGCCCGCCTAAAAGAGGGAGAGGATCCGAGTGCGCTGGCCAGCGAGTATGGGGTCAAAGTTTCAACGATCCTCAGCGTCAGGAATCGCAAGGTGGGGGACTGGCTTGACCAAGAACCACCAGAGGGCGCCTTCATACCCTTGCAGCAGGTCCGTGTGGTCCTTGCCTCTCGGCCGGGTTTCAAGCTCAGTGGTCTGTCTTGCTGACGGCGATCAATCCTCAGGATCGTCCAGGAACAGGTGCTCGCCGCTGAAGGACGCCTGGGTGTCCAGGTCAGAGCTGGCGCTGTTGGGAAGGGTGTAGCGGAAGCCCTTGCGCAGCAGCAGGCCGTCATTGATCAGTGACGCCAGCAGTCGCTTGATCTGGGCGTCGCTCTTGGGCAGGCCCTTGAGGCCATGGCTGCGGATGTCCTTGGCGAGCTCCACGATCTCGCCTCGCTGCAGGCCCGGGTAGATCCGGTCAGCGGCGCTGCCCGAGTAGCCATTGGCCTGCTGGAGGAAGCGGCGGTGGTGCCACTCGATCAAGCTCAGCAGCTTGTCCGCTGGGGTCGCATCATCCTGCTGGTCCTCGGCGTAGCCGATCATCTCCAGATCCTTGTCCTCGCCCAACTTGCAGGCGATCTCGCGGGGTTTGCCGCCCCGCAACTTCTCCACGCAAAACAGCAGGTGGTTCTCGTTCTGCTTCATCCGCATCACGCCGCTCGGTCGTTCGGTGATGCCGGCCACGCCCTGGGCGCCACTGCCGTCCTTGGCCTCGTGGTGCAGCCAGATCAAGGTGACGCGAAAGTGGCGGCAGATGTCCTGCACCAGCTGGAAGTAGTCCGCGTAGATCTGGTCGCCGATGCGGAAGCTGGCGCCATCGCACACCGCCTTGCAGCTGTCGACGATCACGGCGGCCACCGGCAGGTCGGACTGCTGGGCCAGGGCCAGGTGGTCATGGAGCTGGCGCAGGTGCCGCAGGGTCAGCGACCAGGCCGGGGACTTGAAGGCCTCGTTGTCGCACCACACCGTCAGGTACTGCAGCCAGTCCGCACCGGACTGGCCCATCTGGCGGACGTAGTGGTCGAGCACCTTGTGGGCCGCGCCGGCGCCATCGGAGGCGATGAACAGCACCTGGCGCTGGCGCCAGTGGTGGTGGTTGCGCAGCGGGCCCGAATCGAGGAACGCCTCGGCCTCCGGGTCGCCGATGATCCGGCGCGCCCACTGCAGGGCCAGGGTGGTCTTGCCGATGCCGGCCTTGGAATAGACGATGTGATCGAGGCCTTCAGCGAGGAAGCCCGGCAGCAGCCACTCGATCCGCTCGCTCAGCTGGCCGGTCAGCCGCACCGGCGTGACATCCGCAAAGCGGCGGCGTTCGATCGCATGCTCCTGGCGGAACAGGTCCAGCATCTGGATCTCCAGCAGCTGGGGTGAGCGGTTGAACTCCGTGTAGGCCAGCAGGTCATTGCGCACCAGGGCGATGTGGCCGGCCAGGCGCCGCTCCTCCACCTCCTGCAGGTCACCGTCGACTTCCAGGATCGAGTGGGTGAGCAGCAGATACAAACGGCGCAGCTGGCGCAGGAAGATATCGATGGCCTCCTGGCTTTCGCTCTTGCCTTCGCCCTTGTTGTAGTCGGAGGCCAGGGTGAGGGGCGTGATGGTGCCGGGTGCGCCGAGCACGGCCTTGGCGGCGCGGTTGGCCTCGGCGCGGCTGGGCGGCGGCGAAGTCTCGTGCGAAAGACGAGCAGGGCCCCCGAGCCTTTGGCTCCCGGAATGGGGGGCCCAATCGGCGGCCGAGAAGCTGCTGGCCAAGGGCTTGGCCACCACCACATCGGGCTGCTCCTCCAGCGGCGGCGGTTCAGCAGTGATGGGTCCTGGCGAAAGGGGAACAGGGCCCCCGATCTCGGAGGCCCTGGCGGCAGAGGCAAGGGACACCACAGGCGCCCGCCCCCCATACTTCAGTTCGTCAGGCAAAAAAGCATTGCAGGTGTCGACACCCCGTTGCTCCTTCGCCAGCTTCAGGATCTTGCCGGGGGTGCTGCGGGCGCCGGCCTTGTCGTAGCGGGCCTCCACCTTCTTCTGGGTCTTGCTCTGGTGGCCGCGCTCGTGCCACTCGAAGAACGCTTCCCGCACCAGCTCTGATCCGCTGGAGGCCGCGGCGTTCAGCACCGGCACCCAGTAGCTCTCGTAGTCACCGTCCTGGCTGGCCCGCAGCACATGCCGCAGGGCCCAGGCGATGCGCTGCATCTCCAGGCCGTCATCGGTGACGGTGTTGGCCAGCCTGGCCGCGGCGAGTTCGGCGGCCTCGGCAGCCTCGGCTTCCAGGCGCTCCTGGGCGGCCAGCAGCAGGTGGACCGGCAGGATCTCGCCGGCGCCGAAACGCACCTCGGCCTGGTCGTTGCCAAACCACAGGCGCTCCGCCTTCTCGCCGCACTTGTCCGCAGGCGTCAGGCCCAGGTAGCCGATCAGGCAGTGGTACGCCGCCCGGTGCAGGGGGCCCGTCGCCATCTCCGGCGCCAGGAACACGGCCCGAAACCGATGGGCCTCCGGGGTGTGGGAGCAGGAGGTGTAGGTGAAGGCGCAGTGGCGGGCCACCCGCTCGTTCGCCCAAAAGTCCTCCAGGCTGAGGTCGCCCTCCTCGTAGTGGCCGTCGAAGTCCAGCACCAGCAGGTTGCTGGCACCGGCCGCGGCGTCACTGCGTTCACCCTGCAGCTGGCAGGCGATCCACGCCTTGCCCGCCAGGACGTGATCCACCAGCGCGCCGAGGTCCAGCTGAGCTGGAGTCCAGGGGGTGCTGGCGTCCACCCGCCCGAAGCTCTCCCTGGGGGTCTTGTTCCGATGCCGGTCGTGGAGCGAGACGAGGGCGCGGAATCCGTCCACTCTGGTGCGGCACTGGCCTGGAGCAGGGTAGGGGCAGCCGGCCGAAGCTGAACTGTAGTTCAGCCGGTTTTCCGACTTTCTTCACGTTCTCCGCCCTAAAGCACATCATGCTAGAAGGTAGGAGTAGAGCCGGTTCTTAATAGATGGATGCCATGAATCCACTCAGTGTCCAGGAGCCGATTGAACCCCGCGAGCTGCGGGCCCAGCGCTTTGCCGATCTGATCCGCTACGCCCAGAAAGTCTGCGGCCGCGGCAGCGGTGAGCGCGCCAGCCAGCGGGAGCTTGCCGATCGCATTGAGGTCGCTGGCACGATGATCACCCGCTATCTCAGTGGTTCGGTGGACTGGCAAAACATCAAGGCCAGCACCGTCGCCCTGCTGGCCCAGGCCGCTGAACTGCATGTCGGCACGGCTTACGTCTGGATTGAAGAAGGCCGCGACGCCGCCTTCGCCCACGAGGCCCGCATCCGCAGTAGGCCCACCGCCTTTCAGCCACTGGATCTGGCCCGGGAGCTGACGGCCATGCTCGAGGCTGAGCCCCACGACCTGCCGGCACGCATCGACTACCGCACGGTCAAGGCCAAGCTGGAAGCGATCGAAGCGGAATCGCCTCGCCTCTATGCGTCATTCGTCAGTCGCATCAAGGCAGAAGATGCCCTCGCCAAGATCGAGTTCAACCAGCATCTGGAACCAGAGGACTGGGAGAAGATCAACGAGCTGCTGGGGGAGCCTTTGGATCAGGCACAGTACAGCCAGAAAACTGGGACCAGAACGTCACAGCAGCTTGCTTGAAGTTCTCGGTTTCAATCTCTAGCTCTGTACCCTGAATATAAAACATCTGAGCGCGACCCGGCTGTGGCAAGCCGACAATGATCTGCAGCGCGTGGATGTCAATCCCAAGCGTTTCTTTTATTGCTATGCGATATGCGCATAATTGGCGAACAGTCTTCTTGTACTTCTTGTAGCCCACGTCACGGTGTGCTGGAACCTTGGTGCCGTGGCATCGGAAATACGGCTTGTTGCTGGTCTTGAAATCCCCCAGCACCACCACCCCCTGCCGCCGCTGGGCGATCAGGTCCGGCGTACCCGAGAATCCCCAGACGCTGCTCCACACCCGCGCCAGGCGGTCCGGTTCACCGGGCGGGGCACTCCAGCAGTGGTCCCAGCCGCTGCGCAGCGGCCGTTCGTTCCACAGGAACGACTCATAGGGTTCGAGGTAGTCCTCCATGCCGGAGTAGAAGCAGGCATCGATCAGGTCCTGCAGCAGCTGGGATTCCTCCTCCGTCAGGTCATGGCCGGCTAGCACCGCCTGCACCAGATCCAGCAGGTCTTCGTCTTTCGCACGAACCATCAGCGCCTCGCTGTGGCCATCGGCCATGGCACGCCGCAGGTCCACCTGCAGCCCTGCCGTGCTCGGCACCGGCGAGGGTTCGAGCCCCTCGGCCGCGGCCGGCAGGATCACGCTGCCGTCGCCGGTGCGGATGAAACTCTCGAGCCTGGCGTGAACCCGGCTGCCGCGGCGACGGCCGGCATCGGGATCCAGGCCCTGCTCCAGCTGGCCGCGACGCCACTCATCCAGGCGCTGTTGCTCCTCCGGTTCGCTCAGCACCCCCAAAATGGAGGTGACGCCCGGCACGGCAATCATGCCGTCGCCGTCGGGCGCCGGAATCGGGTAGTAGCGGATGCCACTGAAGGGATCAATGAATCGGCGGTAACCGCTGTCGGCGGAAAGCCTGATCCCTTTGGCTACCCAGAATGGGGGTGAGTCACTCGTCATGGGAATAGTGGAAGAAAAAGTAAAAGCGGAAGTCCTGATTTGACCGAAACCGGCACTTTTGTTCTCTATGCTCAGGGTCCCTGGTCGGCATTGGATGCAGGTTGAGGTCCTTGAGCAGCGCGATTCATTCGGGTTGTCGGTCACCGTCAATGTCGAGGCCGAGTCTCCGGCGGAGTACGCCGCCTGTCTGCAGCGGCAGTTGCCCCATCGCCGCAGCGGCATGCTGCTGCTGGAAGCTGATGCCGCTGACTGGGAAGGTCGTCTCCGTGAAGGCGACGAGGCCGGCGCCTATGCCCTGCTGCGCCAGGGCCAGGTGCTCTGGGATGCGCCCTTCTGCTGGGACCGCTGCTCGACTCCCCGCTGTTTCTCCTGCTCCCTGCGGGTGCCGGATACGGCCCTGGTGCAGTGCTTGCTCGGCGACATTCGCCGTCGTCCCACCCTGGCGGGGGTGATGGTGGGCCTGGAACATCTGGCGATCGAACACCACAACCTCAAGCTCAGTCCTGCAGGCGCTGCTGCAGCTGCTGCACCTGCGTCTGCGAGTGGTAGTGATCGAAGTGCCTGATCGCATCCACCGCAATCACCTGGGCCGCGGCGATGCGGCCCGCCAGGTCATCGGCGGTGATCGCACCCGGGTTGCGGCTGATCATCGCCGCGGCCATCAGCAGGGACGCCAGCAGTTCGTTGTTGGGGATCTGGGCCCGCAGCGGCAGGCCGTCGCCGGTGAAACTCACCAGCACCTCCTTGATCTCCGCCAGGTCCGTGGCGATCTGCCGCAACAGCTGAACCGAATCGCCGGTCTCGGTGGCCATCGCAGTGCTCCAATCTGAAGAAAGGGTAAGCACTGCAGTCCATTCCGCCCGATTCCGATAAGCTGTGAGAGCTCCGATGGCGTGATGCCAACGGCGGGCGATGGGATCTCAAGCCACCGGCACTGAGACACCGGTGGCTTTTTTATCGTTCTGCGCCATGTAGACGCCGGCGCCCAAGGCCGTGAGCCCCCCGGCTGCTGCCAGCACGAGGGGCCAGCGCTTTCCCGCCATCACGCTCTCCTCCACCGGCGCTGGGCCATCTGCCGCTGGTGGGGTCACCAGCTCCAGCTGCTTGAACTGCTTGGGGGTGACGCCAGGTGCGACGTAGACCTTCACATTGCCGGGCAACTCCTGCAGGATCGGTTCCACGTCGTTCCAGCCCAGTCGGCCGTTGCCGATGCCAGGGGCGTTCAGGTGGTAGGTTGTCTGCGGGTTGGCCTGGGCCAGTGCGGCAAGCTCTTTGCTGCTGGAGGCGATCAAGTCCAGCTTGGCGTCATCGCGCCAGTGGTCTTTCACCTGGAACCAGCCCAGCTTCTGGCTGGGATTCAGGTCTACAAACGCCAGCCCCCTGCCGGGCTCGATCGCCTTACCCAGCGCCTGGTCCACGCCGGGGTAGGTGTCGCGCACCTGCAGGGCAGCGCCGCGGCCCATCACGATGGCGCCGTTTGTCTTGCGCACCGGGTTGCCGGTGAACAGGTACACATCATCAGCGCCCCAGGGCTTGCTGTAGTCCAGCAGGCTCTGAACAATCTCAGGCCCACCGTTGGCCGCGGCGCTCTGCTGGGCTGACGGGCGCAGCACCACGGGCTTGGCTGGATCCCGGTAGTCGAAGACATCGAGGCTCAGCTCCTGGGCGATCTGCGCCATGTGCGCCGTGCCCTTGCCGCCGGGGTACAGCAGCACGCCATTGGCCGCCTCCGCCATGCGGCGGTTGCGATCGAAGCCGGCGTTCACGTTGTACGGGCCATAGGGTCCCTGGCGCACCACTGCACCTGGGGCCTCGAGGTCCTTCCAGTTGGCGGGGAACTTGTGCAGTGGGATCCCCACCTCCTGGGCATACTCAGCGCCGAGGCTGTCGGCGCCCTTGGCCATGCCGCTCACGATCTCCAGCACGGCGCCGTCGTCGACGCCACTGGGATCCACGAACTTCACCGGCGCTGCGTCCTGGGCGAACCACTGCAGGCCCTCGTCGAACATGGTGCGGTCGTTGAAGTCACGGCCGCCGGCGATGATCAGCTTGTAGGGGGTGGGCATCGGGGTTCTCCATCAGGGGGACAGGGTGTTTGGGGTTCGACTTCTTCCGCCTGGAAGATCTGACTGTCACGCCGGCCCCAGCGGTCTGCGCCGCCGAAGGCCAGCGCCAGGCTGATGGCACCGCGGTCCACCGCCGTCACACTGGGGTGGTTGATCACCGCACGGGCGGTGTCCTTGTCCATCAGCCGGCGGAAGTGCTTGATGGCTGCGGCCGTCCGCCGCTCCAGCAGCTGCTCCGCCAGGGGTGCAATCGCATCGTCGTCCATGAAAAAAGCCCGCCGGGTGGCGGGCTCCAGGGTGATGGGTGGCGCGTTCGCTGGCAGCCTCATTGGAACTGAGGCGCGTGGGGCGGCAGCTCGATCGGCAGGCCGTGCATCTCCCGCAGCCGCGACTGCTGCTCGCCGGCCGTCAGCCATTCCATCGGGTTTGGCTGCGTGTGCTTCCGCGATTCCGACACCTCAGACAGCGGCTTGAGCCGACCGTGCCGGTTCACCTCCACCCGTGGGTCGTTGAGGTACAGCATGTCCAGGGCCTCGCCCGTCTCCGGGTGGTACGTCTGGACCGTGGCGCTGCAGAACAGCGGATGCAGCACGCCCAGCGCCAGCACGGCGCCGGGGCCAGGCTCCTGGCCGGGTTCGTTGCACAGCAGCCACAGCGGCACGCCGGCGCGGATGTTGTGGTCCGGCGGCACGAACCACGGCTCGAAGTACAGAAAATCGCCGGGGCGCTTCAGCAGCAGACGGCCGTCGCCGCGCTCCGGCTGGAAGGTGCCGGGGTGGCCGTCCTGGCCGCCGCACCAGAAGGCGATCAGGGACTTGGGCGTGCCATCCAGCAGCGCCGGCATCACGCCGCCGCCGGGCAGGCACGCCTGCAGGATCGCCTGGTTCAGGGCCAGGTGCAGGCCCATCGAAAACGTGATCATGGGAGTCGGGTTCATGGGTTGGCCTCCCGCTCGGTGCTCGCCATCCAGGGGCGTGCTGCTCTGCGGGTTACCACCTTCACCTCAGGCGGCCGGCGCTCCGGCGCGGCGCAATCCTGCTGCGGCGTCCCATCCCCGGGGGGCATGGGAGCAAGTTGGGGTGTATCTGAAATCATAGGGTGTGTGTCAACGGGAAGCAGTCGGACAGTGAGGCGGCGGGCGGGGGTGAAGTCCACATCCACCTGGCGCTGGCCGTCACGGCAGGCCTGGCGGAACGCCCGCTGCCGCTCCAGCACCTGCGCGCTCAGGGTCTGCTGTCTCTCCAGCAGACGCGCGAGCGCGCGATCGTTCTCATAGAGATAGGTGTCGGCCGCCGGACGGCAGAGCTCCAGGCCCAGCGCGCTGGCGTACCGGTCCCAACTCACGTCCGTGAGCAGGAGGTCGGCCGCGGCCTGGTGCTGCTCCAGCTGCCGGCGGGCGCGCAGCTCCGCGCGCTTGGCGCGCAACCACACTTCAACAATCGCCTCAGGGGGCAAAGCCTCAGGAGGCAGGGCCTCAGGAGGCAGGGCCTCAGGAGGCAAGCCAGTCCCGCTCCTCGCAGAAGACGACGGGGATTGGAGGACTGGGGGGTCGGGGTCGGATGGGTTCAATGGCATGGAAAGAGGATTCGTTCAGAAAGGTTTCAAGGCGCTCGGGATCCGTCGGCAGCCCATGGCGCAGCAGCACCTGCGCCAACTTGCGTTCGGCCGCCGCCGCCGCCTGGTGGTGCCGATCGCTGATCTGCTGCTCGATGAAGGTCAGCGCCAGCCGCGACACCCGCCGCTTGACGCCGACACGCTTCAGCCAGGCAGGATCCACCGCCGGGCCACCACTGGCGGCCGCGGCTTGGTGCTTTTGCTCCTGGTGGTCGATGCTCTCGATCACCTGATTCAGCTCCTGCCGCAGCAGCTGCAGGTCAGGCAGCTTCAGATCCTGCAGGTCCAGGGCGTCCAGCCAGCGGTTCAGCTGGTCCGAGCGAATCCTGATCGTCTGAAAATTGCGGCGCTGCATCGATGGGATCGGGATAGGAGGTGAGAGGGATGTGGCCGGCGCAGAACCCCGAGAACACCCGGATGGTCGCCACCACGGGTGTGTTCTCGCCGCCGGTGTGGCGCTCCAGGAAACGCCGGCAGTCGCGGCGTATCGGGCAGGCGCCATCCGCACATCGCGCTAGGTCATTGGGCAGGGCCATGGGCCTTGGGTTGGTCGCGGTGGACAGGGTGCTTGCCTCGCTCACGGCTTCACTTCCGGCAGCGGGATGGCGGCGGCGGGGAGCCATCAGAAGTAGATGAAACGCGGAAGTCAGTCATCGAGTCGCTCCAGGGCGCGGCGAATGGTGTCAAGGTCGCGGACGTCCCAGGCTTTCTCCTTACCTTGAATCAGGTCAATTAGGGCTAGGCTTTGCTCCTTCAGGCTCGGCGGCTTGGGGCGGCGGGCGGAGCGGAGTTCATTGGCGAACCACTCGCCCTGTTGGGGCAGTTCGCTCAGCCACTCACAGCACGACTCCAGCTCTTGGTCGGCACCCC
>Ga0129336_10002175_pt1 | contig 12074 bp, 14 predicted proteins | sample CPB6_02_DNA_FD_96878 | JGI IMG/M metagenome (GOLD analysis project Ga0129336, IMG submission 96878) | Freshwater to marine salinity gradient microbial communities from Chesapeake Bay, USA - CPBay_Sum_0.6_0.2_DNA | ecosystem: Environmental > Aquatic > Marine > Coastal | place: USA: Chesapeake...
GAGTGTGCCCACACGAGTCATCGGGTAGGTTGCTTGAATCTGTAAGTAATTACAGATCTAGATGGATGGTGATCTCGCTAGCAATAGCAAGACAGAATCCGGCTTATAGGGCGACTCTTCTTAAAATAGCAGGGCTCTTGCATTAAACACGCAGGAGCCTTGTTGTATTTCGTTTTAAGTTTTGGTGAAACCTAGACAATTTCGGTATTTTTTTGTGCGCACTTTGTGGGCATCGCGTGCAGTCTGCGCGCAGCTAATAAGTCAGAATTCTGGCCTCTGCTGAACAATTGACTGGACATAATCGCGGAGACGCTCGCTGAAGACGATTTTGTTCAGCATGCCATCTCTTGTTCTTTGATTTGCCCGCCCTATGCTTTTGCCATGAGCGAACAACCCGTTTTAGCTAGGCCCTGGTACAAGAAGAAGCGGTTCATCATTCCTCTCGGGTTTTTAGTTTTGTCGATGATTGGAGGAATATTCGACAGCGGTGATTCAAGCTCAACAGACAGTTCAACAAGTGCAAGCTCTCAAACTCGTAGTTATCCGGTGAAGTATTTAAGACATGCAGTGATTAACCCTGCAACAATCTCTGTGGCATTCCAAGTGAAGAATGACGGAACTCAACCAGTTAGACCATCTTGCAAAATCAAAATGGAAGATGCAAGTGGTACATACAAGGGTTATGACTACGTAGATTTCTTAGAAGATATTGCTCCCAATCAATCCAAAGAAGCAGTGGTTCAGTTAACAATCACCAACGAAGGTGCTTACTTTGCCGACCAATTCTCAGGTGAATGTTCAGCAACAACTTCAGACACTGGTACCAATGCGGGACAGGAAGTTGTCGTTTCTGATATCGAAGATGCCTCTTGGGGAGATGACCAATACGAACTTGATGAAAACAAAGAGTTTCCGGAAGATGCAGGGTTTTGGTATGGACCATCTTTTAAAGTTAATCAGCCACCAATGACACAGATGGACTGTTCTTGGACTGCCTATGACAAGAATGGAAAAGTTGTGGGAACACATACTTTCCGTGCCAATACACTCAATGACGGCACAGTTACTTCATATGGACAAAATGAGAAGTGGTACATAGATTCCACTCAGAAAATTGTCAATAGTGTTGAATCCTATGAAGTGAAATGCACTCTATAACTTACATTTGAAAGGATTCATGAAGTTATGGGCTTCCTAAATAAGTCTTCAGACGGGGACAAGAATCAAAAAAGGCAGGCCGCGCTAGAGAAGGCTGAAGAAAAAGCTAGGGATAAAGCTTCGAAAAAAGGGTTCGATGTATCGAACGCGATTTACGTTATTGAAGCAATGTTTCCAAAAGACGACAAGGCAAAGTTCAACGTAAATATGCCACTAGTGGCTATATTTCCAGATAAAGTCGTGCAAAGCCGTAAGGCCATGATGGGCTCGAGCCTGGAAGAAATACCATTAAAGAATATTACTTCTGTCGAGATTACAACAGGACTAATGCCGGTTGTAAATGTCTATGCGAGTGGAAATACTCTGTCCTTTCGCACAGATGTTTTGAATGGACCTAGATTTGTTGAGGTTCTGAGAGAGTGTTTGGCTAATCGGAAGGATGGAGGACATGCTTCTTCTCAACTTTCTGATATTGAACAGCTAGAAAGACTTGCAACTTTGTTAGAAAAAGGCGTCCTGACCAAAGAAGAGTTTGACGCAAAGAAAAAAATAATTCTGGGACTTTAGATTTAACTCTAAAAGGTCGGCTAAGGGCTACTGCATCAAATGTCACCTGACGGCCGTATCTAAAGCCTGCCACCCTCTATTAAATGGAAAGTAATTAATGCTGGGGGGTCAAACCGTTCCAACAAATTCCATTTCATGCCAACAGTCCATACATATGGCAATTAGTTTTCTTTTGCGCTCGCCAAAGAGCCAGTATTTCTTCCTACCCAGCAACGCTTCCATACGGTCATTGCCACTTTTGCATTTAGGACACTGCCAAAGAAGGGTTGTCATCCGGCAAGTGTAAAACGTGCCGTTATTAATACCTATAGGTAGATTCTGGATAATTTGACCAGCCTTGTCATTTCCTAGACCTTAAATACTGGGCCTTGGAAGGTAGTATGAAATTCAATGGATATGGGCGAGCCTTTGATTGGGACAAACGTTAGGCGTTTGGCCCTATCTGCAGTAGTAGTTTCGGCCTATAACTTAGTTGTCTGGTCACTTGACTGGATAAGGCAAGAATCTGTCTATATTGGACCAGCACTTTGGGCTCTACTTCCTCAAGTTGCCGCGACCTTTGCCCTAATTAGATTGACTAGAACTCAACAACATTTTCGGCGCTCAATTATTCTCTTAGTCGGTTTTTTCGTTATGTGGATAGCAGCAATAGTTGTTGGAGCCATTGACTTGTTTTTTCCTGATGAGCGGTTACCTTGGTCTTTTAGTTCCAGCATTCTAGAAGCGCTAGGCTTCCCAATCCTGGAATTAAATTATGGAGGGGTCGCACCTTTTCTCGGCTTACTCCACTCCAATGTAGGAGAACTTAACAAGTTATCAGATTGGTACTTCGATGGAGGAATTCAACTCTCCTGGCTTTTGTTTAATCTATTGGCTCTCCTAATTGTTTCCAGAATTTCCAAAACCATCTATCAAGAACGTTACGACCTTTCTCGTTATTGGAACCAGGAAAGAAACGATGGCCGTGTACAAAGCTGATAGCGATAAATAAACTCTATCTATGGGTTTCTTCGGGCCACGCTTCACGGATGAGGACGTATTGTGTTTCTCATTTCAAATGATTGCTGTAGCTATTGATGTAGGCGCGCATACCGGCATAGTCAGGGCTAGTGGAATGGAAGCACCAGACTTGTGTGCACTCTATTTTTGGATGCTTGGTTCCTTGGAAGACAGTCCTGAAAAGGTCAATAGGATGCGTCTTAGAGTCCTAGCGGACAGGCCCGGGAACCCAATGAAACCAAATTTGACCGATTGTTTTAATTACAGTTCTGGAGCAAGGTTTGAAATACCAACGAATGAACAAGCAAACTTTGCCTTGACGATTGCAGCCTTGACTTCCTCTTTTACGGAAAAGTACCTAGAAGTCAGAAATATTGATGATTCGACATGGTTTAAACAATGCGCTACAGACGCTGAGAGGATTTTAGGAATACATCTAGCTGATAGATATTCAAAGTCCAATCAAGGAATTTTGGCTATATTGGCGCTGGCTCTGAGAAGTATCCTGAAGGAATCCCAAAAGCTAGGTAGTAAAGACCGAAGAAAGATTAGAGAATCAGGTATTTTCTGGTTGTCAATGCTTGTGACGACCTGGTGTTTCAAAAATTAATGAGTTAACTTAAGAATCACTGCAATAATTTTTGATGAATGTCGAAAGAGACTCTGAGCGAGACTCGATTGCGGACGCAGAATATTCACCATAATCCATCAGCCGTACTCGAGTCTTGGCAAACCAAAGGTATTCCTCATCTAATCTCTGCGTTATTAGGGCAATATTTTCCTCTGTCGTCCACTCGAGTAACTCAGGGTTGTCGGTTAGTAAGTTTTCTCGTTTAAACATATCTGCACTGAGCTTCAAACTGACAGTTAACTCTTGCATGGGCTCAGCTAAATCTTTGTAAGAGGAGACTCCATCTTTCACTTCCATAATCATGTCATCAATTGCAATTAGACGGTCTTCGATATTGCAGAATACAAATTCTTGGAAAGAAGGAAAGTCGAAAGGCAGTTTTGCCTTTTGGCTCGATGTCGTAGGCGATGGCTCTATCGACTCCATATTTGTATCGGTGCCGTTGCCGCAAGCAGTTAATAAGGTAGCGGAAAACCAAAGCATGATTAAAGTCTTTAACTTCATTCCGAAGAGGAGACCGACCTTCTCATTCCCATACATAATTAACCTTCCCAACCAATAGATAACTCATTGGCGCCACCTTAATCTGTTTTCAGTATCAGAGATTTTGCATGTATAAATCACGCCTTTGGAATTCTGGCCCTGCTGACCAGCTTGCATCTGACTACAAAACGCTCCTGGATTGATTATTGGGAGGGGAGAGTTACTGTTTGAACCAGACGATTTAGAGGGTTCAGGACTTGGTATTAAGGGCGTCCGTGAGGTCTCAGGAGATGGATTTGAACTATCTTCAGATTTAAAGAAATCAATAACTAATGAACACGTAGTAGATTGTTTTTTCAGAGCCTGGGATTCTTCTGTATCTACCGTTAAATCATATTTAACTTTTATTTTCACCCAACTGTATATGTAAGAACATTTATCTTTTGGAGGTAACCAATCGGATACATCGCGGTCGCCCTTTGAGCGATTTAGGTTCAATGTGACAGCCACTAGAGCTTCTGGCGAATCAAGGTCGTTGGCAAAACTTTCTCGCTGAGAGCTGGTCCATTTCCAAGCTCCGGAGCGCCATGCTTCGGAAAGTGGAACCAAATGGTCTATATCTAGCTTTGAGGGATTGCTGTAATTCTTGCCATCATAAGGACTTAACCAAGAACCACCCTTGAGTTGGCATTTTGCGCCAATTTTCGGTTTCTTGACTGCCTCTTCAATTAGCACTTCATTACGTGTATTGCAGCCATCCCTGTCCGCATCTATCCAATGCCTGAAAAGGTTTCGGTTGTAACCTTGGCTATTTTCATCAGCTACGGTCAAGGTAAAAGTGCTTGCCGAAGCAGCTGGTATCGCAATTGAAGTAGAGGTTGCAGCGAAGAGGGTTGAGAGTACGAGACCTAAAAGTCTGCCCATCTACATACTATACAAAGAGCCTGTATAGGTTTTTAATAGTCCTGTCTGGTCATCTTAGTAAGGTAGTTAGGAGTTACCCGTGTCAGCAGGTTTAAACAAAAAGACGCTTCTAGGTGCCTTGATTTTTCTATTATTTTCAATAACGGGAGTTTCTACCGTTTATGGGCATGGCGGTGGTTTGGATTCTCAAGGTGGTCACAATTGCAATGTGGGAAGTTGTGCTGGCACATATCACTGCCATCAAGCTTGGGGGCCAGGATGTGGTGCAGGCACAAGCGTGGGTTCGGGTAGTAGCTCTGTAACGCCCAAATGTATCGATAGCGATTTCTATTCTTTGAGCAAGAGAAACTGGGCAAAAATACAAAAGCAATTGAAAAATGCAGGTTATTCACCTGGGGTAATTGATGGCAAACCTGGACCTAAGACTCTTGCCGCGTTAAGAAGTTATGAAAATGATTATGGTCTAAGTAGGTCTACAGCCCAGAACGTAAGAACTTCAACAATTGAAAGTCTCAACGCTTTTTGTTAAGACTCCATGAAACTTTTTTGGAAATTACTTGGTAAGTGGAAGATGCAATTACAAGTCTGAAAAACCAGGTCCTGGATGGGGCCTCAACGATAAAGGAGAGAATCTGTTAGTGACAGCCTCTCCACAAGTCTTGCTAAAGTTCGAAACCGCAATTATTTTTCCTTGCTTTTCCTGTTGCCCTGCACGTCTTGACCCGTCATGCCCAAGTCAAACCCTGCGACCCGGGATTTCTGCTACGTCGCGGAAACATCTCTTTTTGTGTTGATACCCTTTGGGCCTATGAGATGGCTCCCCAAGAGGCTCACTAGCCTCCTTGCAATGAGTATCGGGCTCTCGGTCCTGGTTGGCTGCTCTGAAGAGGCCCCTGTTCCCATGCCATCCCCGCAAATTACAAGGTTGATTTTGGACCTCTCCGGTTCCAACGATTACATGGAGCAATATCGTCGATTGAAACCTGCTATCTATTCGACACTTTCAGACAATGCCCTAGGGAATCCATATGACAAAAAACCCATTGGGCCAGTGGAGCTTTCATTAACTTTTATCGTCGAAAGTGCTTCACAAGCCAGGGTTGTTGAAATTGTTGACTCAGAATTTGGTTACGAATTATATGGAGACTTAACTGAAGTATATGGACGCTCTGTATTACAAAAAGAAAAAGACTGGCCACTTGTGATTGCTGCCTATCGAGACGCTCTACGCGGTAATTACCAAAGCATTGACGCGTGCTCAAATTCGGTTTGGAGAATTTTGGACCCGAATTTTGGAGAAGAAAACTCCAAGGTTATTTCGCAAAGAGTGTGTGAATACGTTCTAAATAGTTTAGAGACAGTTGAGAACGTCATACCTTCGACTATTCGCAAAAGCGGAGGTTCGGACATTTTTGGGGCGCTTCGCGAGATAAAGACTTGGGCTGCAAAAGTACGTGAAATAAAACCAAAAGCAAAAATCAAAGTAATTTTTGCATCAGATATGGTTCACAACACTGATGGCCAAAGAGATTTATTTGGCTCAGGAGGAATTTTGACGGGAAAGATTGGGCAAGGAGAAATTTGTAATGCAGCAAATGAACAAGCGCAACTCTCTGCCCTTAATTTTGACAGAGTTGAATTTGAAGTTATTGGTCGGGGTAATGCCAAGTCTGTGAGTGCTGATGAGGCGGAAGCTTTGGCAATCTTTTGGGAATGCTTTGCAGAGGCGTCGAATTTCAAAATCAATTTCTTGACAGACGGGAACGGATAAAGCATGTTCAAAAACAGAAGAAAATCCATGACTAGTTGGGCTATTGAATCCGGCACTAGAGACGGCAAGGCCGAAATTCCAAGCGAAAACTGGGGAAAAGCATCAGTCCCTTTTTTCATTGAGGCATTGGCCGAATATCAGAAGAGTGCCAAAAACCTGGTTCTAGACTCAAGAGACGGCCTTAATGCCAAGGTTGATGGAATTCTAAGTAGAGCAAAAGAAATTGATTTTCTTCAGGCAAATCTCAATTTGCAACAAAATCAAATAAATAATCGGGAAGCCGAAATACACGAACTCAAAGACGTCCTCAACGGTTACAAAGAAGAGCAACCAATAGGAAGATTCGCCCGAGTTCAGGCAATACCTTCCATTATTCACTTTCCAGTTTTGATAATTTTAGGTATTGGAGAGTATTTTGTTACTAGCAGCGCAATCATTACTCTTTTGGGTGGAGTCAAGAGAGAAGCCACTCTTGTAGCTATAGCAGTGGCATTACTAACAATTATGGGAGCACATTTACTCGGCACGATGCTGAAATTGAGACTTGACCGACAGAGGCCTCAAGAAAGTTGGGTCAATAAAATCACAGTCACTCTGGGAATCGGATTGGTTCTCGTAATTGCTTTCCTTGCCATTCTTCGAGCAGGTCAAACTGCAGGAGGAGGTTCGACAGCATTACAAAACATTTTAGGAAGAAATGATGAAATCCGCAGTACTTATTTGGTGTTCCTCTTTTTCACGCTTCAATTAACATTCTTGTTCGTGGGTGCAGTTATGGCGTTTTTGCACTATTCGCCTCTCGCTCATCAATTACATAATGCAAAGCGTGCATTGGTATTGGAGAAAATGCGCTTGAAGCGCATACAGAAGCGATTAGCCAAGCTGGGCTCTGACCTTTACCTAAATCGTGAAGTTGTTAATGCTGAAATTGAGGCAATAAAGGCCAAAATCGAACTTCTTGGCGCGGAGTATGTGGCTATTTGTTCCTCCTACAAGACGGCGAATATTCATGCACGTAGAGATGAATTAAATGCTTCACATCCCGCGATGGAAGAGCCACAATTTACATTTGAAGTTAACCAATTCGACGACATTCTTTCCCTAGCTGAGAAGAACTTCACCCGGGACCGCACCGAGCAATAATCCGCTCCTAGCTTCCTTTTTTGTTTATCTCACTTAGTTTCTTCTGTTTAAGAAACAACTCAAGAAATTCATTTAACTGAGGATAGTTGCGCTTGGTCCTTTGACCCAACTTCAGCTTTTCTGGGGTACCTGTCAAAGCCTCACCGAATTGTGGGGTAGTAGGTTTCATCAGTAAGTCCTTTGCTCTACTGCACGCAAAACGCATTGCGCAGGGCGTGAAAGATGGGGTTTTCTTAGTGTTGCAACGGTCGAGTTATATGATAACAACGTAACCTTTACCTTACAGGTCCATTTGCGTAAGTCATGTCAACGTAGTCACTATTTGAATGCCTTTGGTAATGAAATTCTGCAATCTGTTGTTGGGTTATGTATCTACGATTATCTACTTTGAAGGCACGCATCTCTTTACGAGAAATCCAAGCGCGAACCGTAGATTGTTTGACTCCAAGCATGGTTGCAACTTCCTTGATAGTAAAAGTTCTTTGGTTGGCAATAGGCAAAAAAGTCATAACTAAAGGTTCTCGCACTTTTTCGTTTCTGTAAGGCTTAACCCACTTTCATAATCTGGGGTGCTACTGGTACTGCCGAGCATCTCACCGTACCCCCATAGGGGGTTACGGTATGGAGATGGGAGGTAGTCTCACCAGAGCCGCCTCTGGCGGCGAGGGGGAGCTCTTACCTAGTAAATAGCACCGCTTCGAAGCCCACAGCCGTTCGTTGAACTAGCGTGGTTGCTGCCCAACTCCATAGCTTTCAGACTTGTGGCAACTATGGGACTTCGAAGAAGTGTCTTATTGGTCTCTATGTAGTTATCAATGTTCATAGCGCTTAGGAGTTAAGCGCCAAATCTCTACGCGGCAGCTCTTAATCTGTGCTTGGAATAGGCTCCAGTGATACAAGTACTTTCGCGCGAGTACCTTGCTTTGTCATGCCCTTTCCAATGAATACCTTCCCTTCCCGCGCTAGCGAGACAAGCGTCTTGCCGAAAGAGTCCGTATTGCCTCCTACTGCCTTTCGCAGAGCATCCTTGCCCATGGGTCCATCTGCTTGTAGCACTTCCATAACCCTGTCTTTGCGATTAATGGGTTTTTGAACAATGCCAAGGGCTTGTTGATAGTCAATATTTATATCTTCAAGTTCGAATTGACGCACAACTGCACGTAGAGGGTTTTCCGAGAGCTCTAGATAGCCGTAAAAGCCGCTGTAATCAATTCCTCGGCCCTCATAGATGTTATCTCTGTCTTTGGTTACATAAAGATTGGAGTTTCCCCGACTATCTAAATCTACGCGAAGTGCAAGGTCTACCTGGGCCTTTTTGTTTTGCGACCCAATGGCAAAGCCATTGTTTTTGGTGTTTTTGGGGACGTGGTCCAGGAAAACAACGCAATGACCCGCATTACGTAAAGGGTGAAACACTTCATTAAAGATTTTTTGCACATCTTGGTCTTGGTTCGTATCTCCTCCCCAAAGGCCCATCAGTGGAGCGAAAGAATCAAAACCGATGATGGTAGGTGCGATGTCCTTCCAAACATTTACATATGCCAATACCTGTCCGCGAGTTTCAGGAAATACATATCTACCAGTTGCAACTTCGGGGTATTCCATCTTGAGCAATCGTTTGCGAACCCCCCTTGCGGTCGACTCAAGTTGCACCATGATGCCGCAGTGGTCGTGTACGGCAGTCTGAAGAAGGAAGCTCTTTCTTGCTCCAGATTCACCAAAAACTGAAACTACGGATGCGGGGGTAAACATGAATCGCCCAGCGGCATCTTTCATATATTCGGGTTCGACGTCTTGGTCTAGCAGGGTTACTGGATTGATGTAGTAATCACAGCCTTGGATATCGAAGTCGGCATTTGCTTTTTCCAACTCTTCTTTTGATGAAGTGGTCGTACTGGTCGTGGCGGAATCTTCATACCAATCATCCGGAATAATAAAATCTGAATTCATGATGCCCCTACAGAGTTATTGGGTTCACGTGTTTCAGCTTTCCTCCAGATAGTGCTTTTGGGGTCCGCTTTAATGTTGTCTGCTGCTCCGAAATCCATTTATCGAGGTCTTCCTTTAAGAACGAGTAGCAACCGCCAATCAGATAGCCGGGGATACAAAGCCGTTCGCGGTTCACGCTCAACCAATGAGGCGAGCGCCCAAGGTAGGCGGCGGCCTCCTTCATGTTCATGCGTTGGGAGAAGTCCATAACACTCCTTCTATATGTTGGTCTAGGTATTGGCAAATGCTAAGGTGCTGTGATAGTTTTAGTCAAGTTAATGAACAAACCTAGACCAGGAGGGCAAATGGCCATCACGAAAGAGCGCAAGGGCAGGAAGGCAGTGCCAGTTTCTGGATTGCTATCTGAGGTAGTTGGGGGCGGACTTCCTAGAGATTTCCTTACCTGGCATGACATAAATCCCTACAGGGTTTGGGTTCATTCTCGCCAATCTGGAAGCGGATACAAACCAATAGCGCTGGAACTTCAGTGGTTGGGAGATAAGAGACTCATGGTTTCCGATGAAGAGCGTTCAGCAAGGTTGAAGTTAGCGGTACTTCGGGAAGGTGATGTTTCAGTTTCAGACCTCAGACCATCGATTTTCCGCAGCATTCCCGTAGGCTCAATATTGGAGGCTCATGTGTCTCTTGTTCTCAGCCAAAAACTGAGCCGGATTGGTAAATCTCAGCGTCAAATAGAGTTGGTAAAGGACCACGAATCTGAGACCTACCAGAGCTTTAATCTCTTTCTTGATGGCAGTAACCGACTCGAGAAAACCAATAAGGAGATTGGTGCCAATAAGCGGGACTCAATCGTAATTGCTTATTTTTATGCAGAGCAATGTGCCAATGGCAGCAAAAGACCCGCAGCCTTAGTAGCTAAGTTGCTCAAGATAGAGCCGAAATTGGTTTATGTCGCAGTACGAATTGCCAGACGCAAAGGTTGGCTAACGGAATCCACTTCGGGTTCTTCGGGGGGCCAATTGACTAAAGAGGGTCAAAAAGAATTTGCCAGAGTTAATGGAAACTATTTTTATGAAGAGTTTATAAAGCGGGGCCTAAAGGAGGTTCGATAATTATGCCAAGCGCAAGCAAGCGTTCTAATCGCTCTTGGACCGCCCGGTGGCGCGATAAAGATGGCAAGACAGTACAACTGGCGGGATTTCCAAATGAGAAGGCGGCTCTTGATTACGCCAAGAATCAAGAGTTCTACGTACGTCAGGGTAAGCGCACAAACCCGTCTGATATGCGTATAACCTTGGACGAATTCTGCCGCGAAGTTTGGAGACCAACGTTAGACGTTCGGAAGAGCACTCGGGAGGATTATCAAAGAGCCTTAAGGAGCCACATACTCCCTAAATTTGGAAGTATGCCGATTGGAGAAATAAAGAAGCATAATTTGCAGTCTTGGGCTGTAGAGCTTAAGAACGATAAAGGTCTCTCACCCCGTACAGTTGAAAAACTCCTAAACCTACTAGCCGCAATATTGAAAGTGGCCGTTGAAAACGAGTATCTATATAAGAATCCGTTTAATGGATGGAATAGAGGTAAGGCGAACAAGCTAAACAAAGTAACGCCTCTAACTAAAGACCAAGTTGAAGCTATTACCCGGAACCTGGCGGCGCAATATCGAATAATGGTTTGGATTGGCTATTGGACGGGTATGCGGCCGTCTGAGATTCTTGGATTAACTTGGGAGCAACTAGATTTTGAGGACGGAAAAATAGTCGTCGACCGACAAATTAGTAGAGACATCAACCAAATTCATGAGAAATCCGGACTAAAGACACAGAGTAGTGAGAGGGAAGTGCCCTTTCCAAAAATCTTACAGGGTCTCATTCGCGAGCATGTACATTTGTTTGGATTAGGGCCGGCGGGCCTAATTATGAAGAATCGCGTGGGTGGGGTTCTGCGCTATAAAGATGCAGCTCGATTGTTTAGATTTGCTGCGCGACCAATTGGTCTAAAGAATGGAGAAGGAATGCATCAATTGCGGCATACCTTTGTATCTACTTGCATAACCTTGGGAATTAGTATCAAGGAGATACAAGCCTATGTAGGACATGCCTCAATTACTGAAACAATGGATACGTACGGCCACTTATTTCCGGATTCACTTTCAAAAGCAAATAATCAGTTGGACCTGTATGCTGAAGAGCAAGAACAATACGTTTCTCTAGACGTTATCGCGGGCGGTTCTTCCAATCTTGCAAGTCGTGGTAAGTGATTGTGTGCAAAAACGTGCGCAGTCGTAATAAAAATGCAGGTCAATAGCCTGATAAGTATGTGTCCGGCTTATAGGGCGACTCTTCTTCAAAATTTCTTCAGAGCGTTAAACTAGATTTATCGACGCAAAGCAAGTTTGGGCCCAGACGACTTGACGTGAGTCCTAATAGCCTTATATAGAAAAAC
>Ga0129336_10002176_pt1 | contig 12073 bp, 22 predicted proteins | sample CPB6_02_DNA_FD_96878 | JGI IMG/M metagenome (GOLD analysis project Ga0129336, IMG submission 96878) | Freshwater to marine salinity gradient microbial communities from Chesapeake Bay, USA - CPBay_Sum_0.6_0.2_DNA | ecosystem: Environmental > Aquatic > Marine > Coastal | place: USA: Chesapeake...
AATGGCTGTGTGAGAACAAGCATCCACACACAACAGCAATTGTAACGGGAAATGTTGCAGAGTTAGTTGAAGGAGTAGAGGTTGTGAAGACAGATGAATTTATTGTAGACTAAACAACAAGAACAATGAAACAGACAGCACTAGAGTGGTTATATGAAGAATTTACTAAAACAAATTACTTAACGGAGGATGAATTTTATATGATATTTAACCAAGCCAAAGAAATGGAGGAAGAGCAGCTCATACTATTTGGTGCGCAATGTATGATTGAAGTAGAAAAAGAAAGTGGATTAGGTTCAATAAGAATTTATGAACTTTACTACAATAAAACCTTTAACAAATCAATAAAGGATAAGGGGTAAATTTTGCCACATAAATAAAATAGAAATGTAAAAATTTTAAACAACAAGAACAATGACACCAAAAGAAAAAGCAATTGAGTTATTAGGTAAGTTTAGCAATGTGCCTTTATTAGATAGTTATGAGGCAAAACAATGCGCACTGATTTCAGTTGATGGGATAATTAATAACGGAAATTTAGAGCCACAATTGAAAAGACATATTGGTAATGTAGAGCCATATATTATTCATTTAGAATATTGGTTTAAAGTAAAACACGAAATAAATAACCTTTAAACAAGAACAATGATAGCATTATTTATAGTACCAATTGTATTGGTAGCATTCGTGTTTTTCTATTTGGGAAAGCACCAAGAAAGAATAGAGTGGAACAAACTAATTAAAGACGGAATATTACCTAAACCTAAACAACAAGAACAATGAAACAAACGGCAGTAGAATGGTTAGCTTCTCAATTAGGAGAACATATTATTTGGGAAGAAAAAATAATAGATTTAGTTGAACAAGCCAAAGCAATGGAGAAGGAGCAGATAGAACGAGCTTACCAACAAGGAGGTATTGATGCTCAAAATAATAGTATAAAATAACCTTTAAATCAGAATAAGATGGCTAAGATAAAGATAGAATGTGAAATTGAATTTAATGAAGACACTTGGTATAGTCACAATGATGAGGAAGAATTAGAATGGTTTATATCATTGTTAAATGATAAAAAAAATACTATGATAATTCTGCATTCTAATGATGTAGGAGATACCATCGGTCAGACTAATAATTTTAAGTGGAAAATAATTAAATCAGAATAATATGAAACAAACAGCAGTAGAGTGGTTGGTTGAACAATTACCATTAATTCAACAAGAAGGATTAAGATATGTTATTGAGGAAGCCAAAGAGATGGAAATAAATCAACATAAAGAAACTTGGGATGTAGCACATCAAGCAGGTAGATTTGAAGGTAAAGGTATTGCTAAAGAAAATTGGCAAACCTTTGAAGGATATTGGGAAGAAAAAAATAAATAACACAATGGCAAAAATTAAAATGATATTTAATCTACCTGAAGACCAAGCAGAGTTTGACTTTGCTATACAAGGTAGCAAGATGTACTCAGCTTTGTGGGACATCTCTCAGGAGCTAAGAACACTGTGGAAGTATGAAGAACTTAATGATGATGAGTGGAAGATGGTAGAAAGAATCAGAGATAAGTTTTATGAGATACTAGATGAAAATCAGATTAAACTTGATAAATGAGTCTGGTAGAGAAAGTTACCAGAAAATCATTTAAAATAAGACCATCAGGACGGTCAACTGATTTTATTAGTCCTTCTTTTGGTCACGGGTGCTTATACAATTGTACTTATTGTGTGACCCCAGATACATTAATTACTACTCCTTATGGAGTAAGAATGGCTGGAAAAATTCAGGAAGGAGATCAAATAGTTTCTTTTTGCCAGGATACCGGGAAACTTGAAACAGACTTAGTGACTGTAATTGGTCAACGGGATACTGATGAACTTTATGTAATTGAAGTAGATGGACAAAGTGTGACTGTAACTGGTGAGCATCCTTTTTATACAAAGAATAGAGGTTGGGTAGAAGCACAATATCTAACTGAAGATGATGAACTACTTTGTGAAAGTCGTGGTTTAATCCTATAATATTATTAGGATCAAATACATCTATGTCAGCAAGTTTACAAAACCATCTTGGGATAATATGATGGTAGTCTATGTTGTTAGTAGTATTAGTTAATGCACAGTGTGTAAAGTTTAAATTCTTTTTAAGTTTATACCAGTCATTAGATTGATATTCTATAGCATGTGAGCTACCATCTAAGTAATTAGGATTACCAGAGCCTTGATATCTTTCAGATATAATTTGACCCTGATTCTTCTTACCAAGTCCTTGTTCAGTACAATCAGAACAATAACCATTTCTAGCTTTAGATTTGGGAGATTGTTCACCACAAATTTTACATATAACCCATTGTGTACTTGCTGAAGGAAGACTCTTATCAATTGTAAAAAGTAAACCTTCAAATCTTTTCATAGTTCTGAAGTCTCTTTTGTAAAATTTACCAGCCTCTTGGAATGTTCTAAAGACTGGTTTTGATTGTTGATTGAACAATTCAGAATAATTTGTTTCACAGGTGGAATTACAATAGGTTGTAGACTTTTTTGTAATTTTACCACAATATTTACAACTCATGGATTTAGAATTTAAGAAAATAAAAGCTATAACAAAGATAGCAAAACAATCTAAGGTTGTCAACTTTTCTGTACAAAAGAATGAGAATTATTTTGCAAATGGAATATTGACTCATAACTGTTACATGAAAAGGCACAAACCGGAAGGATTATCTGTAGCAACAAACACTATGGATATCCTGACAGAGATTAATTCACATGTTTGGTTTGCTGATGTAGAAAAGCCTAATCAAACAGGAGAGTATATTACCTATGACATTTCTTGCAATGAAGACTTTGCACTGCATGCTAAGTATCATGACTGGCAGAGTATTTTTAAGTTCTTTAGAGATCATCCACTTGCTATGGGTTCATTTGCTACTAAGTATGTAAATGAGGATCTACTTAAGTTTAACCCTGAAGGTAAAATTAGAATAAGATTTAGTCTAATGCCTGAAGATTATAGAAAAATACTAGAGCCAAATACTTCAACTATACATGAAAGATTATCTGCAGTTAGATTATTTTTAGAATCTGGTTATGAAGTACATTTAAACTTTAGCCCTGTAATAGTTCATGATGATTGGTTAGGACAGTATAATGCACTATTTCAAATTATAAATTCAGTAGCTAAGTATCATTCTTGGGATTTTGATGAAGTAAAAGCTGAAGTAATCTTTCTAACACATAATAAAGATAAACATGAGTACAACAAGAAAAATGGGATCATGGGCGAAGAAATTCTTTGGAGTCCATCTATACAAGAACCCAAAACTTCTGAGTTTGGAGGAAGAAATATTAGGTACAAGACCGGGTGTAAATCCAAATACATTGAAGAATTTAGAGCTTTACATGACTCCATTCTTCCGTGGAACACAATCAGATACATATTTTGATACAGAAACATTTAAAAAGATGAAAGAGCTAATGAAAGAAATAAAAGATTTAGTAGCAGCAATATCTGAAGAGCATTATAATTTAACAGATGGTTACGATAATAATCTAAACTATCTATGGTATATGTATTATAAGGGAACTAAGAAGGATGATTTCCGGCCCTTTATATATATGGCTGAGTTAATGTTACTTAAAAAATTAAATTATCTGACTGAAACAGAGGTGCAAAATGTTGTGAAGATGATGAAGTCAGATGATAAAGATAATCTTCACATAGCAACATTAACTATTAAGAATTTAAGAGATTTAAGAATCAAAGAAAAGGGCATTTATTCTAAAGAAAATGCTAATTATAGTGAATTAAAACAAACATATGGTTTTGAGATTCTTAACCATACAGTATTCATGGAAACAATGATAGAAAAATGACAGAGCAAGATTTAATAAATTTAGGTTTTGAAAAGATAGAAATCTTAGATGATGAAAGTCAAAATGGTTATGACTATTATTATTACACATTAGATGTAATGCCTGGTTTAGGTTTAATGTCATCAGCTAATGATGAAAGCCAAAATGGCTGGCATGTATATAACTATGATTGGAACACAGGAGTTTCTCTTACAAAAGAAACTATTTTACATCTACTTCAGATTGCTCAGGCTCAGGGTTATCAAGGTCAACAGAACCTGTAAATTTCTTAAGTTGAGCTTTTTCAGCAAGTATGTTAAACATAATCATTGCTGCAGCAGATTTATAACACTCATCTATTTCAGTTTGTAATATATCCATAGGCACGGGAGTTGTTAAAACTTCTCCCGTTCTTAAATGTATTTTACTACCAGCATCAACATTCATAAGATTTACAAATGATGTTCTAGTAATATGAGTAATATTAATGTACTCAATATATTCCCCGTCTTTATCTTTGAATGTAATTGGTAGAAACATTATAGTATGGTGTTATTTTCTATTTTGTAATTAGAAACAGATACTTTATCATCTTGTTTAGTTAGTATTGCAAAACCATGATTCCACTCATTTATTTCCATGTAGTCTGGTGCTAGTTCACATAGACACCCAAGACTATAAGCACGAATAGTTGTAGAATCACCTATTCCATAAACTCTTTGTGAGCTTTGTGAACTTTTATGGAAATGGTTAACAATACAATTGGTCTTAAGCCTCATTAAAGCAGTTCTTGCTGGTACTACACCACCTGCTCCAGGAATCTTATCACCATGTTCAATAACAAAGTCTCCAAAGATTACTTTAGTTCTAAATGGAATATACTCTATTTTATGTTCTGCAACATGAAGAATAACATCTAGTCTGAATTCATCCATATCAAGTAATTCAGATGCTTTTATTTTAAGATATCTTTCAAACCTGTTTTCATGATTACCTGGTATAAAATAAATAGGAATATTTGGAAATCTTGAGCGCATATATTCAAGAAACTGTTTGCCTGATTCTATTTCATCTTTAAAATGAACTTTTCTAGGATCTTTTTCATGAAAAGAAAGTTGATAAAAGTCAAGTAGGTCCCCATTAATTAAGATACTATCCACAGATTCTGCTTCCATTCTGTCACATGCAGTTTCTATTGCATCTTCATCATGATAGGGAATGTGTAAGTCACCAATAACACCTAACTTCTTACAGCCTGTAGGAAATGTGAATGTTCCTCTTTTTTGTGTAAGAGAAGATGGTAATGATACAAAATTATTCATAACTTTAATTTTAAGTTCTTTTTGAAATTTTCTATTAGCCATTTTTTTTCTTGACTTATTTCCTGATTGACCTCTATAATATCTCATTCTATCATAAACAATATCAAAAGTTTCAAAGAATGCTTGATTTTCTTGATATATTTTACGGGCTAGAGTTTTAGTAGGAGAATTTGGAAACTTTTCAAGATATTCTAAAATAATTTTAGTATTTGATTTGAAAGAGTTATGAGATTTTTTAGTCATAAGTACATAATAATATAATAAAAAATGCCATATGTTTAGTTTCAAACTTACAAAAAGTGATGGGAAGTTAGTCTATATTAATGAAAACACAAAGATTTCTTATCAATTATTTCTTGATAAACTTCAAGAAGGTCAGGAAATTGAAGTGTTTATGGGACTTACTTCAGACACAGGTAGTTTAGCACAATTAGCTAAAGTACATGCCTGTATTAGAGAATTAGCCAAGGAATCTGGCTATACATTTGAAGAAATGAAATTTATAGTTAAAAAACATTCTGGACTCTGCTATGATGCAGGAGATGCAGAATATTGTAAGTCTTTTAAAGACTGTAGTAAAGATGAACTAGCAATGGCAATAGAATCTGCTATTGAACTTGGTAGAGATTTAAATCTTAACCTTGCTTAGGTTCAACATATCCTGGATCACCTGGTTCAAGAATTTCTTTTTCAGTATAATAATTAGGATTTTCTTGAACTTGTTTTTCTATTTCTGAAATTAATAATGTGATAGTATAAAATGCTCTTTCAAAGTTTCCAAGATCTTTATATTCTTTTGTAAGAATGTGTTGGACACTTTCTTCAGGGCTTTTATTATCTATTAGATGCTTGAAAATTGTATATAAAGAGTCTTTTGACATTAGATAAAAGTTTTTGTTGACTTTTATATCAATTACTGCATCATCTTTAATTTCTTTTACTTTAACTGGCATGTTTAATTATTTTAACAAATATAAAAAATTATGATGATAGATGAATATAAACAAAAAATATTTGAAAAATTAGAACCAAGTGGTTGGGGAAAAGTTTTTAAATCTTATATATTTAGTTCTGAATTTACAGATATACTGAATACATTATATACTATGAGTGTTCAAGACAAAAGATTTACACCAGCACTTAAAGATGCATTTAGATCATTTGAAGAATGCCCCTATGATGAACTAAAATTAGTTATTGTTGGTCAAGACCCTTATCCACATCTTGGGCAAGCTGATGGTATAGCATTTAGCTGTAGTAAAACAGGTAAATTACAACCAAGTCTAAGATATATTTTTGATGAAATAAATAGAACTATATATGGTGATAATCAGCTATGTACAGATGTTGACTTAAAGCGTTGGTCTAACCAAGGAATACTATTACTTAATACAGCTCTTACAACTGAAATAGGTAAAATTGGTCAACATTATGATTTATGGCAAGGATTTACTAGTTATTTATTTGACTATCTTAATCATAATAATAAAGAACTTGTATATATTTACATGGGTAAAAAAGCTCAAGAATGGGCAGACTATGTAAGTGATGATAACCATAAAATATTTACAAGTCATCCTGCAAGTGCAGCTTATAACAAACAAAAAGAATGGAACTCAGATAATGCTTTTCTAAAAGCACAACATCTAGTTGCAGAAAGTACAGGATATATAATTAATTGGTAGTATGGAAGATATATTTTTAAAGTTAATCCGGGAGCATATAACTCCAAATAGTTATTATATTTTATATTGTGTAAAGAATAGTATAATTCCTTGTTCTTATGTAAACAAGGAGCTAGAAGTTAAAAGATTAATTTCTGATGGATGGTTAAATGAAGACTTGACATTAACAGATAAAAGTATTATCTTTACTACTGAGATTGACGGATACTTTAAGAAGTCAAAGAAGAAAACATCTAAAACTTTATTGGGAGATAACTTTGAGGACAATGTGAAGAAATATTCAGAAACATTTCCAAGTATAAAGCTTGCCAGTGGTAAGTATGCAAGATCTAATCCTAAAAATTTAGAAAATGCATTTAGATGGTTCTTTGAAACTTATGATTACAGTTGGGATACAGTTTTATTAGCAGTTAAAAAATATGTTTTAGAATACAGAGAGATTAATTATCAGTACATGAGAACATCTCAATATTTTATTAGAAAACAAAGCACTGACAAAACATGGGACTCAGACTTGGCTGATTATTGTGAAATGATTTTAAACAAACCAGATGATGAAGTAATATTTATAAAGGAGAGATTATTTTGATAATAGTAAATTTAAAAAAACTGTTTATTGCTTTATTAGGAAGTATATGTTTATACTTAATAATTAGCAATTATGTAGTAGAAATGGGAGTGCTTCAATATATAATTATTGAAATACTTATCACAGCTGCTCACTTTTTATATGAGCAAATTAAACCTCATACAGAAGTCTAATCAATAATATATGTATAATAATGCTAGCCCTTTAAAGGCAGTGAGTGAAAGAGATGCTCTTAAAAAAGCTCTCTATAAAATGAAAGCTAGACACAATGGTCAACTAAAATCATTGAAGACAGCTTGGGTAAATTTTAATAATGCTTTTTGTGATGGTTTAGAATGGAGAACTATTACTGTTGTTGGTGCAAGACCAGGAACTGGTAAGACTTTATTTATGGAGCAATTGGTTAATGATGTCATTAAGATGAATCCTGACCAAAGTTTCAGAGTATTAAAGTTTCAGTTTGAGATGCTAGATGAGACAAATGGTATTAGAAAATTGTCTATGAATGTTGGTTCTGATTATAATACTCTGATGAGTAAGGAAAAACCTGTGGACAAAAGTATTTTTCAAAGGTGTGTTCAGTTTTATGAAAGTACAGAAAAATATGATGTAGTAGATGTGGTGTATGATCCATGTACAGTGGATGAGATGTGTGCAACTATTCATGCTTATATGGAGAAACATAAAACAGAAGATGGTTTTGTAAATACTTTAGTTACTATAGATCACTCAGCTTTATTTAAGATTGGTAAGGGGCAGAAGGATAAGTTTGAGATGTTAAATAGTTTAGGTGAGGCTCTTACAGAAATGAAGAAAAAATTTCCTGTGGCATTCTTAGTTCTTAGTCAGTTAAACAGAAATGTTGAAACTGTAGAAAGAGCAAAAGATGGTACATATGGAAATTATATTCTTGACTCTGATTTATATGGTTCTGATGCTTTATTACAACATGCTGATGTAGTGCTTGGTATTAATAGACCATTCAACAGAAGAATTAAATTCTATGGTCCAGAAAAGTATATCATTAATGACCCTGATCTTTTGGTATTTCACATACTAAAATCAAGAAATGGTTTTATGGGTATGAACTTTTATAGATTGGACAGTACAGTAATGAGAATTGTTGAAGTTGATCCACCACCTACATCATCACATTAATTTTAAAAATATGTATAACAGAAAAGACAAAGAAAAAGAGTTGATGGAATATCACTCTGGTTATCTAGAGAAAGTGAATTCTAGTTACCAATTTACTGCAAAAACTGCTTTTTATAGCAAAGGTAAATATGGAAGACAGATTCGGTTATTTGAAAATGAGCTAAATAAGGGTTCTGATATTTATATAGAGTTTGTAGATTTTGAGCGAGATAGTAGAGATGTAGAAACAAACATGGTTCCTATGTTCTGGGAAAGACCACTATTTAAATACAGATACAATCCTTATTTTAAGGAGGAGTATGAAGTTAAAGTTTCTACAAATTCAAGAGGAGAAGAATACTCTGCTTATATTATACCTACCTCAGAGTTGGTATGTGTAAACAAAGGTTCTGAAGAAATTCCTTATAATGAGTATGAGAAGAACAGAACTACTGAGCCAGTAGAGCAAAAGAAGTTAAGTGTTTTTCCAGACTTTGAAGAGGAGTTTATTCCAAAACTTAAAGATGTAGAGAGTTCAGATGATGTATCTACTATTTTATTGGAGATTGCAGCTGGATTTCAGAAACTTGCAGTAGCGTTAAAAAACAAATAACATGAGTATAGTACTTCCAACTAAAAAAGTAAAGGCTGATAGAGTTAATCCTAAAAGATTAATTATCTATTCTAAGCCAAAAACTGGTAAAACAACTGCATTTGCAGGACTTGATGGTAATCTTATCATTGACTTAGAAAATGGTGCTGGTTATGTTGAGGCCATGAAAGTTACAGCAAATAATCTTCAAGAGCTAAAAGAAATCGGTAAAGCCATTAAAGAAGCAGGCTATCCATATAAGTATGTTACTATTGATACTGTAACGGCTTTAGAAGATATGGTCATGCCACTTGCAATTAATTTATATCAGAAAACACCAATGGGTAAGAATTATTCTGGAGACAGCATTCTTACATTACCAAATGGTGCAGGATATTTATATGTAAGGCAAGCTTTTTTTCAAGTTTTAGATTTTATTGATACTTTTGCTCCCCACATTATTCTGTCTGGTCATATTAAAGACAAACAGGTGGATGATAAAGGTGAGATGGTTATGTCAGCAAATATTGATTTGACAGGCAAAATAAAATCTCTAATTTGTGCTAATGCAGATGCTATTGGTTATATGCATAGAAAAGGTAATCAGACTATTTTGTCTTTTAAGACAAATGAGGAGACTACTTGCGGTGCAAGACCAGAGCATTTAAGAAATGAGGAGATATTAATTTCTGAAATGGTAGATGGTAAGTTAATAACTTACTGGGATAAAGTGTATAAATAATAAATAATAACAAAAATGGGACTAAGTACAAAAGATCTAGTAAATGAGAACAGTGGTGGTGGAATGGCAAAAACTATTGCACCAGGAAATCACAGATTAAAAATTAACAGTATTGTGTTGGAAGACTTTCAATTTATTGATGGTGCAAAACACTTAGTGTTAAATGTTGAGACAGAACCAATTGAAGGGTTTGAAGGTTTTCTGATTGACAAAGATGATGAAAGCAAAGGTAAATATGCAGGTCAAATTGGTCGGGTAAAAGCTAGTCAATATGCATATGCTGATGGACAAACTAAGTCTGGAATTAAAATTCAAAGAGATAGATCTTTGATGATGTTCTTGGCCAACTTGTCTAAGGCTACAGGTATAATGAAATGGTTTGAGGAGCAAGATAACAAATTTAACACTATTGAAGATTTTGTAAGAAACTTCAGTGACAATGCTCCACTTAAAGATAAGTATCTAGATTTCTGTATTGCTGGTAAAGAATATGAGAATAAGTCTGGCTATACTGCATATGATATGTGGTTGCCCAAAGCAGAAAATAATAAGTATGCTTATGGTGAAGAGGGCTCAGAAAGAATTCTTAAATATGATGAAAGCAAACATCTTAAGAAACTTGAGATAAAGCCAGTAGATAATTTTGGAGATGATGATGATGATTTTGCACCATCCAAAAGATCTTCTTCTGATTTTAATCTAGATTAACAACTCCTACATAATGGGGAGTTAGTCTAGCTCCCCATTATGTACTAAACTGGGTTGCTATGATTTCTACAAAGAACTTAATATATGATTTAGCTGATGTCCCAAGAGAATGGGTCTTTGAGCATTATCTAAACCTTACTGAAAAACTTACAGGTCAGGATGTTAAAATGAAATCAGTATTTAATACACGGGAGAAAACACCTTCTATGTGTATTTATATTGACAGAAATAATATCTATAAGTACAAAGATTTTTCTTCAGGTAATGGTGGTGATGCAATTAGTCTTGTCCAAATTCTATTTAATTTACCTACTAGAGGTTCCGCAAGTTATAAGATTATTGAAGACTATAACCAGCATGTTCTAAACAACGGTTACAATCCTATTAAATCTTACAAACAACATAGTAAGTTTAAAGTTACTGACTATGAAATGCGGCACTGGAATACTCTTGACCAAAAATATTGGATGGGATTTCACATTGGTTCTAGATTGTTGTCTAGATACAATGTTGTTCCACTAGAATATTATGTGATGACAAAGACAGATGAAAATGATGTTGTGTCAAGCATAACTATCAAGGGTAATTATATCTATGGGTATTTTAGAGAAGATGGAACACTCTATAAGATTTATCAGCCAAAGGTTAAAGAAAGTAAATTTATCAAGGTAAGAGATTATATACAAGGTACAGAACAATTAGTATTTGATAAACCTTATTTGATAATTACATCTTCTCTTAAAGATTTGATGGCATATCAGAAACTAAAGATTAGTAATTCAGAAGCAATTGCACCAGACAGTGAGAATACTATGATACCTGAGAACATAATGAATAGTATTAGTTCTAAGTATCATAAGGTATGTGTGTTGTTTGATAATGATGAGGCTGGTATAAAGGCTGCTGAGAAGTATAAGTCTAAGTATGGTTTTGATTATGTTATTCTTGATCTTGAGAAAGATTTATCAGATGCTATTAAAGTGCATGGTATAGATAAAGTAAGAGACAATCTTTTGCCGTTATTAAAACAGGTATTATTATGAGTTGGATATATCAAGGCAAAGAGTTTGATGACAAACAAATTCCAGATGGAGCGGTAGGCTTTGTTTATATAATGTCTGCTATTATAGATGGAAAATCATTTTTATATGTGGGTAAGAAAAACTTCTTTGCTAATGTCAAAAGACCTCTTGGCAAAAAAGCTCTAGCTATGTCTACAGATAAAAGACTAAAAAAGTACAAAAGAGAACTGAAACCTGACTTTATGAATTATTACAGTAGTAATAAGATTCTTAAAGATGCTCACAAATCAGGAGTAATTATCAAAAGAGAAATTCTTAGGATATGTTATTCTCAGATGGAGCTTACTTATCAGGAGACTAAACATCAGTTTATCTATGAAGTACTTGAAAAACAAGAATTCCTAAATGGTAATATTTTAGGTAG
>Ga0129336_10002177_pt1 | contig 12073 bp, 13 predicted proteins | sample CPB6_02_DNA_FD_96878 | JGI IMG/M metagenome (GOLD analysis project Ga0129336, IMG submission 96878) | Freshwater to marine salinity gradient microbial communities from Chesapeake Bay, USA - CPBay_Sum_0.6_0.2_DNA | ecosystem: Environmental > Aquatic > Marine > Coastal | place: USA: Chesapeake...
ATCTCCGTAATCGCAGCAGGCTTCCCACATGCGCACCATCTGCGGCACGGTGTGAATTGCTGGCGAACTATCCGAAGGGCAAGAGATCAGGACTTCGTCACCGCCGCGTCCATCGTAAAGATAAACACCGCGCTGATCCCAAAGAATTTTGCCTGCGGCTGTAGTAATGCGTGCCATGGTTAAATCAGAGAGGGTACTGGTTAGCGATACACCAATCACGGTGTATCTGGTTGAGTTCCTTAGGCCAAGCGTGGTTCTTACACTGCTCGGCAGTAGCTCGATCAAGCAGGTGAAGACTCACCTGAGTAATTGCTGCCATGCCGATGGCAACGCAGCAGAGTGTTGCGCCTAGTTTCTCCATAGGAAACAGGTAAAGAACAGCAGTCTGAGGACTGCATCTAGGAGGAATCAATAGCTCCTGGAGGCAATCTTCTGGACAATCTTGCTAAAACTATTTCTAGTTATATAAAAATCAAGGTAGTAAATACAGCCAACAATGGCTGAGATCCCAGTAAAACAAATCGTTGCCTGTGGAAAAAGTGCAAGCCATGTTGTAACACATGTCCAGGCAAATATAGGTCAGACCCGTTGGTATGACTGGGGTTTGAGGGAATATAGGGAGTTATGGTAGGTATAAATACCCTGTGGAAAACTCAAAAAGGGACCGGAGGGAGCGGTTGCCCCCTCCTCCTGCACCTCAGAAGTAAACTTCGCCGGTGTCGTAGGTCTCTTGGCAATTGATTGCATGTTCTTCCGCTGATTTGCGGTAAGACAGCAACTCTTCCCACAGATCAAGCTCATCACCGTGGCGGATGGCCTCTTCACAAAGCCACTCCACGTAGTTATGCTCTTCCATGCTGATACCTGCGCCTACTCCGGGCAGGTTTGCCAGCTGCTCACGCATTGTCATGGGAAATAAAACAAAGGACACATCCGAATAGAACTTTCTCTTTCGGCTGTTCTTGCGACCGAAGGGAGCATACAGTGCAATCCTTTCTTTTTTTCCTCTCACACCCTCCTGCGAGCAGAGCGAGCTTGATGTCTGCCCGGATTTTTACCATGAAATGGGTATTTCTAAGGCAGTTAGGGGTTTCTCCTGGCGGCAATACTGTATTGATTGCACCTAAAATCGTTATATCTAGATATATCTATAGAAATGCCCGTTTCTCCGCAGGATTATGCATTGTGGGCAGCTGCGACTGGCAATCCATACCCTAAAACTGCACAAGAAAAGGCACGTTTAGCGCCTGAAGTGTATGATTTCAACCGGGGATTTGGTAAATTTCGTGGTTTTAATGAGTTTGAAGGGTTTCAGGGCGACGTTGTTTACGATCAACCGCAATCTGTGCGGCATTATGGCGACAATACGTTACTTCAATCGCCAATTACACCTGATAACAACATCCCAAAAGTAGCTGGTCAACTCAATAACAGCCTGACTGGTCAGCATTATGTCCAACATTATGCTGATGATGCTGTTGAAACTGGGTTTGGTGGAACTGAACAGCCAAAATCACTCCTTGAAAAGGCTGCTATAGGGGCGTTAGGGGTTGGTGCTGTTGCTGCTGGAGTGTATGGCGCCCAAAAACTGACGGGCCGTGACCTTGGCGTTGGACGAGTTGGGGGAATGGTGCGTGATTTAGGTCAACGCGCTAAGGCTGGAATTAAATCCGCTCTTGGTATTGCACAAGAAGCAGCTGAACCTAGTTTTGTTACTCGTGAAGGCGCAGAAAACGTTATTTCTGTAGCACAACACGGTGTTTCTGCTATTGATGACACTGCACCAGGTGTTGTACGGGCGCAAAACGTTGTTCCTGCTGAAGTTCGCGTTAATCAGTCGCTGAAATCACGGATTCCAGACCCCTGGGGTGAATCTGCACTTGGGGGCGCTGGTCAAACCATGGTCGCACCAGCAGAACAGAGTGTTATTGGAACGCAAACCTCAGTTACTAGTGTTGATCCTGATATTCAATCTCGTATTGGCCAATTTAAAACAAAACATGCTTCTTTGTTTGGTGTGCCCAATGTTCCTTATTCCTATGAGGGTGCTCCGTATAGTCAACAAACCTTTTATGGTCCAACAAGGATTGCACCAGTTTTAGGACAAGCAGATGAAGCATATGCAAACCTTGTTCGCTCTGCTGGTCCACCACGAAAAACTGTTTTATCTGGAATTGATCCTCAAACAAATAAACCATACAGCACTACAGTATTAAGAAGTGAACTAATGGGTTCTGGTCAACCATTAGTTACTGTGCCTGGCAAAGTTGGCAGTGTTGCTGCTTCTTCTCCTGTTCCTGAACGTCCCTCTATTCTTGGCAGCTATCCAGGACCAGAAGGATCATCTGGCCAAGGTGTTCAGTTTACTGCGCTTCAAGGTATGTTTGGTGGTCAACCGTATCGTTACAGCATTCTTCCTGCGGAACGTCGTATAGGTGAAACTATTACAGAATTTGTGCAACGTCCAGTTCAAATTGATGGCAGGTGGTCTACACAATATGATCCTGTTTCTGTGTTTCAAAGTCCTATTGAAAATGAAGGCATTGACACCCTTAATAGGTTAAAGGGACTTCTTGCTCCGCAACGGCCACTCCGCCCTGGAGCATTATCCGAAGTACAACGGACTTTCTCTTCTGACCCACGAGCAGCTACTGTACAAAAACAAGCAGAAGCAATCTTCCAAGCAACAGGTGACCCTAGCGTAATTCGTTCTGCATATGGCGCAGCTCCAGGTTTACCAATCCGCGTGACACTCCCTTCTGGTGAAAGTGTTCCTACAGGTTCTCTGTATGAAGCTTTTGGTCAAGTAGTGAATCCAGAAACTGGTGTTCCTGTTACGACTAGTCGTGCTGAATCTTTGGAAGCTGCATTAAATATGCAAAGCCAGATGAAAGCGCGTGCATTAGAGCAACTTGGTCTTCCTTCTACTTACCAACCTTCTCAAGCACAGTTACAACAATTAGATCCCAGCACTAAGAAACTTTTAGGTGAAACTGCTGCAGCTGTTGAATCTACTCGTGCTGCACTGGCGCAAGCAGAAGCTAATCCGCTGCTTTATAAGTTAAAGCCTGAAATTACACAGGGTATTCGTGAAGTTCCGCTGATTAACAAAACAACTGATGAAGTTGTCGGTTCTCGTGTTGTTCCTGAAACAGAAGGACTTCCTACTAGCCAGTACTACAAGATGCGTGCTGCTGGCGGCGCAGGTCGTCAAGAAGCTGGCGGCATTGGCCGACGCCGTGAAGCTGTAGAAAGTATGGAGGGCTTGGGCTTTAATGTTGCACCAGGTTCGATGGAAGATGTCAGCCCTGTTCTTTATCAAGTTATTGATGATACGACTGGGCAAACAGTTGTTGTGCAGCCGCACGAAGTTAGCCCAATGCAACTTCTTAGTGGCGCAGCAAAACCAGTGCGTGGAACTGCTGTTGAACCACAACGGATTATGGGTAGCGAAGGACGAAGCTACAAAGGAGTTCAGTCTAACGTTATTGATCCGGGTTCCTTTGATCCTGCAATGCTTTCTCAAATTGCAGAAGTATCGCCTGAACGAATTGATCCCACAACGGGTCTTGCTTACAGCGTTCAAGCCATGGGCGGTAAAGAGCGTGCAAAAATGGCTGCAGAACAGCAAGCTCTTCGTCAAGCAGGTCGCTACAAAGAAAGTATCCAGCTTGGCAAGAAAATGGCACAGGCCCAAACACGGCGTGTTTTACCTGGTGCCCAGGAAGGACCGATCTTTACTGGTATGTCCAATGAACAGCTGAATGAAACGGTTCTCCAAGCACGTAATGCCGGGGCTCTTGATGTTGAACAAGCTGCGCAAAATGTTCTTTCTGCTCGCGCAGAACAAGCAGAAAAAGTTGGTCTGATGAAACAACGTTCTGAGCTTGTAAAACAAGCACTAAGTGGACCTTTAGGTAAACTCCCACAAGTTTCTAATTCTCTTGTGAAACAACCTCCTTCTCCGCCTGCAAGTGCTCCTGAACTTTCTAGAACTATTCGCACAACGCGTGAGTTTGTTCCAACTCAGTTAGCTATTCCTGGTGCTGGTGTTGCTCCTGCTATCCAATCTAATCCGGCCCTGGAGACAGCAATTGCAACAGAGCGTTACATGGGTACGCGTCCTAGCCAGAAGATGCGTGCAGCACTCCAACAGGCAATGGCACGTGCAGCGGTTCAACAGCCAACTCTTTTCTGAAATAGATTGATCTAGAATGATCTTTATTAGGGAGTTACTATGACAACCCTAGAACCGCTGATTGCTTTGCTGCTTGGCGCTGGCCTTACCGCTGGCGCTGGTTGGCTGTCGCGTTTTATTGCAGCACGTAACCTGCTTCACTATGGACCAATTTTGTCCAAAGTGTATGACATTTTAGATCCTTTACTTGAGCGCAACTTGCGTTCGTGGAGTGGATCTGATGTTGAGTTTGCAACTGATCTTGCTATTGAATCTGTTGCCGATGGGTATTTAACTAAGGCTGAATTAAAAGAGTTAACTCTTGAGATTACTAAGCGTTGGTTGCCACAGGTTGCTGCAGACAAAGTGCGTCGTTATGAGGCAATGGCTGAAAAGCCTAAAGCAATGATTGCTGCTGATCTTTTAGCCGATGTGGTTTCTGGTCAAGCACGTAAACAACAAACCATCAGTAAAGTAAAAGAACTTCTTAAGTAATGGCTGGAAGTAAAGGTAACTGGATTAAAGGTGCCATTAAAAAACCTGGTGCTTTTTCTGCACAAGCAGAGAAAGCAGGTATGAGTACCTCTGAGTTTGCAGAAACTGTAACTAAGAATCCAGATGATTACAGTGATAAAACTGTAAAACGCGCACAACTTGCAAAGACTCTTGCTGGTCTACGCAAGAAAAAGAAAGGTAGCTAATTACTGTGTTTAAAACGCAAATCCCGTATCTCAATAGAGTTAAAGCTGCTTCTAAAGAAGCGGGTGATTCTTTGGGTCCATTTGTTGATCAACAGATGGCAGGAGAAAAAGCGTTCCTTAATAAGTATTTAGCAAACCTGCGTGATACAAACCCTGTGTTTCCTGCTAAACAATACGGAGCTTTCCAAGAAGATTTAGATCTTACAACGTATCCTGGTACTAAACAAATTGTGCCTAATACTGGAAAGGATCCTTTTTCGATTAGCGGTACAAATTATCTCAAATCTTTCTTAGCAAACTACGATCAAAGTCCTGTTATTCCTGCAGAGGACCGTGTTGCTCCGGGTGGATTAACTGCAATGATTCAAGAAAAAGCTGAGAAAGGAAAAGAGTTCCCTGGTTCAGAAGGCACTAGCATCTCATGATTGGCACCGCTTTACGTTTAGCAGGACAACGCCTGCTTCCTATTGTTGCCCCAGCTGGCGGCAGAGCTTTTGCAAAAGAAGCAGCTCGTACCGGTGCACTAAGTTTTGCACTTGAACAAGGATTACCTCGGGCACTAGGCCAAGAAGCACCGCCACTTCCTGAAACCCTTGTTCGTGCTGCAACGCTTGGTGCGCTGAGCGGCCCTGTTGAACGTGGTGTACTTGCTGGTGTCAAAGCTGTTGCTCCAGGGATTTCTCAAATTCAACCAGGGATAGCACAACGCATGGCTGGCATGGGAGTACCCACGCCTTTAGCTGGAGGCGTAGCTGGAACACTCGCTGGTGCCGGTAAGCTTGGTTTAGGGTTTGCAGGTGGCATGGCAATCACTGAACCGCTAACACGTGCTGTTACCAGTGCAGTACTGCCAGAAGGATATGGTGGTGGACGCAATACACAAACTGGGATCCAAGCAGATATTACAAATGCAGAGTTAGCTCCTGTAGCAGAATCAGTTGTACCAATTGATCCTTCTTCGGAACACGCACGTCGTTTAGAATTGACTTACGCCAGGAACTATAAGTTCCCTAGCTACATCTATCACATTTCTCAAGGAGGCTCTCCTACTCCTTTTGAGATTGCAAATCAAATGTTGAGTACTCCAACAACTCGGTACTTCTAATGCGTTTTGCAAATATTCCAAATTATCTCTCTAATAGTGTCGCTGCTGTTGGTAAGTTTGGCAGTGAATTTAGCCATTATGTAGAGCAAGGATTAAAACAAGGTCGCGGTGCAACAGGACCACGTGCTGTTTATGGCGGGGTAAAAGAAGCAGTTAAATACGCAAAGCAAGGTAATCTCCCACTAGCCGCTGCTACTGGTGCACTTGATGTTTTGACAGATGCTTCTCGTGGTACCTATTGGTTTTTAAACCACACGCTTGCTGTTGGTCGTAACGTTGGCCGCGCTGCTGGACAGCAAATGGGACTTGATCCTGTTACAACAGATCTTCTTGGTCGCAGTACTCCTTTTGCTATTGCTGCTTTAGGCGGTGCTGTTGGTAACCCGTTGCAAGGTGCTCGCCCTGCTGGCTTTAAAAGTATCTTGCCAGTTTCTAAAGAAGAGGATCCAACCGGACGCACATCGGCTAACCCCATGGCGGAATCTGTTCTGCGTTACTTTACGGGTCGGCGGGGTGATCCACTTCCGTACTCCACGTTTAAAGAAGAACGCCCTGAGATTGCTTATCCCACATACCAACAGTATCTGCGCTATAAACACATGAAGCCAGAAGGTATTGGAAAGATTGATCCGCAATCACAATCTTTTGTTGGACCTCTTGGTATTATTCGTGGCACTGCAAAAGGATTAAATGAACCAGAGATCCAATACTTTGGCTTCCCTGTTACGGCATCCACAGCTATTGGTACTGCAGCTGCTATTGGAACAACAGGAGCATTGCACAAAGCGTTACCAGAAAAAATGCGCTATGCACAAACAGTGATGGCTAGGACGCCAGAAATGGAACAAGCCGTTAAACAAGTTAGCCGTGAACTTGCCGTGGAGAAAGCAGGTATCCCGATCAAGAAGGGAACACAAGGTGGTGTTAATTATTTAAAAGATCTTCTTCAAGAGGTTAGTGAAAAACAACCTATTGGCGCACCACGTCTTCCGGTTGCTGCCGGTATCGTTGCTGCTGGCCTTGGTGCAGGTTATTTAGCAAAGAAAGCATCACAAGCAGTCTTTAATAAGCAAGCAGAAGATCGGTTAAAAAAAGAACAACCAGTAGAATACCTAAAGCATAAATACGGTTCTTTCCAAGCAGCTACTGAAGCCCTGGGACAACCTCCTGCTTCTAGCTGGCAAGAACTCACCCCCTATATGAATCAGTAATGGCAACTAAACCTTGGGATATGCCTGCTTCTGGCAGCATGTTTGGGGGCGCAGCTCCAACACCTGTTTACACACCAACTCCTTATGGGGGCTATGGTCCAAATGCACAAGAAATTCAGGATGCTATGCGTTCTGGAACTTATTTTGCACCAGAAGGAAGCCCAAATCCTTTAGGTCCTAGATCTAATATTAATGAACCTGTAGATGCCTCTGGTCCTGATTGGTTAGGAAAAGGATTAGAAGCACTCAATAAAGCACTTGCTTATAAAGGTCAAACAGGTTTTGGATCTTCTTCTTCTGATAGTTATCGTGGGTATGGATCTAATGCAGCACAGGTAGCACGCGGTCGTGGCTACACCATGTACATGCCAGGTTCTACTCAAAAAACCACACAGTCTGGTGGTAGCCGTGGCATCGGTAGTGCTATTGGTACCATTGCTGGTATCGGTGCTTCCTTTATTCCTGGAGTTGGTGCTGCAGCTGCTGCCGCAATGCCGGCTGCTGGTGGTGCCTTAGGCAGCCTATTTGGTTAAGCATAGTTCTTCTAAAATAACAATTAAGAGGATTTAATTTCATGAACCCGTTACTGATTAGCGCTTTAGCTGGCGGTGGATTAGGAGCATTTGAAGCTTACAAGCGTAGTGGTGGTGATATTGGTCAAACTGTTGGCGGCGGTCTCCTTGGTACTGGTTTAGGTGCTGTACTTCCTGGCGCTGCAAGTGCTATCGGCACGCGTCTTGCAGGTACTGCAATTGGTGCAAAGATTGCTCCAGAGGCTTATAAAGCATCTCAGTTGTTTGCCCGTGGTGGTGCAAGCACCATTAACCCCATTGGTCAGCAAGCTCTTGGTAAGGCTGCCCTTGCTAAAGGTCTTGGTGGTGCTGCTTTGATTGGTGGTGGTTTAGCTGTCCCTGCTCTTGCTGCTGGCGGTGCAGGTCTTGCAGGCAAAGCAGTTACCCCAATCTCTAAAGCTGTTGGTCTTGGCGCTCAAGCAACTGGCGCTAATCAACCTCAGCTGCCTGATGTACCTGGCTATGCAGCAGGCCAAATGACTCCTTCTAATCTCGATCAGTTTCGCCCTCCAGGTGCTGCTGGTTACGCTGATCCTCTTGGCGCTATCCAGAACCAGCTGCGTTTTGAACAACAGCAGTATATGCAGAGCCTGCAGAATGCTCTGCGTTACGCCCCTTACCAAGAAGCTTATCAGCAGCGCTCGAAAGAAGCTGATCTGATCCGTGGTGCTAAGGCTGCTCAACTGGCGACTGCTCTGGCTACTGATGCTGCAATGCGTCAGCAAGGTCAACTCGGTGCTCAGCGGATGGCAGAAGGTTTCATGAGCAACATTGGTCAAGCTGGTGCTACCCAGTACCGTTACTTCTAATAGGAGGGGCTGATCATGCCTCAAGATTTTAGTAGTTTTTACAAACCAGGAACATCAAATCTTTTTGATTCCGTATTTAAAAGCACAGCATTTACTCCTTCAGATTTATTTTCTAAAGTTGGTAAGTTTAAAGGTATAGATTTTAATACTGGTAAAACAGTTGATCTTGCATTAGAAGAACTTAAAAAACAATACGGGAATAACTCTTTTCCTGTTCCTTCTGTGGCAGATGCTACTTCTTTATCACCAACTGATTTAGGCATTGAGCAATATGTTAAATTGCAAAAAGCTTTGCAACCAGGGCTTTTGGATACTGAGCTAAAACAAAATGTATTAGGCCTTGGTGCTGCAACAGCGTTTGGTGCTGCATCGCTTCCTTTTGTAAAATACTTACAAGATGTAGAGTTTGGCAGACAAAAGGAAGCGTTTCGCATGAAAGAGCTATCTCCAACTGCTCAAGCAGCGCGTAACTTGTCAATGCAACAGCAGCTTGGTTTAGCTGCGTCTGCTCAAGCTGAAAAGCGTCGTGCTTTTGGCGATCTGAAACGTGCTACGGTTGAACCATTCCGTTCACGTCGTTAATACCTGGCGCTATCAGGTAACAACTCTATAATAGTTAAAGCAGTCTAGAAGTATTTGTTATGGCCAAAAAAGGATCTCCAGCCCCTGCGCCTGCTCCACGTCCTTCTCCTGCGCCTGCTCCTAGACCAGCACCGGCACCAGCACCGCGGCCCGCTCCTGCACCAGCACCGCGGCCTGCTCCTGCTCCTGCAGCGTCTCGTTCAACTGCTGCTCCAGCACCTCGTCCTGCACAACAACAACAGAAAGCTCCACAACAACCTGCACGACAAGTTTCTGCATCAACATCTAAACCACAACCTGTTGCTGCTGCAAAAACCACAGTATCCTCTGCTGGAGGAAAAACACAACAACAAAAAGCCAAAGATCTTTTGGCTTCATTTGGAGCAACGGTTAGCCAAAAAGAGAAAGCAACTTTAATTGATAAGTTTGGTAATCAAGGTAAAAATATTCTTCAAAATGCAGTTAAAGCCGGTGGTGTTGATGTAAAACCAAAAGGCGGCGCTAACCAAGATAAAGGAAAACCAGGTGTAACTAAAACTCCAGCAGGAACCATTATTGACCTTGGAGATATTGAAAGTATCTTTGGCAACATTATGGATGTTCTTGGCGCCAACCAAGCTGAAACTTTTAATGAACTAGAAGGGCAGTACAACCTAGATGAACAGTTCCTTGAAAATCAATCAAATGAACGTCTTGGTGAATTTAATCTTCAAGGTGTTTTAGGCCAAGCAGAAGCAACTAAATACGCATCTGAACAGGCTGCTGGCGCCACACGCTTTGCATCAACTGAGTCTGCACGCGGGCAGATTGAAACACAACGTGTTGCTTCTGAAAGTGCTGAACGCCAGATTGGTTTAACAGGTGCTCAGGAACGTTTAACAGCTGTTACTCGTGGCGAACAAGAACGTTTAGGCATTACGGCTACCGGAGAAGAAGAACGTAAGACTGTTGCAACAACAGGTGAACAACAACGTAAAACTCAAGCTGAGTTACTTGCTGGGCAAGAGCGTCAGATTGGTTTAACCGGTGAACAAGAGCGTTTAACTGTTGGTGAAACCGCACGTCAACAGCGTGAGACTGAGCTACAACAAGAACTCTATCGTCGCTTCAAGGAGGAGAAGGATTACAGTCAAGCACGTGCTGCATTCCGTGCATGATTGACTGGCTAGAAACCTTAAGTCCTAACGAGAAAGAAGCGTTCCTTACATTCTGTAAAAAGCACAGCTCTCCAATTCAGATGTACCTGTATGCCCGTTTTCTTGGGTATACAGGTAGCATTGTTGATTGCGATCAGTGGCAGCAAACAACATTTAAAAAAACTAATCTTCAACAAATCCTGGAGATTGAAGTTGGCAGTATGCGAGAAGACGTAGAAAAACTACGTCAAGCTATTGATCTGGGCATGGTCAAACAAGACAATGGCACTGCTCGAATTGCGATGCTCCAAAAAGAACTACGCGGTGCAATCAAACAGATTCAAGATGAGCGTTATGTTGGCGATAAACAAGGTTTGATCCTTGCTGGCGCTGATCGAGCTTTGCGTGAAATTGTTTTAATTTTTAAAGATGATCCTATTGAAGGACCACTCCAGGATGCTGTTATGGCTGTGTGGACAAAAATTCTGGCAGAAGAATCCTGAGTGTAGGGAGTTAGGGTAAGGGGATGGCAAACACATCCCTTTACGCTGTTTACAGGCGCACTGCCCGTGCCGGTGCAAAGCAACAGGTTGTTAAGAAGACCAGCGACATTGATATTGAACGCGCACGCGTTGATTTTTCTTACTTTTGCGATGTGGTTGGTGAGAAGCCGCCAGCTACACACATGCGGTTGTGGCATGAACATTTATGTACAGGCAATAATTCTGAATGTTTAATTGGCATTGCTGGCCCCAATGTCGATATTTTGGCGCCACGAGGTTCAGCAAAGTCTACAGTGTTGGGTTTATTTACAGCATGGTCAATTGGTATTCACGCGCTGCACAAGAAGCCACTAAAGATTCTTTATATTTCTTATACCGTTGATGTTGCGCGCCCAAAGAGTGCGGCAATCAAACGCATCATTGAGGAGAATAAACACTATAAAGAAATTTTCCCAATGGTTAAGATTGCCAAAGGGATTAACTCCAATGAATACTGGAGTATTGATTGGAAGTTTGCAGGAATTAGATCGACTGGTGAAGAAGAATTTACGGTTTGCTGTGCAGGTTTAAAAGGTGCCGTGACCTCTAAACGTTCGCACCTTTGTATTATTGATGACGCTATCAAGAGCGCAGACGATATTAAAAACAAAGATATTCGTGCAGCCATGGAAGATAACTGGAACTCAGTTATCGTTCCTACTATGTTTGAAGGTGCACGAGCTATCTGCTTAGGTACTCGATTCCGTCATGACGATATCCATAACACAACCTTTACACCAGCTAATGATTGGGTACAGATTGTCCAATCTGCTATTACGGTTGATGAAAATGGAGATGACCGTTCTTACTGGCCGGAGATGTGGTCATTAGAATACCTGCAGGATCGTAAACGGCAAGCTCCCATCAGCTTTAGCTTCCAGTATCAAAATCAAATTGTTCAAACCAGTGAGTTATCGGTTTCTCCTGAGCTGCTGATTAAGAGCAAAATTCCAACAGAGTTTGATACGTTAGGCGTTGGCGTTGACCTTTCCGCTGGTGTTCGTGAACGCAATGACTATAGTGTGTTTGTACTAGGCGGCAGGGTCGGAGACAAGATCTACATCATTGATACCAAGCGTCTTCGATTGATGGGCAACCTGGAAAAACTCGAAGCCATGATGGAAATGCTGTATGAATGGGGAATTGTTTATAAAGATGGTGATAAGTATTTTCCCACTGGATCTAATGTGGATATTTGGTCAGAAGCCGTGGCCTACCAAGCTTCCCTGGAGGCAGAC
>Ga0129336_10002178_pt1 | contig 12068 bp, 11 predicted proteins | sample CPB6_02_DNA_FD_96878 | JGI IMG/M metagenome (GOLD analysis project Ga0129336, IMG submission 96878) | Freshwater to marine salinity gradient microbial communities from Chesapeake Bay, USA - CPBay_Sum_0.6_0.2_DNA | ecosystem: Environmental > Aquatic > Marine > Coastal | place: USA: Chesapeake...
CACGTGGGGACAAGACGCGGGATGTTGCTGATGATGATCGGCTCACGGAAGATCACGCCACCAAGGATGTTGCGGATCGTGCCATTAGGCGACTTCCACATCTTCTTGAGGCCGAACTCCTCGACTCGTGCCTCATCCGGTGTGATGGTGGCGCACTTGACCCCGACGCCGTACTTCTGAATCGCGTTGGCGGCATCGATCGTCACCTGATCATCGGTCTGGTCGCGATACTCCATGCCGAGGTCGTAGTACTCGAGTTCGACGTCGAGATACGGAAGGATGAGGCGGTCCTTGATGAACTGCCAGATGATGCGCGTCATCTCGTCGCCGTCGAGCTCGACGACCGGGTTGTCAACCTTGATCTTGGCCATGATTCCTGCTTTCGCCGGTGCCCCGACCCGTGGTCGAGCACTTGTCTTACACTTGTATCCTAGTGGGCGTCAGCGGCCGACGGCGACCAGGGCGAGGGCCAGACCGGCGCACACCATGCCGAACACCTGCGAACGAGTGGCGCGCTCCCGATCGAGGCGCATGGCCAACACGATCGTCGTCACCGGGTACAGAGCGGTGATGACCGAAACCAGCGCCAACAGTCCCTCGCGGTTGGCCAGCAGGAACAACACGTTGGCCCCCATGTCGAACAAACCGGCCCAGAGGGCCAGCCGTGGGATCCCACGACGTCGCTGGCCGCGACGAACTCCGAGCACGACGGCCGCGAGGGAGATGGACGCGATGCGAGCCGCCAACAGTGGCCACATCCCCGAATCCTCGGTGGTGCGATCCAGACAGACGAACATCCATCCGAATCCACAACCACCGAGAACGGCGATCGACATGATGCGTCGTGACGTGGGAGCGTGGGCGACGCCCACTGCGCCGGTGACCAAGGCGATGCCGATGATGGCCACCGCCACGCCCACGTACGCGACGGTCGACGGGCGTTCACCGAATCCGATTCCCGCGGCTGCCGGAACCACCGCGCTCACCACCGCGGTGGTGGGCGCCACCACGGTCATCGAACCGTTGGCCAGCGCGTAATAGAACATCGAGAGTCCGACGAAACCGCCCACACCTCCGGCCGCACCCCACCACCAGTCACGAACGGGTGCCACCGGATCGGCCAGGAGCACCAACGCGACACCCAGCACGAGAACGCTGAACACCTGACCCACGAAGGTGACGGTGAAGCTGTCGGCGTCGCGGGAAGCCTTCCCACCGCAGAAGTCGCCGAGCCCGTACACACAGGCGGCCGCGGCGGCCAACACGATTTCCATGCACTCTTGGATAGCAGAGGGACGAAGGACATCCACATTCGAATCGGGCGGGATGATTCGACGTCCGACCCGCAATCGACGTTTTGTTAGCGTGGGTCGCATGAACGCCGGACTCATTCGGACCCTTCTCGTCGTCGGCCTTCTCGTCGCGTGTTCGGCCGACAACGAGAATGCCACGACGACGATCGACAACGGCGAAATCCCGTCGACCGCGGAAACATCGCTTCCAACGCTCGGAATCGACACGACCTCGACGACCACCTCGACACTTGTCGGGTCGCGAAACACTCTCTCCGGTCGGTGGATCGCATCGGCCGACAGCATCTTGTCGGCGAACTTGGCGAATCTCGGTGGTGTTCAGGGAATGAAGTGCGACGGAGAGATCGTCATGACCTTGGGCGACGATGGCGACTTTTTGCGAGCCGGCGAAGTGTCGTGTTCGATCGATGGCTACGTGATCACCGGCCAGACGATCAGCTCCGAAGGCACATGGACCGCCACCGCGGAGACGATCGATGTCGTGATTTCCCGAAACGACAGTTACAGCGAGTCACCGTCGGGTGCCGGGACTCCGATGCGCTTTCCCATCCCCGATCAGGGATTGACGGGAGCAACGTACGAGGTCTCGGCGACGACCTTGACGATCACGTTCACCGATGCGTCCGTCGGAACCGTCACTCAAACGTACTCCCGGGGCTGATCGTCCACGGGTTCGGTGACGTCAGCCGTCGAGCTGACGTGGTCGCATGCCTCCCCGACGCCGCCGAACCCGCTCACACCGGCGGCCGCGGCGGCCAACACGATCTCCATACCTCATGGCTAGCAGAGGTGCCCCGCGGTGGCGAAGACCTATGGTGGAACTCATGCAACACGTTCGATTCGGCCGCACCGGCCTGCGCGTTTCCCGTTTGTGCCTCGGCACCATGACCTTCGGTCACCAGTGCGACGAGGCGACGTCGTTCGCCATCATGGATGCCGCCGCCGAAGCGGGCATCGACTTCATCGACACCGCCGACATGTACCCGCTCGGTGCTCCACCGGAGTTGTTCGGACGAACCGAGGAAATCGTGGGCAAGTGGCTGAAGGGCCGTCGTGACGACTACCTGATCGCCACGAAGTGCTTCTTCCCCAGCGGACGCCGCGCCTGGGAGAGCGGCAGCTCGCGTCACAACATCATGCGGTCGATCGATCTTTCGCTGAAGCGATTGGGAACCGACCACGTGGACCTGTATCAAGTGCACAGTTGGGACACCGGAACCCGCATCGACGAGACGTTGTTGGCGCTCGAGGACGTGGTGAAGTCCGGCAAGGTGCGCTACGTCGGTTGCTCGAATTTCCTGGCATACCAACTGGCCCGCTCGCTCGGTCGCGCCGAGGCCCTGGGCGTGACCGGATTCGAATGCATTCAACCCCGCTACAACATGCTCTTCCGCGAGAACGAGCGCGAGATGTTCCCCCTGTGCGCCGAGGACGGCATCGCCGTGATCCCCTACAACCCGTTGGCCGGTGGTTTCCTCACCGGCAAGCACCGTCCCGAGGCCCCCATCGACGGGGGCCGGTTCACTCTTGGTGCCGGCACCGCCGAGCGTTATCGCGATCGCTATTGGCACGACCGCATGTTCGCCACCGTCGACGCGTTGCGTCCGATCGCCGCCGACGCGGGCGTCTCGCTGGCGACGCTCGCCGTTCAGTGGGTGTTGGCCAACCCGGTGATCACCGCACCGATCGTCGGCGCCAGTCGTCCCGAGCAGTTGGCCGACGTCGTCGCTGCCACGCGCACCGCGATCGATCCCGCGGTGAAGGCCCGCGTCGACGAACTCACCCACGAGTATCGCTTCGGTGACGCCGCCCGTTGAGTCGGAGTCACCGAGCGAGTGGCTCGCGAATCAACCCCGGTCGGGACACCAGTTGCCGTGGAAACCGAACGGCACGCGTTGGGGCAGTTTCACCCGCGCCACGTAGCCGCGGTCGAAGTCACGGGCGTCGAGCACCGCGAACTCGGCCGAGTCGTCGTTGCCGTCGTGCACGAAGGTGACCAACCAGCCGTCGTCCTCGTCGGTTCCGCCGGGTCGGGCCACGAAGACCGGCTCGCCGGCCGCGCGACCGGGACCGTGATCGAAGGCCCGACGTTCGCCGGAAACGAGGTCGTGCTTGACGGTCGGCCAGTGCATGGAGGACGGATCGGTCTGGGCGCAGTAGCCGAACCGGTACGGCTTTCCGGTGAGCGAACCTCGGTGACGCGGGAACTCGTTGCTGGTCGCGTCGATCGTCGTGGTCGAGACGCGCTTCGTGGTGGGATCGATCTCCCAACGCATCAGACGCGGCAACGAGTCACCGAACGGACCCAGCAGGTCGGATCGCATCATCACGTCGTAGAAGCACACGTCCAGAACGACCTTGCCGTCGGCGGTGTCGAAGGAGTTCATCGGATGGAACACGTAGCCCACCGGAACGTCCACCCACACGATGTCGGCGGCGGTTCCCTCGCGCGGCATCAGGCCCACGCGGTTTCCGTATTCGGCGTTCCAACGGAACGGGAAACGCCCCGCGAATGCCAGGTCGAGGTCGACGAGCACCGGCTGGTCGTACACCACCACGTATCGATCCGTGATCGACATGTCGTGCACCATCGACATGCCCGGCAGCGGGATGTCGACCGTGCGGTTCACGCGACCGTCCTTACCCACCCGCACGTACTGAACGTGGTCCATCCACTCGGCCCACGCGTACACGACCGCGTGCATCTCGCCGGTGACCGGATCGAACTTCGGATGAGCGGTGAACGCGCCGGGGAGGGTGCCGAAGAAATCGTTGCGACCCACGGTCTCCAACTCGTCGGTGAGTTCGACGGGGCATCCTCCGGCCTCCACCATGGCCCACGTGGTGCCGGCGAAGGTGCCGACGTTCGTGTTCGGACCACCCGGAGAGTTGTTCCAATTGCGTCCGGAAATGTCGGGCAGTCCGCGCGCCGCGCTGACCGAGGCGGATCCGACGTAGCGATTGCGGTACCACTCGGCCCGGCCCTCCCGCAGCCGGATTCCATGCACCATGCCGTCACCGATGAACCAGTGATGGGTCGCGGGATCGACCGCCCTGATGGGATTGGGTCCATTGCGCAGATAGCGCCCGTTCAGCTCGGGTGGCAGCTCACCGATCACGGAGAGATCGAAGGCGGTGACTTCCTCGGCCACCGGGGCGTAGTTGCCCGTGAGGTAACGGTTGTGAGCGACTTCATCCGACAGCGTGGTCATGTGACGGTGTCTAGTCGCAGAAGTTGACGGTGTCAAGGGTGGGGCATAGCCTGCGCGCATGGCCCCCACGAGCTTGCGCGACACCGTTCTGGCGGCCGCCGTGGATTACATCGCCGACAACGGCCCCGACGGCTTGTCGTTCCGCCAGGTGGCCATCGCGGCCGGCGTCAGCCATCAGGCCCCGTACCACCACTTCTCCGACCGTCGCGGCATCTTCCAGGCCATCGCCACCGAGGGTTACGAATTGTTCACGACCGCGATGCTCGAATCCCTGGCTGCCGAACCCGACGACCCCACCACCGCTTTGCTCGAGGCCTACGTGAACTTCGCCCTCGACCACCGTGGACACTTTCGCGTCATGTTCCGACCCGACCTGTGCGCCATCGCCGACAGCCCCGAACTGCAACGAATGGCGGATGGCTCGTTCGACGTACTGGTCGACCACGTGCGTGACCTGCTCGGTCCCAAGGCGCCACTGAAAGACATCCGCGCCCGGGCCGCGGCGATGTGGTCTTTGGCGCACGGTCTGTCGACCTTGCTGATCGACGGCCCCCTCGAGGCCAAGATCGGTCCCGTCTCCAGTCGTCGGCATCTGATTCGCGCGGTGGCCGAGCAATCCGGCTTGGCCAACTCCCCGAAGCGGCATTGAGTTTCAGGGTTCGCGGGCGTCCACTTGACACTGCCTAGTTCTTGGACTAGACACTGTCAACATGAACACCCCGGAGGCCCTCACCCACCCCGATCCCGTCGTTCAACGTCGCCGTTGGCGCATTCTGGCGATTCTCTGTCTCTCGATCTTTCTGGTGGTGGTGGACAACCTGATCATCAACGTCGCCATCCCGACCCTGGCCCGCGAACTGGGCGCCACCACCAGTGGTCTGCAATGGATCGTCGATTCCTACGCGTTGGTCTTCGCCGGCCTGTTGTTGGCCTGTGGCGGTCTCGGCGATCGCTTCGGTCGTCTGCGCATGATGCAGATCGGCATGGTGTTGTTCGGCATCTTTTCCGCCTGGGCCGCCTTCTCGAGTTCCACGGGCGAACTCATCACCGCCCGTGGCTTGATGGGTGTCGGTGCGGCTTTGGTGTTCCCCGGCACCCTCGCCGTGGTCATCGACGTGTTCCGTGACCCGACCGAACGCGCCAAAGCCATCGGCGTGTGGTCCGCGGTGTCGGGCGCGGCGGTGGCCTTCGGTCCGGTGACGGGGGGCTTCCTGTTGGAGCATTTCTGGTGGGGTTCGGTGTTCCTCATCAACATCCCCATCGTGCTCGTCGCGCTGTTCCTGCAGTGGCGGTACGTCCCCGAGTCCCGCGACCCGAACGCCAAGCGACTCGACGTTCCCGGATTCCTGCTCTCGATCTCGTTCGTGTCTCTCCTCGTCTACACCATCATCGAGGGTCCGCACCGTGGTTGGACGAGCAACGCCTCCGTCTTCGGGTTCGTAGGAGCGGCGACACTCGGAGCCGCGTTCGTCATACGTGAACGCTCGACGGAACAACCATTGCTCGACGTGAAAGTGTTCCGCGACATGCGGGTCACCGCCGCGACGTCGTCGATCTTCATCGCCTTCTTCTCGCTCTTCGGTTTCACCTTCCTCATCACCCAGTACTTCCAGTTCGTGCGCGGATACGACCCGCTGGAGTCGGGTTTGCACACCCTTCCGTTCGCGTTCGGCGCCGGCATCACCGCACCGATCGCGGCGCGGCTGTCGCTGAGGTTCGGACCCCGGCGGGTGATCCCCGTCGGTTTGCTGTGCATGGGTGTGGCGCAACTCTGGGCCAGCACGTTCGCCGTCGACACCACCTACTTCGGTTCGGTCGTCGCGAGCATGGTGCTGATGGCGGTCGGACTGTCGATGGTGACCAGTCCGGCGTCGGAGTCGGTGATGGGATCACTGCCCCGCGACATGGCCGGCGTCGGATCGGCCATCAACGACACCGGTCGCGAGGTGGGTGGAACTCTCGGAGTCGCGATCATCGGCAGCATCTTCGCCACCACGTACGGCCCCCGGATCGTCGACCTGCTCACCCCCCTGTCGCTGCCCGAAGAAGCGGTGGCCTCGGCCAAGGAGTCGGTGGGTGCCGCCTTCGCGGTGGCTGAGCAGGTCGGCGAACCCTCGTTGGCGGGAACCATCCGCATGGCCGCCGGATCGTCGTTCCTCGACGGCTTCCAAGCCGCTTGCACGACGGTGGGAATCATCGCCATCGCCGGCGCCCTGCTGGCGTTTCGCTTTCTGCCCTCCCGCACCCGGGAGTCGCTCACAAGTCCGTTGCCGTGATGCGCCGGTCGACGCGGCAATTCTGCCGGCGTTCCTCACGATCCTGGTAGCAGTGAATGTCGGTGTATTCGACGCCGAACTGCGTGAGGTAATCCATCGTTCCGTCGTCCATCTCGGGGACCACACACGGATAGGAGCCGTCGAAGGGGCACGGGTTGTCGAACGTGGCGGCGATCGTCATGGAGAGGAACCACCCCAGGCCGAGGGCGCCCACGATGGTGGAATGAATCCCGTCCGGACGGAACCACTCGGGATGCTGATACGAGAATCGGTTCCAGTCGGCGATCTGGGTGTCACCCATACGACCTTCGGTCACCAAGCGGGCGAGCGTCTCGTTGAATCCCGTGTACACCGAGCGCGTGCCTTGCGATCCGGATTCCGGAAAGGTCATCGACTCCTTGAAGTTCACGAAGATGACCGGCAATCCGGTGGCTGCCAACGCATTACCCACCTCGACCAACTCTTTCTCGACACTCGCGGGACGACTGTGATAGCCGACCATCACCACGAGAACGTCGTATTGGGAGACGTCGATGGTGGGAATGACGTTCACGGCCTCGTCGGGCACACGAAGTTCGCGTGACTCGCACGACTGGTAGTAGAGGCGTCGACAGCCCTCGGCGTCCATGACGTACTCGAACCCGCGCAAGGTCGTCTGGCCCTGCTCGAACCAACGCATCACGGCCATCGTGGAATCACCCAACAAGTAGGCGCGCACCCGCTTGGGTTCGGGCGGCGGCGCGGGAACGGTCGTCGTGACCGGGATCGAGTCGACGACGGTCGTTTCGGGAGCCGGGTTCGGGACGAGAGTCGACGTGACGCTCGGTTCGAGAGGTGCGAACGAGGCCATGTCGGAGGATTCCGATGGCGTGAACCGCAACACCACCGCCCCGGCACCGAGGAACAAGGCCACCGCGGCCAAGCCGGACACGATGGAGCGTGATGGTCGCAGCGACAGCCATGGATTCCAACGCAACGGGTTCTCCACGACGAGACGACACAACTCGGCGAACATCAGCGCGACGACGACGAGACCCACGCGGCCGGCCCAGTCGGGTTTGCCGTAGAGGTGCTCGGTGATGACGATGAGCGGCCAGTGCCACAAGTACAACGCGAAGCTGACGCCGCCGATGTATTGCAGCGGTCGCCACCGCAACAGCATCACCGGACCACCAGAAACGTTGCCCGCCACGATGATCGCTGCCGTTCCCAGAACCGGCAACAGAGCGGCCGTTCCCGGGAAGGCCGTTTCCGCGTCGAACCGGACGGCGGAGACGAAAATGGCACCAAGACCGATCCAGCCGAGGAGTCCGCGAATTGCCGACGGCAATCGAAGGATCGCGCTGGTAACGAGAGCCAAGAGGGCGCCGATCAAGATCTCCCAGGCTCGAGTGTGGGGCAGGAAATACCCCGAATGTTCACCCGGTTGCGCATGGTGCACCGAGGCCCAGAGGGAACCGGCGATGGCCACCGTCGCGAACGCGAACAATGCCGGTCGCCAGGCTCGACGGGCGAGACGCACGATGACGACGACCGCCAGTGGCCACACCAGATAGAACTGCTCCTCGACGCCGAGGGACCAATAGTGCTGCAGCGGCGACGGGTTGACGACTCCGGCGAGATAGTCCCCGGTCAGCGAATCCAGAACCAGATTCGCGCAGAACCCCACCGCGCCGAGGCCGACTTGGACCAACTGCCGTGCCTGGTTTCGCTCGAACACCGCCACACCCACGACGACGGTGATGATCGCGACCAACGTCGCCATCGGCACGATGCGGCGAATGCGGCGGGCCCAGAAACCGGTCAGCGATATCCGCCCGTCCTGCTCGACCTCACGGGCCAGAAGAGCGGTGATGAGGAAGCCCGACACCACGAAGAACACGTCCACCCCGACGTAACCGCCCGACACGGTCGAGACGCCGAGGTGATACAGAATCACCAGAATCACCGCGACGGCTCGTAGGCCTTCGATCTCTGCCAACTTCGGATGGCCAGAATCGCGCATCCGAGAGATCATAACGATCGACCCACTTTGACCCGGGTCATTCGGCGAACGCGACGAAGAAGTCCTTGTCCGTTCCGTTCAGATAACGATCCCGGTTGCTCATACGCTCGTCGACCAGCACCCCGCGACGTTCACTCGTTCCGAAGCCGACATAAACGGCGAATTGTGGCCAAGTCCCGTTCACATCGAGTTGCATCGCGGTCGCACACCCGGCGTTCACGAGGATGTCGGCGAAATCGGAGATGTCGACGTCACCGGCCGCCACGTACATCAAGCGATCGTCATCCAATGCACAAAAGGCTGAGCGAAACACCACGACACTGCCGCCCTTGTCGGCCCCCCATGTGCGCGCCGAATGTCGATCGACGACGCTGACGTGATTGTCGACCACCAATGGGAGATTCTGTCGGAGGCTGACCCAGGTACCGTCGTTCGTCAGATCTCGACCGTACTCGCCGACCGTGATCTTGCCGTTCGTATCGATCGCGGCCGTTGCCTCACCGTCGACCAAGGGACGGACTTCCCGATTCTCCGTGTAGTAGCCACCCGCGATGTGTTCGAACCGGAATCCTCCGTTGAACGCGGCGACTAAACGGGGACGCTCGGCCTCTCCGATGCGACGACCGTTCACCCAGTCTCGTCCTCCTGGCGTGCCGTCACCGTTGTACAGGCCAAACCGCAGTCGGGACTGGTCGATCTGCACGAAGGTCGCGCGCACCGATCCGTACTCGCGCAGTGGCCGTGTCGACGTCACCCAGATCGCGTCGGCTCCATCGACCGCCGCGATTGGGAGCCATTGTCCTTCGCCCTCGAGGGGTTCGTCCTGAACGGGCACCAGTGGTTCCGGAGCGAAGGTGGTCGTGGAGGTGGTCGGAGCCGTCGACACCGACGGGACGGGCGGTGGCATGGATCCGGCGGGGGCGACGGTCGTCGAGGCAAGTCCCTCGGCCAAAGACAACTCGTCTGCAAGTTTCTTGGACGGCTCGCCCTCGTACCGCCACATCTCGAGTTGATCGACCACCTTCGAGAATCCGTGATCACGCGCCCAGGTGGCCGCGGTCTGCAACGCCGGCTCGTCGCTGTTCACCACGGCGAGCGCCATTCCTGCCGTTGGCACGAGGACGACGACCGAAAGGGTGAGAAGCAACCAACGTCGAACATCCGAGCCGTGCACACCTCTATTGTGGCGAATCCCACGACCTCTGAGACATTCTTCCATGAGAGACGTCCACGACCTCGAGGGAGTCGTCTCGGGCCACGGCCCCCGCGACATCTATGCTCTGGCGAGCGGATGATCGCGTTCGCCCGTGTCCGACGAGTCGCAATGAATTCGCTTCGCACCAAGTCGTTCACGACGATCGTGCTTACCCTGATCGGCGCGTCGTTCCTGGCGCCGTCATCCTCGTCGGCCACGACCGAGCCGGTGTGGGGTGACGGGACCATCGTGACGCACGACGACGGCGTCCATTGGGAGAACGGTGGCGGAGAGGTGAAGAGCATCGTGTGCTCGTCACGCGGGGACGGTGGTGCCCAAGTGGCCCTGTGGGTGTTGCTCGCGCGCATCGGCGCGATCGTGGTCGAACGTCGCCGCAACGCCTGACCGGAACTCCTACCCCCAAAGGCGCGGAAATGGTGGGCGTGACGGGACTCGAACCCGGGACCTCCACCGTGTCATGGTGGCGCTCTAACCAACTGAGCTACACGCCCGAAAGCCTCCTCAGCCTAGCCCCGCATCCGCCGTGACCAACCGGATCGAGCCCGTCATTCATTTCAGACGCAGAGCCACCTCGTTGGCCAATAATCGTCCGGCACGCGTCAATCGGGCCCGCCCGCCCTCGACCACCAGTAGATCGCCCATCATCTCCAGGTCGTCCGCCCCGAACGACTCCACCGGCACGCCCGCGGTGGTGCGCAACGACAGCTGCAACCCCTCGATGCGACGCGCGTCGGCGTCCAACGTCTCGCCGGCCGATTCGGCGCTGCGACCCTCACCGATAGCCTCGATGAACCGTTCGGGCGTGCGCACGTTCCACCAGCGCCGACCGGCACGATGGGAATGGGCCGCACTCCCGAAACCCAGGTAGTCGCCCTGTGACCAGTACACGCGGTTGTGTCGACATTCGTGTCCGGGCACGGCCCAGTTCGACACCTCGTAGTTCGCCATGCCCGCCGCCGACAGCAGATCGTCGACCAACTCGTACATCTCGGCCTGAACGTCGTCGTCGGGGTGTCGGGCGGGATCGTCGGCCAACGGCGTGCCGGCCTCCACCGTCAAGCCGTACGCCGACACGTGAGCTGGTTGCAATTCGAGAGCAGCGGTCACCGTCCGTCGCCAGTCATCCAGCGACTCGCCATGCACCCCGTAGATGATGTCGAGGTTGATGTCGTGCACACCGGCATCGCGGGCGAAGGTCATCGCCCTCACCACGTTGGCCGGATCGTGCGTGCGACCCAACGATTTCAACACGTGATCCTGCATCGACTGCACGCCGACACTCACCCGGTTCACTCCCCCGTCGGCGAAAGTACGCATCATCTCGGTCGTGACGTCGTCGGGGTTGCACTCGACGGTGAACTCGCAATCATCCGTTCGCGGGATTCCGCTCAACGCGTGCATCAATGATTCCGGCGGCACCCGGGTGGGGGTTCCCCCACCCACGAAGATCGACGTGGCCCGCGGCATGCCGGACTGCACCGCACGGGCGATCTCGGTGGCCAGCGCGTTCAGATAACTCGGAATCACGTCGTCGCGGTCGGTGAAAGTGGCGAACGCGCAGTAGTCGCAACGATGACGACAGAACGGGATGTGCACGTACACCCCGAAGTCGCCCGGTGCCTCCATCACGTGGTCGGCCGGAACAACAAGCCGAGGTCGTCCAAGGTGGCGGCCACGTCCTCGGTGGCCACGTTCAACATGGCGGCGATGGCACGCACGTCGTCGGCGCGCACCGTGAGCACCTTGCCGTTGAAGTCCCCACGCTGAACCTGGATCATCGACAGGAAGCGACCGAGCATCTCGTACGCCGCGCCCTTCTCAGCGGCAAAGGCAACCAGGTCGACGGCCATCTTGCGCCTCGGAGCCGAACCGTCCACGCCGCCGATCGAGTCACGGGGCAACAATTGCTCGGTGGGCACGTTGTAGATCACCGCCAGGCGATGAAGGCGGGGCAACGACTCCGCGCGCTCGCCGCGCTCGTAGGCACCCACCACCGAGGCCTTGAACTCCTCGTTCGAGACCGACTCCAGTTCCTGCAGCGACATC
>Ga0129336_10002179_pt1 | contig 12065 bp, 18 predicted proteins | sample CPB6_02_DNA_FD_96878 | JGI IMG/M metagenome (GOLD analysis project Ga0129336, IMG submission 96878) | Freshwater to marine salinity gradient microbial communities from Chesapeake Bay, USA - CPBay_Sum_0.6_0.2_DNA | ecosystem: Environmental > Aquatic > Marine > Coastal | place: USA: Chesapeake...
CCACCGTCATTCCCAGCTTGCGCGCCAGCGCGAACACAAACCGCCGCTCCGGCGCGCGCTCTAGTTTCCCTGGGCTTCCTTCTGGCTGTCGGCCGCCAGCCCGTTCTGCCGCAGCACAGCCTGCGCCAGCTCGCTGATGATGGCATCCGGCCCGTCCACGTCGGCAGCCGTCGGCCACAGCTTGGCGTGGTCGCCGTCGTGCACGGCCAGCGAGAGCAGCTGTAGCAGCCAGTCAGGCTTCAGCGTGCCGTCCTCGTTGGCGCTGGCGGTGCGCCACGCCTCGCGCTCGCGCACCGTCAGGTCCTTGACGCGCACCACCACAGCGCCGCCTGCCGCCTGCACCTCTTGGAAGGTCGGCTGCAAAGCGGCCAGGATAGCGTCGCGCTGCACTAGAAGCTACCAGACGTGGCGCGAGTCACGGCGCCAGACACCTGAAGCGTGGCCGAGAACTGCGCCACGCCGTCAAAAGCGGCGTTGTGCTCGTAGTTGGTGACGATCATGTTGCCAGTATAGCCGGGCGCCGACGTGCTGAAGGTAGCGGTGCCGGTTGGGTTCAGGCTGAACGTCACCAAGCTGCCGCTGTTCCAGGCGGTATACAGCACAGCGTCGATCGCCGTCGAGCCTGCACCATCCCACCGGCCAGACAGGCTGATCGTGGCGCCCTTCAGGCCCTCGATGTAGTCTCGCGCGCTGTCGCCCATCGTGGTGGTTTCCAGCGCGTCCTTGGTCAGCGGCTGGCTGACGTTGGTCAGATAGGCCGTGACCTCATCAGAACCGATCTTGACCTTGTAGCCCTTGCCTGCAACGAATGCCATGGTGCCCCCCTTAGAAGCGATCGAACGCCAGCTGGAACGTGATGGACGTGGACGCCACCGACAGGCGGCCACGAAGATAACGCCGCACGGTACCAGATACCGCCGTGCGCGTAGTGCTTGTGCCAGACAGGCCGCTGAACGTCACAAGCGGGTCCCACGTTACGGCGTCTACGCTATGCTCCACCAGTACGGTGGCGGCCGCGCCGCTCTGTGCGGTCACGAAAATATAGGCCGCGCCACCGGCCGACGTGCCGGCGACGTTGTCCACGCTGGTGTAGCTGCCGGTGCCCGTCTCGGCGCCAAGCGCGTGTAGGCTTACGGAACGCTCCCAGCCGCCGTCTACCTGCAAGCTGGCGCCGAACGTCACCAGCCCGTCGAAGCTAGCGCCCTGCTCGTACTGCGCATCCCAGACGCGGCCGCAGTAGACGGGCGTTCCCACGGTCAGGCCGCCAAGTCCGATGCACACGTTGGTCACGTTGGCGCTGGCGAAGGCACCCTGCACTTGCTCGTCCTGCGTGTCGTCTGCGCCGTCGAACAGCCCCGACAGGGTAGCCGTGCCGGCCTTCTGGCCCTCGATGTAGTTGCGGCTGCCGTCCGTGAATACAGTGGTGTCCAGCGTGTCCTTGGTGGCCGCCAGGCTGGCGTTCTTCAAATACGCGGACAGGTCAAACGCGCCGAGAATGACGCGCGCGCCCTTGCCTGCTACAAAGGCCATTTAGCCCTCCTCATCGGCCGGCACGGCCTCGGGGTCGTCAGGGTTCACCGCATCGACTGCGGGCGCTTCGGGCGCAGGCGCGTCCGCCGCCACAGGCTTGGCCTTGGGATCGATGACCAGCCCAGCCTCGACAAGCCAAGGGCTGTCGGCCACGACGGCATCAGGCACCACGTCGCCGGGCTGGAACTCTGCCTGCGACGGGTCATGGAACAGCGGCGCCTTGGCCTTCCAGGTCATGCCAGAACCTCGATTGTGAACTCGGCGCCCAGTAGGGGCACCCCTGCATAATCGTAGACGCCCACGCCTTGCGCGGACAATACCCTTGCGAGGTTGCAGGCGCCGCCTAGCGTGGTGTCGGCCTCGATGGCGTCTGCCACGCTGGTGGCTGTGCCGGTGCCCAGGTACGTGTCCAGCTTGTCCTGCGCTGCCCTGTCGCTGGCCTTGGCCACCAGCACGCGCACCGTCAGCTGCGTGCGGTTCCACGCCTTGCCGAGGCTGGCCCCGTACTGGATCAAGCTTGGCGGCGCGACAAGCGCGGCAGGCGGCGCGAAGCCATCGGGCAGCACGTCGTAGCAGCGCAGGCCGCTGATGGTTTGCAGGCGCGTCTTCAGGCCGTCGCGGATGCTGCTGATGTTCACGCCTGCCCCCCGCCAGCGATGTGCCGGCTGATACCGTCGCGCACCTCCACCCACCGCTCGCCAATGCGCCCGCGCAGGTCCTCGATGCTGCCGCGCAGGAAGCGCCGGGGCATCAGGCCGCCGCGCTTGGCGATGGCGCGCGCGATGGCGTAGCCGCCGCCGAAGCCCAGCCCCTTGCGCTTGGCGTACCAGAACAGCGCGGCCACCGGCCGGCCGTCCTCGTCGCGGCCCACGAAGGGGATATGGCGCACCTTCGGCCACGACGGATGATCGTGCGTCGTGCCCGTGCCGTACTCCATGTAGGGCGCGTACCGCACCCGGCTGCCGACGTCCACGTACCGCGGTGGCTCCTGCTGGTCCACCTCGTGAAAGATGCTTGACCGCAGCAGGCCGACGTTGACGGGTGCCCGCAGTCTGGCCTCGCTGACGATCAGGTGGCCCACGCCGTCCAGGAACAGGCGCGTGCGCTGCCCGACGTCCACGCTGTTCAGGCTGCGCACCAGACGATCGAAGCCGTCCAGCCGCACCTGTATGCTCAGGCCGTCAGCCACTACACGAGATCCGTCACGCCCAGCCGCCGGAACGGTGCCAGCAGCAGCCGGGCCGTCGGGTCCATGGCTGCCAGCTGGATCGCCTGGCCAACCTCGCCACCGCCTGCGATGCCGAACGGCGCATCCTTCCGACGGAACATGGCAGCCGCAAGCAGCAGGCACGCCTGCTTGACGGCAGGGGGTGCGCTTGCAGCGTATCCCCACGTGCCCGTCACCTTGATGCCGCGCCGGTCGGTGATGAAGGTCTTGGGGCTGTCGGGCACGATGGCCAGCTGCTGGTAGGGCAGGCCAAGCTGCTGGGCGTTGTCTGGCAGCAGATCCACGTCGCCGAGGTCCACCGTGTCGCTGTAGGTGCGATTCGCCTGCAAGTCCTGCACGATCGCCGTGATGGCCGTGGCGTCGTCGATGATGACGCGTAGCGGGTCCAGCGCGGTAAAGTAGCGTTCCTGGCTGCCTGCCGTGTAGAAGCGCGTGCCGGTGAACTTGTCGATCTGGCGGCTGGCAGCTTCCACGCACGCTTCCAGCATGGCGTCGTCCTGCGTGTCGCTGGTGTCGATGGACAGGCGCGCCTTGATCTCGTTCAGCGTGGCGTAGCCGTTAGTGATGGCCACGTGCTACCCCTTCCGCCTAACCATGCGTGCAGGCTTCTGCACGACGGCCACGGGCGCCGGCTGCTCGTCGTCGGCTGCCTTGATCTCTGCCACCGGCTCGGCCTCGACGGGCGCGAAGCTGGCCGGGCTGTCAGCCAGCAGGGCAGCGATCAGCGCCGCCTGCTCGATGACGTCGCCCACCTTGAACGCGCCCAGGCTGCTGCTGTAGCGGCTGATGCACTTGATCACGGCTTCCCCCCTAGTCGCTCTGCAAGGCCAGATGCACCTCAAAGGTAGCATCGGCCACGCCCGTCTCAGTCACCTGCACTCGCAGCTCGGGCAGCAGCGGCCCTTCCACTCGGGCGTAGTAGCCGGTGGCGGTGTTCTCGGTGATCTTGATGTCCTGCGACTGCGGCAGCGTGGCCCACGCGTGATCGCTGTCGATGCGCCCCTGAAGCGTCACCTGTAGATACTGGCCGCTGCTGTTGCCGCTGCCGGCCGTCTGGTTGACGAAGATGGCCGCGTCCTGAAACCAGCCGATGTACGCGCCGGTAACGGGATCGTCCTTGACGTAGTACGCCTTGATCACGTCGCCGTTGACCGGCCCCGTGCGCTGCGCCAGCGGCAGGGCGTCTACGTTCTTCAGGCTGCCCAATGTCGGGCTGTTCATGTTCCCCTCCTGTGCTGTAGGCCACGCCAGCACCCGCCAGCGTGGCCTACGTTGCGTTCGTTCCTACGCGCCTTGGCAGTCCAGCAGCACGTAGACGATGACGGCCAGGTCAGCCGTCACGGCGTCCCACGTGCCCGACGTGGTGATCTCCACGCCCAGCTTGTCGCCAGCCACGAAGCGCACGGCATCCGCCTGAAACACAGCACGCGCGGCCGTGGCCGTGGTGATGGTCTGGGTAGTAGCCGCAGCCTCGGTGCCGCCGATGGTGACGCCAACCGCCAGCGAACCGGCCGTGGCCGCCGCCGACGTGTCCACGCTGATGCCCACGACGCTGCCGGCCCAGGGCATGGTGATGCCCTGAACCGCCAATGCCATGCCACCGCTCACTTCCTGGATGTTCAGCTGCGCATCCGTCTGGGACGCCGCAACGGCGTCCTGGACGAACACGAACGGAACGATCTGCCCACGGGCAGCGATCTGCTCAAACACTGGCATGTCGCTGGCCTACAGGCTGATGTTGTAGAGAACCGCAGCGCCGTTGATGGAGCTGGCGGAACCGGAGGGAGCGTAGCGGCCGAAGCCGAGGCGGAAGCGGGAAACCAGGCTGATCTGGCCCATGCGCGGGTCGCGCACGAGGTCGAAGCTGATCTCCTTGCGGATGCCCACCGCGAACGCCTGCTTGTTGAACAGGACGATCTGGCCCTTGGTGTTGTTCGCGGCCGTGGCCGAGATCTTACCGTCGGCCTCGGTCAGGCCCATGGCCATCGTCGCGATGACCGGGTTGCCGAGAATGTTGGCAACCTGGCCGACCTTGACGCCGGCCTGCGGGCCGAACTTATCCACGGTGACCGCCTGGTCAAGCAGCCCGATGGCATCGGCCGAACCGGGATCGCAGACGAACAGCAGGTCGTCGGCGTTCACGGGATGGCCCCAGTCCAGCAGGTAGGTCTTGTCCACCATCAGGCCCTTCAGCGCGGCCAGCTTGGCAAGCGACAGGGCGCCGCCGCAGTCCGAACCGTTCGCCGTGTTGTCCACGAGGCCGACGTGGCGGAGGCCGTCAAAGGCCAGGTAGTACTTGGTATCGGCCGGGTCGGCGTCATCGCTGTTGATGTTGCCGGTGGCCGCGTTCGTGGTGTCGCCGTTCAGGATGACGGCGTCGCTGTAGAACGCGACGGCGTTGGCCAGCATCTCGCGCAGGAAGGGCACGAAGGGGATCAGCGAATCCTCTTCCAGCTCCTCGGTGAACACCTGGTTGAACAGCATGGTCTTGGCAGTCACCAGGACGTTGTTGCTGCCGGCGCGGGCCGTCTCGGTGCGGAAGCTGTTGGCCGTGGTGTTCTCGCCAACCAGGTCAGGCTCCGGCAGGTCAGCGGCCACGGGCAGGTACGCGGTGGGCGCGGTCATCTCAAAGCTACGGATCTGGCCGAACACCTTGGACCGCTCGCGCGCTGCATCCCACAGCTCCGACACGTACTGCACGGGGACGAGCTGCTGGCCGTAGCCGGAAGCGCCCTCGTTCAGGGTCGCCTTGGTCCACGGACGGAAGTTGCCGGCCTTGCTGGCGGGCGTGACGATCGACGGACGGTTCAGCGCCTTAGCCGCGTTGGTCAGCTCCTCGCTGGGCCGAAGGCCGAGCATGGCGCCAGACTTCACGAGGTCGTGCAGGAAGGCCACGTCCGAACCGGACAGGCCGGCAAACTTGGAACCAGCCGTGCCAGCGTCACCGACGGGCAGGCGCCGCGCGGTGTTGTCGGCTGCGAGGTTCTGCGCCTTCTCGATGCTGTCGATACGGGCGCCCATGGCGCCGATGCCTGCCTGGATATCTTCCAGGCCCTTCATGATGTTGTCCATTGTTGGCCCTCCCTAGGCCCGGTACGCGGCCAAGGTTGCCGCAATCGCCGCCATCCGTTCCGCCACCATCACCTCTACAGGGTCAGCCCCCGCAGCCTTCATCGGCTTGTCCTTGCCCATGCCGTCCATCTCAGGCTCGGCCGGGTATTCCGGCTCGGGCACCACGTCCTCGCCGCCGGGCAGCTGGGCCAGCAGCTGGTCCACCGCTTCCACCATCTGCATGGCGTGCTCGCGAATGGCGCGGATCAGCTCGGCGTTCTGCTTGGACAGCACGCGGCCTGCCTTCATGGTCTGCATCGGCTCCTCCTCATCGTCCATCATGTAGCCGTCGGCCTCGACGCTGGCGGGCGCGGGCATGTCCAGCTTGTCGTACCACTCGCGCAGCAGGGCAGCCACGCCGGGCCGGTCCTCGGCGGGAATGTCCACACCGTCACGGGCGCCGGCCAGCGCACCGGCCGCAGCGTAGATGGCGCGCGGCACGGCCACCAGCTCGCCGTCCACCACGTCAGCGATCAGCAGCTTGTAGCCGCCGTCCTGCTCGCGCATCTCGGGGTCTACCCACAGGAACGCGCGGGCGTACCGGTCCCAGTCCATCCCGCTCAGGTCGGCACCGTCGGCGCCGCACAGCTCCTGCACGCGCTGGCGGGCTGCGCTGCCGTCCCACGCCATGCCCATGTCAGCCAGCGGCAGGTCGCTGAACGGAAGCGCCGCGCGCACGCGGATAGCTTCGGGGTTGGCGGGAATCGACACCAGGCTAATCTCCAGTAGCTCCTGCTTGCGGTGCACCAGCACGGTGCCTTCGCGCTCGCGTTCCAGCGATCGGAAGCCCACCGATACGGCGTTCAGCATGCCTTCATCGATCAGCGTACGTGCGGTCTTGGCCTTGTCGCAAGATGACAGAAGGATATCAACCTCCCACCCGTCTGGCAGGCGCCGCAGCGGCAGCAGGGCGCGGCCCAAAATGTCCTCGATGCTCTCGTACCTGTGGTTGTCCAAGATCACCGGGTTCTTCTCGTAGGCGCTGAAATCCCAGCCGTTTGGATCGACAACCTCATTCTGGCGGTCCACGGCGCTGGACGTGATCCGGAACGTGTAGATGGGCAGGCGCTCGCCCTCGTACTCGCCTTCACCGTTCTTGACGGTCACGAGGTCGGCCAGCATCGTGCGGCGCTCCTGGCGCTGCTTGGCCTTGGCCTCGTTGATGACGTCGCGCATGTGGTCTATTCCTCGCTCGCCTACCGCAAGCCACTTGATCTGTGCTACCACACCGGGCAGCCGATAGTCACCCCTATGCCGCGCCACCCACGCCTCGCGCAGGCGCACGGCCTGCTCCTCGGCTGGCGTGCGCGGGCCGCGTCGCTCTCGCGCCATCGGCGCCAGCAACGCGAACTGGCGGTTGCCGCGAATGTTGCCCCCCTCGTCCCAGATGCCGGGCCAGTCCTGCCGCAGCTGCTCGGCCTCGCCAACGGGAAACAGCTCCCACTGGCTGTTGGCCAGGCTGGGCTGCTTGTCGTCGCCGGGCGTGGGGAAGTCTGTGACGGGCACTAGAAGCCCTCCCGCTCGGCGCGTTCAGCCTCGACGCCAGCGAGGTCGCCAGCGCGTGCCCCTGCGGCCTCGCCCAGCACGGCCACGATGGTGCACCGGCAATTGATGTTTTCTTGCGGCACGCTGGCCCCCTGCACGGTGATCTGGCCGGGCGCCGGGCCGCTGCCACCTTCCAGGCTGAAGTCAGCATCCACCGGCACCGTCTGGCCGTGTGCCTGCACGTGACTCTCGCGCGTCCTGTCGTCGATGGCTGCCAGCCACGCCTTGCTGGCCACGATGCCGGATTCCTTGAACGCCAGCTCCGTGCCGCCGTTGAAGGCACCCACCACCTCGGTGCGCGCGATCGTCTCGCCGGATGACAGCTGCGGACGCACGTGCTGCGGCACCCGGCGCGCCAGCTGTAGCACGTCCTCGCCAACGTCGATGCCCGCTTGCAGGCTGGTCTTCAGGTTGCGCCACCGGCTCTCTGTGATCTCGACGACGAACCGCTGCTGCCGCTCGCGCAGGAAGCGTCGGCTGGCCTCGCTGCGGATGTTGAAGCGCACCGCGCTGCCGATGCGATTGGCCGCCACCGTGCCGCCGCGCTGCATGCCCTGCTCGATGTACGGCCCCATGCCTTCCAGCGCCAGCTGCTGCCACGCTTCCAGGTCAAACGGGTTCTCGGGGTCAAGGTCGCCTGCACCCGTGCCCAGCGCCTTGGCGCCGGCCAGCAGGCGCCCCTCAATGTCAGCCACCAGCGCCGTGGACCACTCCACGTAGGCGGCCGCCATCTCCTGTTCGATCTGGCGGATCAGGTTGTCGCGGCTGCGCAGCTCGGCCTTGTGCCAGGTGCTGCCGTACGCTGGCACCCGGCTATAGACGAAAGGGCTGGCGCTCTTGGCGGCCTCCGTTGCCTGCTGGTCGGGCTGGGCAGGCAGGGCTTCCGGCTCAGGCACGGCGAACGTGGGCAGCTGCCACGCCAGCGGCTGGTCGCCCCAGCTGTAGCCCGTGTCACCCTCGGGCAGCAGGTCAGGCCGGTACACCTGCAACAGGCGGTTCAGCGGCACCCCCATGCCTGCCAGCTTGACCATCTGGTCGGTGATCTCGGTCTGGTCCTCTTGTAGCGCCTTGACCTGCGACAGGTCGAACTGGATCACCAGGTCGTCACCGAACAGCCGCGCCAGCTGCTCTGTCAGCTCGCTGGCGAACATCGACAGCTCAGGGCCGATACAGTCTGTCCAAAATGCCTTGTCGGCCTGCTCGACGTTGCTGTACGTGGCCTTGGTGAAGTCCTGCACCTTGGTAGGCGGCACCTGGAACACGCGGCACACGTCGTTCAGCGTCCAGCCCATCAACGCCATGAACTCGGCATCCTTCGGGGAAAGCGTCGGCGTCTGTAGGTTCATCTGGTGGCTGAACACCATGATCTTGTGCCTGCGGTCGGCGCCAGCCAGGCGGCGCGACAGCTGCGCCTCGATCATCTCGCGTTCCTCGCGCGTCAGGCTGATGCTGCTGTCGCTTGGGCTGATGATGCCACCGGGCTGCATGCCGTTTGAGAAAATCGTGCGATTGGCCACCATCGCATCCACCGAGGTTTCCACCGACAGGCGCGCGGCTTCCAGCGGGGACAGGCCGCGGAACTCATCGCCGGGGTTGGGGTACCTGAACCAGATAACCTCCTCGGGCTTGAACAGCAGCCGCGTGTTGTGGTCGTGGTACTCGTAGCCCTTGATGTAGCCGTCGCGGTCAGGCACGACGCGCATGCGATCGCTGCGTGCCCACCAGATCTCTGTAGGCCGCTGGCGCAGCTGGTCGCCCATACCTTCCAGCACCCAGAACGCCTCGCCCCACGTGCACATGCTTGCCTCGGTCATCTGCCACAGGCGGTTGGGCGTCCAATGCCTGTTGACGGTGCGCAGCAGATCCACCAGCGGGCCGGCCTTCTGCTCTTGCAGGTTTCCGTCGGCGTCGCGCTGGTACACCTTCAAGGGCACGCTGGCGAGCGTCTGGGCGCGTAGCCTGGTGCAGCTGTAGACGGCCACAGACAGCTCCTGCCACTTTTCCTTGGGGATGCTGTCGCGCTGCCAGCCGCTCTCAATGAAGCTGGCCGTGTCACCGTACGGCGACACCACGGCCGGCCCCAGCCGGAACGCCTTCCGCACCGCTTCAAGCCACCGGGCGCCGATGCGCTGCTGTTGTGCCATGCTGCCCTCGCGAAGGTTGGCGCCACGCCTGTAGCTTGTCCCGACCGTTTGGCGGGCGCCTGCCACCATCCTAGCCGCACGACGCGGCCAGCGTCACCCCGTCAGCTCCATTCCAGCGTGCGGGCGCCGCCACCGTACGCGTAGGCCAGCGCGTCCACCTGGTCGTCGTGCTCGCCCAGCGGGAACGCCAGCAGCTCCTTGGTGAAGTCATCGGGCAGACCTGGGTCCAGCAGGACCATGCCCTGTTCCAGCCGCGCCTCGATGGGCTGGAACCGCGTCAGCTTGTCCTTGTCCGGGCGCACGCCCCGCACCGGCAGGCTGGTGGTACGCAGCAGCTCGGACACCACGGCCGCCTGGAACTGCACCTGCTCCACGAGGATGGTGCTTGGCTGGTGCTTGGCGGCCATCGCCTGCACGAAGCGCAGCACGTCCTGGAACGTGGCGCGCGTGCGGGCAGCGTCCAGCACCCAAATCCTGCCGTCAGGATGCCGAGCCACCACCACGGCCGCCGTGTAGTCGGCGCCGTCCTTCGTGCTGATGGCGAGGTCCACGCCCATTGTGACCTTGCTGGCGCGCAGCTCGGCCTCGGCGGGCCGGCCGGTGCGCAGCCACTCGCGCCGCACGCGCGTGCCGGCAGCGCTTACAAACTCTGCTCCGTATTCCTGGCGGAACACGATGCTGGGCAGGTCGGCGCGTGCTGCCTCGATCTCCTCTGGCTTCAGATGCGGGTTCGTCCAGCTCGGCAGCTGCCACGACGCCCACCCGTCCCGCTTGCCGCCGGCCTCGTAGGCGCGGTGGAACCAGTCTCCCTCCCCTGCTGGCGTGCTGATGATGATGGCCTTCCCCTGCCGGTCAGACAGCGCCGGCCGGATGGCCTCTGTCCAGATGGCCTCGGGCACGTATGCCGCCTCATCGAAGATGACCAGATCCAGCCCTTCCCCTCGCAGGCCACCGTCGCCCGCGTCGGCGCTCTTGAACCACACCTCGCCACCTACCTGCGGCACGACGATCGCCCGGTCGCCGTCGCGTGGCGTGGCCCACGGTTGGCCAGACAGCAGCCGCTTGGTCAGCCGATAGCCGATCATGGACGTGGCGTAGGTCGGCGCTATCCACCACACCCTGCCGCCGCGCAGGGCGGTGGCGACGGCTGCCACGGCCGCCAGGCGCGTCTTGCCCCAGCGCCTGCCGCACACCAGCACCTTAAAGCGTGCCGGGTTGCGGAAGATCCGCAGCTGCTCTGGGTGCAGCTTGGGCAGATTGATGATCAGGGGCAGCCACCGCTGCCGGCCAGCACAACCATGATGGCGACGTGGCAGCCGACCAGCACGACCAGCGCGGCCGTGTCACCGATGGTCCACCCGTAGCTATCGTGCAGCTGGCCGGTCATGCGTCGGCCTCGGGCGTGTCATCCCACCGCAGCGTGATCTCTACGCGCTCGCTGCCTTCCGGCCTGCGGTCCTGTTTGCCCCACTCCTCCGGGTGCTTGCGCTCCAGGTACCAGGCGCTGGCCTGCCACGTGCCGTCTATGGCGGCGCGCTGAATGTTGGCCAGGTGCAGGGCGTCGGCTGACCCTTCCGCCTTTTCTACAGCGGCGCGGAAGTCATGATCTTCGCGCAGCCACCGCAGGAACGTCTCTTTGCTGATGCCGGCGTTTGTGTAGGCCACGCGCCTATAGTTGCCAGCCGACAGCAGCTCGATGATTCGCTGCACGGCCTCGTCTGTCTTCTTGCTCGGCGCGCCCTTCATCGTGCGGCGCGGCTGCTTTCCCGTGTCCATTCCCGTACCTCCAGCCGGATGCCCTCCGGCAGCTCATCGGCCGGCGTCAGCCAGACAACGGCAAGCGCCACGATCTGGCGGTCGTCCGTCCACAGCACGCCGTTGCCTGCGTCTAGGATAGCGCCGGCCAGGTTGTCTATGTCACCCCTCGGCTTCCGCTTGGCCACGATGTCGATCGCCACCGCCACGTGCCCCTGCATCGGCTCTTGCCGGTGCTGCTGTCGCATCTGGAACGCCGTCTCCTGCTTCCAGTCCTGATAGCCTGCCGGCATGAACGTGCCCCTGCTGGTGACGCGTGGCCGTGCCTTGGGCACCGCGTGCCAGCCCTTCAGGTAGACGATCACAGCAGCCCCTCGCGCCTGCGGCGCTGCACTTCCTGGTCAAACTCGTTCCACCCGTCGTAGCAGGTCAGGCACAGCTGGGCGCGTGCGCTCTTGCAGCGGCTGGGCGCCCGCACCACGACCTCGCACCCGGTGCACGGGTAGCGCGTCCAGCTCTTGGTCGGGCGTTCACCGTACAGCATCCACAGCCCGGTGCATGGGTAGCACAGCGCGCCCTTGCTCTGCGGGCTTGGGAACGCGTCCAGCGGCTTGACCTTCATGCACCCGGTGCAGGCGCGTGCCGTGCGTGGTATCAGGCGCGGGTCGATCTTGTCTGGATCGTCGTCCTGTCGGCGTGGCGGCATCGTACTCAGCTGCGGCCGTCGTGCTCGTGCTGCACGTCCAGCAGGC
>Ga0129336_10002180_pt1 | contig 12065 bp, 11 predicted proteins | sample CPB6_02_DNA_FD_96878 | JGI IMG/M metagenome (GOLD analysis project Ga0129336, IMG submission 96878) | Freshwater to marine salinity gradient microbial communities from Chesapeake Bay, USA - CPBay_Sum_0.6_0.2_DNA | ecosystem: Environmental > Aquatic > Marine > Coastal | place: USA: Chesapeake...
CTCTAGTCTTTTCTACCATCTCACGCCAATCATCAGCATCCATACTAAATGCATGATCAGGTCCTATCCTTGTTTTATCATCAGTAAAGTGTTTTTCGATGATTTTTGCGCCTAATGCAACAGCACCTAAAACTGTCACAAAGCCAGGCGTGTGATCACTTAAACCCAAAATCATATTTGGAAACATTGCTCGATATGTTTTTATCACATTCAAGTTTACATGGCGCATATTTTCAATACTACCAGTGTAATTAGTATTACACTGAAGCAGTGCAATATTAGGATTTATACTCAATCCTATATTCACAGCATTAACAACGTCTTCGAATTTTGACGCACCCGTAGCAATGATATAAGGCTTATTTTTTGACGCTATGTGCTTGATTATTTCGTGCCATGTTATATCCCCCGATCCAATTTTGTAAGCCGCCACATATTTATCAATAGAATCTACCGTCTGAAGATCATACGGGCTTGTGAAAAAAGTTATTCCCACCCTGTCGCATTCGACCTTAAGCTCATCCGTCCAATCATCATCCAAAGATGCATCTTGATATACTTCATATACGGATTTATTCCAATTATTTTGATGTGACTTTAGATCTTTGAGTGACTTAAATCCAAAATCGCTAACAATTTTATCGGCTTTAAAATGCTGAAATTTGGCGGCATCTGCACCAGCTGCTTTTGCTTGCGCTATAAGATATTTAGCTCTTTGCAAACAACCATCATGATTAGCCGCTATATCTGCAATAAAGTAACACGAGGAATTTAAGGATATCTCTCTACCATCAATTTTTAAAACTTGAGAAATTCTATTCATTCACATACTCCAATACACATTTTTCAATAACTTCATCTACCGTCGGACAAACATACTCAAAACTTTCCTCGAATAAACTACTATCCATACTCATATCATGAGGCCTATTAGCAAGAAGCTTTAATTCACTCAACTCAACTTTTTTTATTAATTCATTTTCTAATCCAAGTTTCTTAAGTAAACGTCCCCCAAATTCTGCTTTTGAAATCCTACCCTCTGACCCAAAATTAAATATACCTTCTTTAGGATTTTGGAGAATACGAAGGATAGCAGCACACACATCATTAACATGAGCAGGAGAAAAATAGACGTTTTTAACCAAATTCAGTTTATTGTTCTCCCGTATGCTCTTAATCAACCAATCTGTAAAGCTAGGACGATCTTTACTTAAGGATCGACCAACAAAATTTGTTCTTAAAATTGTAGCTTGCATTTTTTTAGCGATAAGCTCACTTTCAAGCTTTGATTCAGCATATATATTTACTGGCGCCACATAACTTTCATTATGCGGACCAAGCCCCTCATACAGCTGATCAGTAGAAAGGTGGATTAGATGAAAAAAATTTTCATCCTTAGGCATCAACCAACTAGGAAGGAGAGATTTTAAGACTCCAACATTTGCAGAATATGCATGAGTATGATCTTTTTCGCACTTATCCACATTTGTTTCAGCAATTAAATTAATAACTTTGTCTGGTTCAACTGACTGAATGGTTTGATGAATCTCCATTTGGTCATGTATAGATTTGATAACAAAATCATTAGAATCAGATCTTCCAGCAGTAAATACCTGAAAGTCATTATTCTTTAAAAAAGGCACCAGTGAAGACCCTAAAAATCCATTTGCTCCTAGAACTAAAACTCTACAACTCATTTAGTTAAAGCTTCTTAATGTGCTATTAAGTATTTCGGCCTGCTTATAAGCCTGATCCAAATCCCAATAATTAGTTTTAAATTGCATCAATCTAGGCTGCAAATACTCGGCAACTGGACAGAGTCCCGCTTTGTAACGATCTATATTATTTTTTGAAATAAATTTTTCCCTCCCCAACAAAGATAATTTCTCAAACATAGGCTCCAGATAAGTTAATTTCCATGCTGCGTAAACACCATCTCCCCCATTATCTTGAAACCTATCCCGAACAAGATTCCAGCTAATATCTTCCCTTTCTAGTCTTGCCACCCATGTCCAATAACTATTGACATATTCATTGCCTACATATTGAGGGACAAACCACTCCTTAAATTCTGCCGTTGATTCTGAGAAAATTCTAGCAACTTCTATTCTGCGATTAACCAATTTCTCAATGTTTTCAACTTGAGCTAGAGCAACAGCACAACAGAGTTCTGGCATTCTATAGTTCCACCCCATAGACACATGCCTAGAATAGCTAGGGTCTTGTATATCCTTTTTAGAAATTTTTCCTTTGGTAGCAGAAACACCTGCATATCCTAATGACTGAATCTTTCTTACACTTTCAGCCAAAACTTGGGAGTCAGTAAGTAAAATCCCTCCTTCACCGCTAGTTAAATGTTTTGAACTCTGAAAACTAAAACTTGCACAGTCTCCAATTGTACCAACCATCTTCCCTTTATATAAACCCAAGAAACATTCTGCATTATCTTCAATAACCTTCAAATTATGTTTTTTTGCCAGGTCCATTATAGGATCCATATCAGGAGATAACCCATATAAAGCAACCGTTATAATAGCTTTTGTATTGGGCGTTATACATTTTTCAATCGAGCTAGAGTCTATTTGAAATGTTTCTAGATTAACATCTGAAAAAACAGGGGTTGCGTTAGCTTGCAAGACGGCGAAAGTTGTTGATGACATAGTAAGTGGAGGAACAATTACCTCATCATCTATCCCAATACCCATTGCCTCAAGTGCAGCGTGCATAGTTGCTGTTCCATTGACAAATGAAATTGCAAACTTCGACCCAAATTTTTCCGAGAACTCTCTTTCAAAGCGCCCCATCATTTTCGATCCGGAAGAACTGCGAAATTCAGTCTCTAGAACCTCTTGAAGATATTTCAACTCATTTCCAAAAACTCTACTTATTATATTGTTACTCATTTAGTCTCCATAAAAACTGATTTAAGATATCCTTCATTTCTAATTGAGCTTTCTAAGTTTATATTCCTCACTTTTTCGCCTTCTTTAGACTCAAGAAATAAAACAATATCTTCAAAACCGACCAAGGGATCATTACCAAATTTATCAAAAACGGCTCTTATAAAATCTAGGTCAACTTGTTTATCTACAGTCCATCTCCATAGACTGAGGTTTCTTGAGTATTCAAAATTTTTACATTTAAAAATATTTGGGTGCTTCCAAATATAAGGAGTAACGTGTTCTCTTTCGGAGTCTAATCGCGCCTCTAGAAAAGCTTTTCTCAACGCATTTATTCCAATAACTTCAATATCTAGCCCTTCTGGGTAAGAGGGCTTTATAGTATTGGAGCAATAATCTAACCCTGCCGTAAGAAAAAATTCATCTAGCGCACGCTTTATTATCAATGGATCTTTTAAAGGATCATCTGCTGTTATCCTTACAACAACTTCAGCATCATATTTAATAGCAGTATTATAAAATCTGTCTAACACGTCAAACTCTGAGCCCCGAAAGTATAAGGCTTTTGCATTTTGAAGCCAATCACAAAGCTCATCATCTTTTTGGTTGTTAGTTGTTGCTACAACTATCTCGTCAAGAAAATCACATGAGCTTAACCTTTCTAAAAGTATGCCCAACATAGGCTGGCCTTTGATATCAGCAAGAACTTTCCCTGGAAGTCTTGTCGATGCCATACGCGCTTGAACTATTCCTACAACTCTCATAACTCACCCCACAAAGAAGGATTTACTAACTCAAAGTCAGCATAGGCACTGAAGTCTGGAAAAGTATTTAAGCTGGATCCACAAGCATCTATTATCTGATTTAATTGACTAACACTCTCAATTCCAACTATTGTTTTGTTTAGCCATTCAAGATTTTCAACATAAGCTAAACAGGCTTCAATGGGTGATAATTGTGCATCCTCTAACCATGCCCACCAGCACTCCCAAAACGGAAGGAACCGTTTAAACTTTTCAGGCAAATTATCCCTGTTCGTGAGCAGTAGTCCCTGCAAAAAAACGGATCGAGACTGTACTTCAATATTTTTTGACTCCAGAATTTGCAACAATGATTTGGTTTGGAATCTTCTATCCAAAATACTTAATGGCAATTGAATAATATCCAAATCAAAATTGTCTAAAATTTCTTCCAATTCTTCTGGGCAATATACTGAAACACCAATTTTTTTGACTAGCTCTCGATGTTTTAATTCTGCAATAGCATCGTAAAAAGCATTTTTTTGACTTCCAAGTAGATTATTCGCATTATGCAAAAGCACAGCATAAGTAGATTTTAATCTCAAACGAGTTAATGAATTATCAAAACTATCAGTCACCCAAGTCAAAACATTTACCCAGCTGGGTTTTGGCGATGGAATTTTTGTAACTACATCCCAATCATCTAATCCAATAGAGCCTAGAGATTCTTCGCTGGCCCCATAAGAAGCTGCCGTATCTAATGAATTCACTCCTCTTTTCTTAGCTTGCAATAAAATTTGCTCAATCTCAGATAAAGAAACTCTTCCTAACTTATTTGTTATGCCGTAATCGAAACCAAATTGAGCTGTACCTAATGATAACTTCATACACTATAGCGTACCTAATAAGGCCTTATTATTTTTTATCCATAAAGAAAGATCTTCTGGACTCATCCACTCTTCATTAAGATCGCTCGAATAAATAAACCCCTCAGGAACTTTTCGACCATCTTTTATTCTCTTTGGACAATTTGACCAATCATTTATAGAAGGAAGAATCTTAAAATGATCTTTGTACTCAAAAGTGTAAAGTGAATCCTCAGCGCCAATCATCTGTTCATGCAACTTCTCACCTGGTCTGATTCCAACATAGCTTATCTCAGCTTCAGGGGAAATCGTTTTGGCTAAATCAATAATCTTCATAGATGGTATCTTTTTAACGTATATCTCTCCGCCTTCCATATCCGAAAATGCATACCAAACCAACTTCACTGCCTCGTCAAGAGGAATCATAAAGCGCGTCATTCGTTCATCTGTTATAGGCAACAATCCTTTTGACTTTATAGATAAAAAATAGGGAATAACAGAGCCTCTAGATCCCATAACATTACCGTATCTAACTACAGAAAATTTTGTGTCATAAGAACCCGTGTAGGAGTTGCCAGCAACAAATAGCTTATCGGAGGCAAGTTTCGTAGCGCCATATAAGTTAACTGGACTACTAGCTTTATCTGTAGATAGAGCTATTATTCTTTTCACTTTCTTATCAATACACGCATCAATAAGATTCATCGCACCATTAATATTAGTTTTAACACATTCAAAAGGATTATATTCAGCTGTTGGTACAATTTTAGTTGCAGCTGCATGCACAACGTAATCTATACCATCTAAGGCTCGGTAAAGCCTATCTTTATCTCTAATATCTCCTATGAAAAATCTTACCCTATCATCGTTGGCAAACTTTTTAGCCATTTCCCATTGTTTCATTTCATCTCGCGAAAAAATGACAATTTTTTTTGGGTTGTATTTTTCTAATGTCATAGGAACAAAAAAGTTACCAAAAGATCCTGTACCACCTGTAACTAAAATTGATTTATTTTCAAGCATTTTTACTCCAAATAAGACTTAAATTGAACCATGGCATAGGAAATTGTTTGGCAGCTATATACCATGTTAAAAAAAACTTCAGAGCCATACCAATAACGTAAGCAACAGCAGCACCCTTTATTCCGAATGGAACGACAAGAACCAACAATAAAAGAAAATTCGTGGCTCCAGAAAATGCTGTAGACATTGCCAACTTAATCGTTTTTCTGGAGAAAAAAACATAATTTGTAAGCATAAGATACATACCATGAAAGGCCTGACCCAGAGCCAAAATCCACAGAATAGGTACTGCTTCCATATATCCTTTTCCTGCAATCAATGGAATAACAAATGATGCGCTTAAGAATACCGCTAAAACTATTACAAGCAAAACAACCATATATATATAGGTATATCTAACAATTCTCAACTTTTCATTCATAAGGTTGCGGTTAAGCTTTTCATATAACCATGGCACATAAGCATTATTAATACCGTCAAAAATTAGGCTCATTAAGCCAACAATCTGAGATGCAAGTGCGTAAATTGCAACATTTTCGAGACCAAGCTTGTCATTTAAGATCAAGCGATCTGCTGAACTTATTAAAAAAAATCCCAGTGAGTGAAGAATTAATGGCAATCCAAACTTAAATATTTCCTTTTGGTATGAAGAGTTAAATGAAAATATTAGCAATTTTTCTCTGTGCAGCAAATATATCGAAATTATTGCGTAGCATAAAGACACAGAAAACAAAACATAAATCCTACCAAGTCCACCTTTTAGGTAATAGGTAACAACAATTATTGAAGCAAAAAAATTAAAAAAATTTTGACTTATCTGGAATAAAACATAATTTTTAACTTTTTTTCTTAATTGCCACTGCCCCATTCGAATTAGAACGACAAAATTCAAACCAGCAACAAATAAAGCGAGTAGAATCAATCCCGCAGAGATATTTAAAATGCTAGATAACCAGCCATAAAAAATAGTTAACAATAGAATTGTTATGGCCATCGTAATAACTAGCATAATTAGACAATTACCAATGAATTCTCCATAACCCTTGAGGCTAATCCTTTTGTCATAGAATGCATTGTTCGCAGACCCTTGGGAACTCAAGCCAATAAAGGCACTAAATCCTATTACCAAAGTCTGAAAGATTGCCAACTCTCCATATTCAGTCTTACTTAAATACCTTGTTAAGATTGGAATTAACAAAAAGAGAAGGCCTGAAGAAATAATGTTAGATGAAAGATATGCAAGAGAGTTTGATAAAAAAACACTTGCTCTGACTCTTCTAAGAATACCTATAAATTGATTAGCTTCGCGAATGCACATAAATGAATATTCAATATCCTATTGATTTTAATAACGCATTTTTTTTTGCATTTTCAAGGTCAGCCGCTACCATACATTGACACATCTCTTGAGCTTTAATTTTAGGAACCCATCCTAATTTTTGTTTTGCTTTCGATGAATCTCCTAATAAAGTTTCAACTTCAGTTGGTCTAAAGTAACGAGAATCAATTCTTATAATCACATCACCTATATTTAAAGCTGGTGATTTATCTCTGCTTACCTTATTAACAATCCCTATTTCATCAATACCCGTTCCTTCAAATTTAATTTCTATGCCTAGTTCGTTTGCTGTCCATTCAATAAATTGACGAACACTATATTGAGCACCCGAAGCAATAACATAATCTTCAGGTTTATCCTGTTGCAACATCATCCATTGCATACGCACATAATCCTTAGCATCACCCCAGTCACGAAGGACATTAATATTTCCCATATAAAGACATGACTCCAAACCCTGAGCAATATTAGCTAAACCCCTTGTGATCTTTCGTGTCACAAATGTTTCGCCACGTCTCGGGCTCTCATGATTAAATAAAATACCATTACATGCATAGATACCGTATGCTTCGCGATAATTCACAACGGTCCAATATGCAAATAATTTAGCGACCGCATAAGGACTTCTCGGATAAAAGGGCGTAGTTTCTTTTTGCGGAGTCTCTTGAACTAAACCATAAAGCTCAGATGATGAAGCTTGATAAAAACGTGTCTTTTTTTCTAATCCTAGAATGCGAATCGCTTCAAGTAAACGAAGCGTTCCTATCGCATCAACGTCGGCTGTATATTCTGGGCTCTCAAATGAAACAGCAACATGACTTTGTGCACCTAAATTATAAATTTCATCGGGCTGTATTTCTTGCACGATACGAATCAAGTTACTTGTGTCGGTTAGATCGCCATAATGTAGTTTGAAGTGTGCATTTGAAATATGAGGATCTTCGTATATATGATCAATACGATCTGTATTAAGTGAACTCGAGCGGCGCTTGATGCCGTGTACGATATAACCTTTTTCAAGAAGCAATTCAGCCAGATAGGAGCCGTCTTGTCCCGTAACACCAGTAATTAATGCGACTTTTGGTTGACTCATATTTTTATTTCCTTTTTTTAATTTACGAGTGATGCAATAAAAAATCTTGGTAAGCTTTAATTAGTCCTGATTCAAGATCGGTCTTGACACGCCAACCCAATTCATTTATTCGGGCACTGTCCATCAGTTTTTGTGGTGAGCCATCTGGTCTCGTTGAATCGAATTGAATATCACCATCAAACTCTGTCACTTTTTTGATAGTCATTGCTAGTTCATGAATGGTGATATCACTCCCAAAACCTATATTGAGATGACTTCGCATAATTTCTATTTGTGATTGATATTTTTTTTTATCGAGCTCCATCACGAATACAGAAGCCTCTGCCATATCATCTACATATAAAAATTCACGTCGTGGCTTACCACTCCCCCAAATCGTGACTGAAGCACTTCCATTCATCTTAGCTTCATGAAAACGCCTGATTAAAGAGGGGATGACATGTGAATTTTCTGGGTGATAGTTATCACCCGGTCCATATAGGTTCGTTGGCATCACACTTCGATAATCCACACCATATTGTCTGTTATAACTTTCACATAATTTAATACCTGAAATCTTGGCAATCGCATAAGGCTCATTGGTAGCTTCCAGATGTCCCAATAACAATGACTCTTCACTCATCGGCTGCATAGCTAATTTAGGGTAGATACAACTTGAACCTAAGAAGAGTAATTTTTTAACGCCTGATTTATAAGCTGCGTGAATCACATTAGCCTCAATCATAAGGTTGATATAAATAAATTCTGCAGGATAGCTATCGTTCGCGAGAATACCACCTACTTTCGCTGCGGCTAAATAAACTTGCTCTGGTTTTTCTTCTTCAAAGAACTGATTAACCTCGGCTTGGTTAGTCAAATCTAGCTGCTTATGCATGCGGCTAATAATATTTGAATAGCCTTTTTCTTTTAAGATGCGCACAATAGATGAGCCCACCATACCCTGATGACCCGCCACATAAATTTTTTGATCTAAATCATTCATCTAATTTTTTTAAGCGCCCATATGAATCATCAAACCGTTCAATATCATCTTCACCTAAATAACTGCCTGATTGAACTTCGATAATTTCCAACACATCCTTACCCGGATTTGAAAGTCGATGTGTGTGTCCTAAAGGTATATAAGTTGATTCATTTTCTTTTAGGTTAATTTTTTTGTCGTCACATATTACTTCTGCTACACCTTTTACCACAACCCAGTGCTCGGCTCTTTTGGAATGTTTTTGTAAACTTAGTGACGCACCTGGGTTTACCTGAATACGTTTTACTTTAAAATTCTCACCTTCATCAAGACAGTCATACCAACCCCAAGGGCGAGAAACCTTACGATGTAAAACTTGCTCTTTTCTCTTTTGTGAGTGAAGTTTATCCACAATCACTTTCACATGCTGACTATTATTTCGATCTGCAATCATGATGGCATCAGAAGTCTCAATCACAATTAGATTATCAATCCCTACCGCGCTCACTAATTTATGATTCGCGTAAATAAGAGAATTTCTTGTATTTTCTAGCAAGATGTCGCCGTAGGTTACATTTTGATCTTTATCTTTTTTGCTCGCCTGCCACACAGCGTCCCATGAACCCAAATCATTCCAGCACGCATCGAGTTCAACCATCTTAATATTAAAGTTTGATCCAGGACATTTTTCAATGACGGCATAGTCGATCGAATTAGCAGGAATTGCTTTAAATAAATTTTCATCGGGGCGAATAAATAAATTATCATTCGTTTTTTGGTTGAAGGATTTAATCGTTGCCTCATAAATCTCTGGGCTAATCTGTTTGACGGCCTTCAACCAAACACTTGCATGTAACACGAACATGCCGCCGTTCCAAAAATATTCACCGGACTCCACATATCTTTCTGCGGTTGCTAGGTCAGGCTTTTCCATAAAATTTAAGACTGTGAATCCGTGGTGCTCATCTTCTGATGTATCTTTCTTGATATAACCAAATCCGATATCGGCCTTTGTGGGCTTAATGCCCAACACCACGATCGAACCCTTAGATGCTAACTCAATAGCGTCATGCAAACTTTTCGTAAAATTAGTTTGGTCTTGAACGGTCTGATCAGCGGGTGTAACCAAAAGTATAGGATCCTCTTTGTTCTCGACCGCCAGGAGAGCTGCCAAAGTTAGGGCAGGCGCTGTGTTACGGCCGACGGGCTCCAAGAGTAATTGCGCCTTCACTTCCTTCATGTCACGCAACTGATCGAGCACTAGAAAACGGTGTTCCTCGTTCGTCACAATGAGTGTGTCGTTGAGTCTGACGGATGGATTCTTTAAAGATTGAAGTCTTTCAACAGCCTGCTGAAATAAGGTGGTCTTACCTGAAAGTACTAAAAACTGCTTGGGGAAAGCGGTGCGTGATAGTGGCCAGAGGCGCGTCCCCGATCCCCCACATAAGATAACGGGTGTGACTTGATGCACGTTATTGACAATTCTCAAACATAATGGTTAGTAATCATCTTGGAATTAAGCTTTAAATTTTGATTGAAGTGCGTCGATTTCTTTTCTCAGCGCATGATATTCGGTCATCTTGCGCTTTAAAAAACCAGAAGTAAGGCGTACTTTCTCGGAAATACCTTTTGGCGTCAATAAATACAAGTAGCTTATCTTTTTGGGGTTTTCATTAAAGTTATGAATTTTAATGTGTCCAATATCTATAAGTGCTTTTAGGCAATAATTTACACCCCCTAGACTAATGCCTAATTTTCTGGCGATTTCTCTCTGTGTAATATCAGGATTATCTTCAAGTAAATGAAGTATTCGAAAATGAAGGTCTAAATCGATCGATTTTGGAGGGTTCTTCAAAAAATATTCTCGTTAGTGTTCAATAATGAACAATGATAAACCTAAAATAAAAAAAAACAACTATTAAAAAAATAATCACTTATAGAAATATTTCACTAGGGCTAAAGATAGCTCCATTGAGGTCCTTGGAAGAAAGGTGTATCTCTATATTCATAGGCCAGCCAATATTAAGGGTCTTATCATTCCATAGAATACAACGTTCGCTTTCTGGATGATAAAAATCCGTTGTTTAATAAAGATATTCTGAAACTTCAGATAGGGTTAAAAAACCATGTGCGAAACCTTCTGGGATATAAAGTTGCCTTTTATTATCGCTTGATAAAATTTCTGCAACATATTGTCCGCAAGTAGGGGATGACTCTCTTATGTCGACTGCAACATCTAAGACTTCACCTTCTATCACACGCACTAATTTAGCTTGTGCATGAGGGGGCAATTGATAATGCAGACCTCGAAGAACTCCTTGTGATGATTTGGAATGATTGTCTTGCACGAATGAAACATCTAATGAAGTTTCTTTTCTAAAAAAATCCTCTCTAAAACTTTCAAAAAAAAAGCCGCGCGAATCCTCAAATACTTGAGGTTCGATTAAAAGTACATCTGGAATACTTAAAGGAGTCACTTTCATATTTAAAGAATTTTTTTTATAAGATGCATTTTAAGTATTGATCAAAGCAGTTTTTAGTACCTTTGCTACCTCTTCTTCCCAGCTTGGTAATTCTAGCATAAAGGTCTTTTTAATTTTTGTCGTATCAAGCCTAGAATTCATAGGACGTTTGGCAATCGTTGAATAACCATCACTTGAGATAGATTTAATATCGTGAGAAATTATTGTCGTTTTTAGGCCTAAACGAATTACTTCATCATTTATAAAACTTGCATATTGATACCAGTTAGTTTCACCGTCAAGGGCAACATGGTAAGTCCCAAAATCTGTGAAGCTAGCTTTATTTAAAATAGTTTTTACAATTTTATAAGTTACACCAGCTAATGCATCAACTGAAGTTGGTGTACCTATTTGATCGCTCACGATGTTTAAAGAAGTTTTTTCTTGGATGAGTTTGAGTATGGTTTTTAAAAAATTCTCCCCACGACTACTAAACACCCAACTTGTTCTTAAGATAATATGTTTCCTATATTGGTGAAGATATTTTTCACCCTCCCATTTTGTCTTGCCATAAACTGACTGGGGGTTAGCTTTATCGGTTTCCACATAAGGTTCATTTTTTAAACCATCAAATACATAATCTGTTGAAAAATGAATCATAGGGATATGAAGTTCAGATGC
>Ga0129336_10002181_pt1 | contig 12064 bp, 25 predicted proteins | sample CPB6_02_DNA_FD_96878 | JGI IMG/M metagenome (GOLD analysis project Ga0129336, IMG submission 96878) | Freshwater to marine salinity gradient microbial communities from Chesapeake Bay, USA - CPBay_Sum_0.6_0.2_DNA | ecosystem: Environmental > Aquatic > Marine > Coastal | place: USA: Chesapeake...
GAGCTTCAAACACCACGCGAGCATCGTTGGCATAAAGACCAACCATGCGTTCAAACGTACCAATAACTTCCTCGTAGCTCGGCTTGCCGTCTTTTCCTTCGTGACGATCGCGGGAAACGATGGAATTGATGATGGTGTCCTTGTCAACGCCATCTTCCAGCCAGTCGGCTAAGTCGTAGCCACCATTTTGCGGGAGGTTGTCCCATTCAAAGCTGTCCGGTTCTGCATAAAGCCATTGAGCACCAGGATTGTCTGCGGCTACTTCCCGCATGAGGGCAATGCCAGGCTCGTCCCGATCAGGGCATAAAACAATTCTGTAGTTCCGAAGCAATTGTGAATAGTCACCATTGCTGCGATACTGGCCGCTACCACCAAGGAAGGTAATACAAGGCAGGCCGATCTCCCACAAACGTTCGCAGCACAATTCTCCTTCAACTACGAAAATTGGCAGGCCTGTCTCTTTCGCAAGCTTAGTTGCGTCTTTATATTTATAAGGAAGAATGGTAGTCCTTATTTCATCAATAAGGCCTTTGCGCTGTGGCGTGTCACTAGGGATGCTTGGATAATGCTGGCGAATGTTCTTTTTGCCGCTCGTATCGTCGCGAATCACATTGAGAACCGTCTTCCCATCAGGGTTCTCATAGAGGAAGTTATAAACGGAAGCTTGCCGTTGCGGGCGCTCCCAACGCTCTAATGGTGCCAAGATATTCCTAATTTCAGCACGGTGTTTTGCTGATGGATCATTGAAACAGTTGTAAGCGCCATTTTCTTCGTTAATTGACAGATCGTTTCCATTGCATGCTGGGCAAATATATTTCCCTGCATGGTCGCTCTTTTCAAGCTTCTGGATGTGTTCAACGATCGAAAATGCCATGGGAGAGAGAAGGGATGCTTGAGGTTCTAGCAGGGTTTTCCGGCGTGGGAGCGTGGCTCCGATTTCTTCAGCTTCTCTTCCATCGCCTTACTTGCCACCCCCGAAATCATGGCTAGTCTGTCCCTGTTGTCCAGGAATTCTCTCGCCAACAAAAAACCGATGACAGCTAATCTCCATGCCGAGCCCAAAAAGGGACGGCATGTCAGTTTGACGGATACGGCTTATGGCCATTTGGGCAACATTGCCCATGAAGCTCGCCTTTCTGCGTCTGAAACCTTAGAGCGTCTTATCCGCTCCACGCCCATTTGGGAAGGTAGTGCCACGCTAGCTGATGGAGCATTTCAGCTAATTGAGGACTACGCCATTTCTGGAATTGACCTGCCTGAAAACGATGAAAGTTTCTGAGCTTAAAAAAGCTGCCGAGGATTTCATGCAAATTCACGGCGATGCAACGGTGAAGCTTCTTTGGGAAGAAGGTGCCCTTACTGAAGGCTTTAATTCTCAAAACTACGAGCTGCCCACGGACATTCGTGCCATTAAAGACTGGCCGCTTCCTGGCGAAAGCATGATGTTTGCCTCTACGGAAGATGCTCCAATGCATTTCGTCATGATGTATGGCGAGATTGGCATGGCGTCTGAAGCTTTAAAAACTAACAAGCGTGCATGGCAACAATTGTTAGATGACTAATCATTCCTTCATGGTTTACTCTCCTTCCACAGTGCAAGACTTTTCCCAACAACTCGCAATGGACCGCTACAACGGCGTTTTCGCCCCTCTTGAAATTAGCGCCGAAGCCTTTAAAGCTGCTTACGACACGCCTGACATTGGTCCTCACATTGAAAAGGACTATAAAGGCCTGTCCTATCTTTCTTGGCCATTTGCCTATCGCTATTTAAAGGAGCATTTCCCGACGTTCTATGTGGCCTTTGAAGAAAAAACACTAGGCGAAGTGGTGTTTGGTTCTTCCGGGGCATACTATCTTCGCCCCTATCTCACGGACGGCATCAAACGCACTGTTGCTCTCATCTTTCCTGTGATGGACAGGAAACACAATTCCATTAAAGAACTTGACGGACGTGCCATTAGCGACAATTGCCAGCGTGCAGCTGTAAAAGCAATTGCCACCTTCACTGGTCTCGGTCTGCGTCTCTATGCAGGCGAAGACATTCCTAAGGAAGATGAAAAAGCAACTGCCAAACTCCCGCTACAACAGGATGCTCCGAAGCAAACTGCGCGGGCAAGCAAGGCGCCAGCGCCAGTTAAAGCAACTGCTGAACCAGCTGGAAACGAAGGGCCTATTGCCGCCAATGATGCAGGGGCCAGTAATGAACCGTTTGATGCCAAAGCTGCATTAACTGCCGTTTGCAAGGCAAATCCGCTTGACTATCCCGATGGTCAAGCCATGGCAGCAGGCAAAAACGCCCTGGAAACCATTGGTTTGCGCTACGCCACGGAAGTAAAAAGCTGGGCGCAATTCGGCAATGTCATTGCTGCAATGATGACTCTATGGGCCAAACAGAACGAAGTGGTCATCACCAAAACGGCGATGACGGAAGAAATCGACAAAGTGCGTGGTACCAGCAATGTGGACGAAATGATCGTTGCATTGAAAGCCTTTCGCGCAAAAAAGTGATTGATCTTGCCGCTGCCAGTTTGATGCGTTCTTTTGGCGGCGTTCTTTGTCTCGATGAAGATGACTTCCCTCTCGTTTCTCATCCTCCCGGATTATTTAGCGAATGATCCACTTGGTTTGTTCCTTCTTCTTTCTTTCTCATGCGTGATTTTGGCACTGCTGATCCTTTGGCTAGCGAGCATCATCCTGCCGTAACTAACCATTGGCATCTTGGCTTTCGTGATGGCAAAACCAAGATTGATTATTCTTTTCAAGAAATCTTTGCCGATGAAATTGCAGAGCATTTCAAACAGCTGATGCTGGCGGCTGGTTTTTCTGAGCTTACAATTGCGGACGCTTTTGACAAGCTTGCTCAAGAAATTTTTGAACATCGTCATGCGAAACCATCAAGCTCTTCTGGAGAAATGTCATGACGCTTTCTGGAGTTGGCCGGAAGACGGCCTTAGCTCTTACAGGCGCATTGCTTCATTGTTTGAGGCAATTGCTAACGACCCTCTCATGGATCGTGCTTACCTTCGGCAAATCGCACGCAAATTCCTCATGCCTGACATCGCCATGTGCAATGGTGAAGACTGCCCTGTTAAAGAAAACTGTTGGCGGTATCTCGCTCCTCCTGATCATTTTCAAAGCTATTTCGCGCATCCACCAGCCACTGAAGAAGGCTGTGACTATTTCTGGGATGTAAACGAAAAATGAAAAGGACTAATCGCGATCGAGTGCTTGAATCTTCCAGTCTCAATTCTTACGGCCAGGAGATGGCGGAATTCCTCATGGCCGAGGATGGCTTGAAAATTGAACAGTTCCTTAATCTTTTGGGCGAAATGAACGAGGACATCGCCAGCTTGCGAGAAGAAACAAGGAGCATCAAAAGCTGCTTAGATGACGTACTAGATCAATTGTCCCTGTAAATGGCTTGTTACGATCTATGCCTCAACACTCTTTCAATGCCTTCTCTTCTTCACTACAAACCCAATCGCATCTCCCTGAATGGCAAGCGAAATTACGTCTGCAGCAATTTTCCCAATGTCCCAGAAGGCATTGTTTTGCCCTCTGTGACAACTATTGCGAGCGCGTGTTCGCCGCCTGGCAAGATTGCAGCCTTAATGAACTGGCGCAAGAAAGTAGGCGATGAAGAAGCAAATCGTCGCACACGCTCTGCAGTGGAACGTGGCAATTGGCTACATGGCGTATTAGAGGACTTCTGGAATGGTGAAGACATTGAAACCCACCTTGATTCCCATCCATTGTTTGTTCCCTACTTTGACGCCATTGGCGAATTTCTGGCAACAGTGGATCGTCCATTGCTCGTCGAGAGTGCCATTGCCTGGTACGATCATGCTCAAGAAATTGGCTACTCGGGCACGTTCGACATGCTCGCGATGATGGCCAATGGCAATATCGCGCTTCTTGATTGGAAAACCAGTTTTAAGCGCAAGCCAGACAGTCAGCTTGGCGACTACCGCATGCAGCTCGGCGCCTATGTGCAGGCAATTGAGCAAATCTACAACATTGAAATAAACGAAGCGCATTGCGCCATCTCCATTTACGACCCCGAAAAAGAAGACAACGCTTCTGACTTGCAAGTAGTGAGCCTTGATCAGACTGAGCTTGCTCTGCAAGCGGGAATCATGGTGCAAAAAACCCAGCAGTATTTCTTCGAGCACTACCCAAGCGGCCGCCCCTTAACAATTTCTATGGACAGGGGCGCATGACAGGCCTTTGAACTGTCACTAAACTTAATAAGCCACACCGGCACACCACATTCCTTTAGGAGCAACTAATGCCCACCGGCAATCTTCCCGCCTTCTCCGGCACTGTCGATCTGACGCCTGACATCCTCAATGCAGCCAAGAAGAATGGTCCCAATGCACAGGGGAACTATTCCTTCCGCGTGGCTCTTTGGGAAAACGGCAAGCGCGACAAAGAAACTTCGCCCCATTTCACTGGCCAAGTAACTGTCAACAAAATGGAAAATAGCCCGAAGGCTTATTCCAGCATGTGGCGCAACGGCGAAACTGTTGGCGCCAGCTCTAGCGGCAGCAGCGACGACCTTTTCTGATCCAGCGTTTCTTCTGATTTCGGCTGTTTCTAAGGGGCGCAAGCCCCTTTTCTTTTCATGCTTCTTAACGACAAAGAAATCAGCATCCTCGCTGAAAACGACATTATTTTCCCTTTCATTGGCGAAAAGCGTCGTGAATTAGACAATGGCACGAAAGCATTGTCTTACGGCCTTTCCCATGCGGGGTATGACATTCGCCTTTCTCCTGAAGGCTTTATGGTCATCAACAATACGATGCCCGTCGAGCCATTGGACGTGAAGGCATTCAATGAAACGCTGATGTATGAAGCTCCGCTCAACACTTATCGCGGCAGCTCCTATTTCATCTTGCCGCCATTTAGCTACGGGCTTGGCGTGAGTCTTGAGCGCATCTCGATGCCTGACGATATCATGGGCATCACTGATGGCAAGAGCACGTATGCACGACAAGGAACCATTCTTAACGTCTGCCCAATTGAGCCTGGCTGGTGTGGTCACCTTACTATTTCTATTGTCAATCCCTTGGCTTTTCCAGTGAAGATCTATGCCAATGAAGGCATTGTGCAAGTGATGTTCATGAAGCTTAGCTCTAGCGCGAAAACTCCATATGGCGATGGCAAATATCAAAATCAATCCAAAGTTGCCGCCACTCCAAAAGTAAGTTAAGCTGTTCGCTTCCGGCGGGCATCGGCATCGCGGGGAGTGCTACGGCTTGGCATGGGAAGGAGGGTTAAAGCCCTCCTTCTTATTATTTGCACTTATGAAAAAGCCAGCCACTGATTACTACGGTCGATATATGCTTTCCGGGAAATGGGCTGAAAAACGCCTAGGAAGGCTTGACGCTGATAATCACTGCTGTCAGACTTGCGGCAGTCGTGAAGACTTGGAGGTTCACCACAAATATGGCGGACCACCAAATTACCACTATCCCAAGCCATTGGGACAAGAGGCCCTTTCCGATTTGATCACTCTCTGCAAGCACTGCCACGAAGCCATTACAGACAGCGTTCGCCGTCGCAAACATGAGCTTCACGGAGTCCCTGCAATCTCTGATCTTCAAACCACTAAACCTTTACTGTCTTTTGACAATGGCACAACAGCAGTACACATTCAAGATCACGGGCATCGCGCCTCTGATTGTGCACAACGGCGAATTGGCCGACCCGTTCTACGCTTTTAGCCAGGAAATCAAAAAGATTTCAGGCAAGCGGAAGAAAACTGAGTCTGACCATGAGATGATGGCCAAGTTGGAATGGCGAGGCGGCCTTTACGTTAATGAAGGTCAATTGATCATTCCTTCTGATTGTTTTGAGGCATCTTTAGTTGGTGCAGCAAAACTTTCGCGTCTTGGGAAGGATGCTGCTCGTGGATTGTTTGTTGAGAATCACCTTCCTATCAAAGGTGATGGAATTCCAGAGTTTGTGGACGATGAAACACTTGACGCAATGTACGAAAGTGGGAAATTTACTTTCCGTAAAGGCGTGCGTGTTGGTACTGCAAAAGTAATGCGCACTCGTCCTATTTTTGGCCTTGGATGGTTTTCGCAGGCAACAATAGTTTTCAATGATGCTGTATTTAACAAGCAACAGATTGAAGACTTAGCCGAAGCCGCCGGATCTCAGATTGGTCTTTGTGAATGGCGCCCTCGCTTTGGCCGGTTTGCCGTGAGCGAAGGACAGTTCTCTTGACACCCAGCCATTGAAAGCTTACGATTAAGGCTCCCATGTGGGAGCCTTTCTTTTGGCCGGAGGCGGGGCGAGCCGCGGAGCGCCTAGGTGGGGCTAGGATGGGCTTTGCCGGCAAAGGTTCGGGCACGAGGAGTGCAACAGTTTTGGCCGGAGGTCCGGCTCGGGACGGTGGGCCATGGCCTGGCGCGGCCGGGCGAGGTGCGGTTTGGGCACGAGGAGTGCAAGCATGGCCAGAGGCATGGCGAGAAATGGTCAGCAGGGCCGGGGAACGCTTTGGTAAGGGCGCGAGAAGCGCGTTAACATTTGTTCATGAGCGCTCTTGAAGACAACTTCCTTAAAGCTTGGCAAATTGTTGCCCCAGACTTAAGCCTTGAGCGTGAGTATTCCGCCATTGAATCTTGGGAGTCTGACTTTCAAAAGCGCTACGCAAAGAACAAACGTTCCAAGCGCTATCGCGCAGACTTTGCGCAAACTGAAGCCAAGATCATCCTTGAAGTTCAAGGAGGCACTTGGAATCGCGGCCGACATGTTCAAGCATCTGGTTACGCCAGGGATGCTAGAAAGTTTAATCTTGCGCAATTTGCGAATTGGCAGGTCTTTCTTTTGGTTTCCGAAACAGCAACAGACTTGCTAGTGTTGCGGCAAATTGCCGAGCATGTCAGGCGGCGATTGGTGTGTTCCTTTTAACTAGCCAAACGGCCAAGGAAATCGCCTGGCTTGAGAAGATTGCTGCTGTTCTGCGAGCGTCTTAATTGCATCACTTGCTTCGCCAAGCAAAGCATCAGCAGCTTCAAGATCCGCCTGTTGCATTTGCATGGCTTGACGCAGCTCAAGATTTTCTTTAATGAGACTGGCTGTTGCGTCTTGCATGTTTGACCAGCCTTCCATTAAATGACCGGCCACTTCACGAAGCTTGTCAATATCGCTACATTCAGCAATAGCTTTCTTGTTTGCTGCTAGCGCAAAATCCCGTTCCAAGCTCCGTTCAAAAGGCCCCATGCTGACGATGTGATCACGATTGTTGTAGCTTAATGCTACTGGAATGGAAAATTGCATTGTCCTCTGATTGTTTGCTTTAGCCTAACCATGCGGCGATCAGGAAAGCAGTTTGTTTATACGGTGGACAATGGCAGGAATTCCGTAAAACTGCGTTCGGCTTCCCGTTACAGCCTCCCTAAGACGCCTCACCACCATCGCTGGAGCATTGGCCAGGAAGTGGTCTATGCGCAGCTCACAGCGGCAGGATGGATGGCCTCAGCGCTTCGTGGAACCATCGTCGCTTTCACTGCTGCCCCTCGTAAAGCAATTGTGGAATGGCATGCATCCTCTGACATTGCTCCTACAATCAGTTTGCAGCGTCTTCGCCCTGCTTATCTTGTAGATGACTTCCTCTCTTAGTTCAGCCCGTGATCCCCTCTGTGACGGTATTAGCACTGTTAGGCTCCTCGATTGGATGGGAACTTCGACTGACATCGTTTGTGATGCGCGGCAGTCTTTCGATAAAGAACGCTTGGACTGGTCTGACAAGGATCAAAAGCTTCTTAACTATTTGGTGAAGCATCAACATACCAGTCCATTTCGTGGCGTGGTCACTAAATGGTACGTAAAGGCTCCATTGTTCATTTGCCGGCAATGGTGGAAGCATGTTATCGGCGGCACATTAGCCAATGATCAACTTGGCTGGAACGAGAAAAGCTTTCGCTATTGCGAAGCTAATGACGAAACATACTACATGCCTCGTCAGTTCCGTCTGCAAAGCCCAGACAATAAACAAGCATCAGCCGGTCCTCTTGACGAAACAATGAACCACATAGCAATGCTGGAATATGCCAAAGCATTGCAAGCATCAAAACAGGCATACAATGCATTGGTTACGCTTGGCGTTAGCAAAGAGCAAGCGCGTGGTATTCTTCCCACGTCCATGTACACAAGTTTTGTCTGGACCTGTAGCTTACAAGCTCTTCTTCATTTCATCAATTTGCGGTCTCCTTCTGATGCGCAAGGTGAAATTCAGGCTTATGCTAAGGCCTTGTCTGATTTAGCTCGCCCTCTGTTTAAAGAGGCTTTCCAAGCATTTGAAGAAAATGGCCATGTCTTCTGAACAAGCAATGTTTGAACATTCTCCTGAACGTTATCACCCCGTGGAACGTCCCAAGCATTACGCCTTTGGTGGCATTGAATGTATTGAAGCAATGGAAGCTTCAATGTCTCCTGAAGCTTATCGTGGCTTCCTTAAGGGCAATGTTCAAAAATATGTTTGGCGCTACGAAACTAAGAATGGTCTTCAAGACCTTCAAAAAGCAAAATGGTATCTTGACCAGCTTATTTTCTGTCTAGAAATGGACGCTGAAAAAGAAGCTCTCGATGCCATTGAAAACAATGCGAATCAATGCGAAGGAGGGTTTTGTCCAATGCCTGGCGTGCGCTATGACAAGCCTCCCGTTGACAGTGGCGTTATGTTTCCTCCCATCAAAGATTAAGCTGCATTATAACAAAGGCCCCAAAAGGGGCCTTTTTCATGCTCAATTGTTTCATGAAACGGCAGTGCAATGCCGCGACGCTCGCACCATGCCTCTAAGTCTTTTTGGTTGGTATGAGCGCTAACAAAGCTATGGCAATACACCCACGACATTAAAGCTTCTTCTCGCTTCTCTGACCAAAACCGTTGAGGACGCCACCATTCAAGAAGAGGCAGGTTACCCTTGCCTAGATTACATTTCTGACAAGCGGGAACCATGTTGTATTTCGCAAAATGAGGCCCTCCTTTGCTTTTAGGGACAATATGATCAATCGTCATTTTCTCTCCCCATCGACCACAGTATGCACAAGCGCATTGCCCTAGTGGTCCACGAGTGAAATAGTCTTCAAAAATGCTTTTGCGAAATCTTCTTTTTGCATCTCCAGGGCGAAGTTCAATGAGAGAGTGAAGCAACTCATCGGGACCATTCGCTCTTGGCATGGCACTATTTAATTGTGATGCTCATAATCTACTCACCAAATATTGATTTTGCGAATTGGCTAATATTGTTATATTGAGGGCCAGTTTATGAAGAGCATCCAAGAAGGCTTGACAAATTTTGTCGCTACCATTACGGCCGGAATGCTCCTCTCTACTGGCGGCATGCTTATTGCCGTGGGCAACCAACAAACAAAAGTGGCCACGCAAATTGAAAATATCACGGAAAAACTCTCCACGCTTACTGAGCATATGACAGAACTAGAAGTGAGGGTGCGATCATTGGAAATTAAGCGCTAGCGTATAGCTACAAAAAATAGGAGAGCTATCATGACTGGCGCAGAATGGTTTGTTATTGGTGGTATTATTATTGCAGCCTTAGACCAAATTCTTGACCATTCTCCATGGAAAAGCAATAACGTGCTGCAGCTTATCATGGAAGGCATGAAGACTATTTTCCGCGTCAAGGACTGATTTGCGATGACAAAAGAAAGGCAATTTTGGGATGAATGTTTTCAGATTGCCCGGCGTTTAGGCGCACGTTATCCAGAACTTGTTGCTGCTCAATGCTGCCTAGAAAGTGGCTTTGGGCAGTTTCATGCTGGGAAAAATAATGTATTGGGAATCAAAGGTTCTGGCACTGCTACTACAACGCAAGAATGGTACGACGGCCAATGGGTGACCATTAAGGCTGGTTTTATTGATTTTCCTAGTCTTGCTGCTTGTATTGATTATCTTGTAACACGCTGGTACAAAGACTATCGTCATTTCAAGGGCATTAATAATATGCCTAATCGTTACGCTGCTGCGCGTGCATTAAAAAGCCAAGGATATGCCACTGACCCCGAGTATTCAATCAAACTTTCTAAGCTGATGAAAGAATATGCTCCAGAAAGCACGACAACTGCCATGATTGGTCCCAAGAAACGCCCTCAGGATTTTGGCTTTAAAGCCGGCGATCATCATTTGATTGTCAACGATGCCAATGAAACAATGAAAGCTTTTTCCTATGAAGGAGAACTTTTATGGGAGATTCCTTGTCTCGCTCGTGGGCAATATAGTGACTTTGAATGGCGCATTCAAAGTAGCGATTGTCCTCCAGGTCTGTACAAGCTAGGCACTGTTTATCGTGATTATGATCGCGTGGGAGACAAACCTGCGTTTGATCGTACCCTTATGGCATATGGCTGGTACACCTTTGACATGATTGAGCTAGAAAATCAAGAGGTTGAAAATGGACGCGCAGGAATATGCCTACATGGAGGCGGCAGCGCAAATGGATGGCCTGGCGCATGGGCTCCTAAGCAACCTCTGGTACCAACTCTCGGTTGTTGCAGGACCTTTAATATTGATCTTCGCGACAAAATTCTGCCTTTAACCAAACAAGGTACGGTTTATATTTCTGTTTTTCAAGAAGGTTAATCAAGGTGCTTCCATATTTTGCGCAAACGAATTGCGCTGATAATGGGCTGAGTTACTCCATAAATTTCTGCTAAGTCAACTTGCCTTTTATTGCTGGCGCGTATGGCTATCACATCGGCTTCGGTAAGCTTGCTGGCTGGATTTGCTGTGCCACGCAGAATTGTGCCATGCCTAATTTTATCGGCTTGATTTTCGGCTTTTGTTCCCCAAGCTAAATTGTCAAGCCTATTATTACCAGGATTGCCATCCAAATGCCTAGCTTCACAATCTTCTGGGCGAGGACCAACAAACGCTTCAAGCACTAAGTGATGAACGGGGCGCTGTTTGTCTGGATTACGCAAAAGAACTCGCTTATATTTTTTGTTTTTTCCTGACGCCGATGGTGTAAAGTAGCGAACTCCGGTTCTCCTTCGGCCGGAATTTGCTTTCACCCAGCGGTCCAAGCTACGCACCCGCCCAAAACTGCTCACTTCGTAAACCCCTTCGTAGCCAACGACGGGACGCCATTCTTCTATCATGGACATGATGCCTACTCCTTTAGGTATCCGTGGACAGGGAATTGCAGTTCCGCTGTCCTTTAATCTTAAGCGATACCAATAATATGACGAAGGAAAGTTGGGTAAATGCTCTTTGCTATGAAGCTGGATTATGGGTTGTTCAACAGTGGCCCAACCTAGCTTTTTCTCCATGGTTTAAGCTTCTCATGGCTCATTGTCGTCCTGATTGGACGGAATGGAAAACTAAAATTGTCATGGAAAAAGTGGACGCACAAGCGTCTGCATTAAAAGAACAATGGGAAAAGGAAGATCGTCAGCACAAAGCTGAAGCATTAGCAACAAAAGCTCAAGAGCTATTTCCTCAAGCCAAAATCACTACACTTCCTGATGCCGTTGTTCCTTCAGTGATGATTGAACATGCCCCGCCAGAAAACGCTAGCGATGCAGTGAAAGCGCTAGGCGGGGAATTGCGCATCACTTATTCATTGGACATTCAGTAATTGCTGAAGCACAGTCCATTTGGTTAGTTCTTTTTGATGATAACTTTTCCAGCTTTCAATGGCCTCATTTAATGCACGCTTTGCTTGTGCTGGATCGTCATCAGACAAAAGGTCTTGAAGAATATCGCACAAGCTCTCCACTTGATGGTCATACCACGAAGTGCTCATCAAAAAGAAGCAAGACGCTTCAACTTAGCACGCTCATGAAGCTACGGCAATTCAGGCAACAGCGTAGTAGGCCTTGATTGCAGCCTCCAGATCATCGTCGGTCCATTGGCCGGCAGCATCGTAAGCTTCACCTGCCCAAACAACAATCCACTCTGCAAAATACGGCGCTTCTGATTTGATCACCTCACAACGCACTGTCTTTTCTGCTGGAATATCAAGCACTTGCTTGACAATCAACGTGTCAGTATAAACAGGGGGTTGAATCGTAACCTCAGAAGTCAGGGTGA
>Ga0129336_10002183_pt1 | contig 12060 bp, 13 predicted proteins | sample CPB6_02_DNA_FD_96878 | JGI IMG/M metagenome (GOLD analysis project Ga0129336, IMG submission 96878) | Freshwater to marine salinity gradient microbial communities from Chesapeake Bay, USA - CPBay_Sum_0.6_0.2_DNA | ecosystem: Environmental > Aquatic > Marine > Coastal | place: USA: Chesapeake...
CAAAAGATAAATTTAATTTTATATTAGAAACTAGAATTAAAAGTTTAATTAATAAAATATCTATTTAAAACTTATTTTTATTGTTTATATTAAAATGACATATAAATTATATGAACAATTAGGACTTTCTCAAGATGCCTCTCAAGATGATATTAAAAGGGCTTATAAAAAATTAGCTTTTCAATATCATCCTGATAAAAATCCAAATAATCCAGATGCCGATGCTAAATTTAAAGAAATTTCAAATGCTTATTCTATTTTAAGTGATGATGAACAAAAACGCAAATATGACCATTTAGGCGACGAAAATTTCAATGGTGGTGGTAATGATACACCTAATCATACAGATATTCACGAAATGTTTCAACATATGTTTAGTGGAGACCCTTTTTTTAGTGGTTTTGCAGGTAGAGGTGGTAGAGGAGGTCAAAGAAATAATGATAATAGATGTAGTGATATTTTAAGAGGTTTTAATGTAAGTTTAGATGATGTTTATTTTGGTATTAATAAAAATCTTACTCTTAAAATTACTCATTATTGTAAAAAATGTTTCAAAACTTGTGAAGGTTGTAATGGTAATGGTATGAAACAACAAATTATTCAAATGGGTCCATTTACTCAAATTATTTCTCAACCTTGTAATAATTGTCAAGCTTCAGGAGTTTATATTAGACCTAATAAAAATTGTAATGATTGTAAGGGTGATGGTAAATATGAAGTTGAAAATGTATGTAATTTAACTATTCCAAAAGGTTTTGAAGATGGAATGAAAACAGTGTTTAATAATTTTGGAGAACAACCAAAGAAAAATAATCAAAATCCAGGAAATCTTATTTTAGAACTTAAAATTCAAGACCATCCCTTATTTACCAGAAAAGGTAATGACCTTTTACATAAAATTAATATTACTCTAACTGAAAGTATTTTAGGTAAAGATATTATAATTCCATATTTTGATGATAATATTAGAATTAATATTAATCAATTTGGTATTATTAATCCTAATAAACAATATATAGTTAAAAATAGAGGACTTCCAATTATGAATACTGATAAAAAAGGAAATTTAATTCTTGAATTTATTATTACTTATCCAAAACTTGAAAATGATGAAATTTCAAATTTAACAATGATTTTAAATAAAGCCTTTAAATATAAATAATTATTAAGCTTCTGGAAATTCTAAAGAAATTGAAGAATAATTATTACCTCCTGCATATTTACTAAATAAATCTCCATAATAATCAATCATAAATGCATCACCATCCAATTTTAAATTTCCCATTTCATTTGATTTATATTGATAATCTTTTTCACAATAACAATATTTATTCAATTCCTCTACTTTATTATCTCTAGTATTATAAAAAGGTATATTAAATTTATTTATTTGTTCTCCGACAGGACAAGCACATTCTATTTTAACATTTTTCTCTTTACTATTATCATAACTAATATTAAATAAATTAGCATTATCGTTATCTTTATTAATTGAAACATTTAGATTATAAGTTATATCACTATTATCAATACTTACTTTACAACGTGAATTATGAATTATTGAACGATTAATACTATCCCAATAAAAAATTACAATTATTGCAAAAATAATTAATACAAAAGATAAATTCAATAAAAACTCAAATAATGTTTGTTTTTTTGAAATGATAATAAAAATATCATCAATTATTCCTTTAATATTTATCATATTTCTATAATAAGATAAATTTATTTATTTGACCTAATATAATTTCCTATTGCTTTTCCTTCACAATCAATTGTCTTATATATATCCGTAATATTTTCATTTATCATTTCACTTAAACTTGTATCTGGTGTTAAAATAGCTATATTATTAGATACACAAATATCCTTTTCTTCCTCTATTTGTTTATGTAATTCATTTTCTTTTTCAATAACTACTTCTCTTTGTTGTTCTTCTTTTTGCATTTTATAATCAAATTCATTTATATTTTCTTCATAATCTGGAAGAATATAAATTAAAATTCTTTTTATATTATCCCTTGAAAAATTAAATACTGATGCAACTATATTTGCTATCATTTTAATAAAACTTGATAAACCTAATGAATAAAATATATCATCCATTAATTTAAAAACTCCATATTTTATTAATGCAGGAAATGGTGGTATTTTTAATAATATCTCTCTAATTGGTATAAAAAAACTTTTAGGTCCTGTTTCTGGTATTATTGTTATTATTATTATATATAATATATACATTATAAGATAAAATACTAATATTACTATGTATATTGGAATAAGTGTTGCTGCTATTTGATTTAAAGTTGCTACTACAAAATCTGCCCATTCTGTTGGTAAAAGAATTCCTTCAGGTCCAAATATGGGTGTTAAAAAAAAGAAATTTACAAATGAATGAAGAACTACACTAACTTCAAATACAGTAATTCCAACAGTTATTAAAATTAAAAATTCTATAGCATCCATATTATTTTATATAAATTATTTTATATTTTCAATATAAGCTCCAGCACTACGACTATAACATTCTCCATAATTTTTTATACCTCCCAATTCATCAATAAAAGAAGTATTAGGAGTTTTAAGTGTTTGTTTAGAACTATAACAAATTTCATATTCTTCATTAATTAATTCTAAAGCTCTTTCATTATTTTCTAATTCTTTTTTTGCTCGTGCTTCATTTGCTGTTCCATCATCAACTGTTCTTATTTTATGATTTTCATTTTCCGATTGTTCCGGTTTTTCTGGTAATTTAACACCAATTAAATTTAAAAAATCACCAATTGAATTTTTAATTTCTAAAAATAAAAATCCATAAACATCTCCTATTGTATTTCCAATTTTTTCTCTAATTGTTTTTTCTGAAAATAAAAATAAAAATACCAATTTGGCTATTAATGGTAATATTCCACGTTTTGTTAATAATTTAAATGGAGGAATTACTGTTAATAATATATTTTTTAAAGGAATTGGAAGAATAAATGGTATAAAAGGTATTGGAATTAACATAATATGTGGAACAAAAATTAAAATTATCATCCAAAATACAAATATCCAAAATAATAAAGCACTAACAAAACAAAGATATATTGTAGATAATAATAATAAAAACATCATAATAATACGAATTATATCTGAACCAAAAAATTGAAAATCAAATAATATTCCATATATTCCAATTGAATTAAATATAAATTGAATTAATATATAAATATTAAATGAAAACCAAAAAGAAAATACTCTAATAGTAAAATTGATTATTTCTTCTAATATAACTATTGCCGACATTATCTTTTAATTATATTATATTTACTATTAAAATCATTTATTAACTTTTGTGGAATTTCTGTCAAATCCACCAATTTCTTATTTAATAAATATTTTTCCATTAAATTATGTTCATTTAAATATCTATTTCTATCTTCTTTACTCATATTCGCCAATTTAAAAGCATCATTTTTTTTTAATCCAGTTTGAATTTTTGGTATATTATCACTTTTATCTCCATAAATTATTTTAAATTCCAATTCTATCATTGGATTTGTTTTAATTCTTAAACTAATATCCTTAAATTGCATATTTATTATAATTGTATTAGCATCATACATTTGTAAATAATCATTATCATTTGTAATAATAACTATCATATAATTTTTAAAATCTTCTTTTATTTTTTTTTGAATTATATAAGTTATATCATCTGCCTCCAGATTATTACTTTCACAATAATTAAAATCATTATTTGATATATAGTTCTTAAATAAATTGAAAATTGTTCCATCAAAATTTTCCTTTTTCATTCTAGTTGATTTATAATCTTTATAAATTACATTTCGCCAAATTTCACATCTTGTGCAATCTGCACAGAAAATTATATTTGATTTTACAGTTTTATATTTTTTAATAATTTTCTTTATATCTCCTTCAAAATGTCGAAAGAATGCCATTATGAAATCTGTATTATTTTCAATATTTTCAAGATTATTACAATCTTTTTTTTGAAAACCATACCAACTAGTTGTGGCATAATAACGATTAAATACATAATAACTTTGGTCAATTAAAATAATTGGTTTTGAAGTAATAATTGGAATATTAATCAAATTTGACATTAAATTAATAGTTATTTATAAATTTAAATCATTTTTTTATATTTAAAAAATGACTATTTTTAATTATTATTATTTATATATTAAAATATGAATGAACGACAATTAGAAGCACTTTCTGTAATTAAAAGAGGTCATAATTTATTCCTAACTGGTTCTGCTGGAACTGGTAAATCATATACTGTTAAAGAAATTATTAATTATTTAATTAGTATTGATAAAGAAATTGCTATTACTGCTCTAACTGGTTGTGCTGCCGTTCTTATTAATGGTCAAACTATTCATTCATATTTATATATGGGAATATCAAGAAATTTTAATGATATTTATAAAAATATAAGTAAATTTAAGGCAAAAATAAATAAAATTAAAAATCTTGATGTTCTTATTATTGATGAAATTTCTATGATGGATGAAGATTTATTTGATTTAATAAATAAACTTCTTATGACAATTAAAAATAATAATTTGCCTTTTGGTGGAATTCAAGTTGTTTTAATCGGTGATTTTTATCAATTACCACCTATAAATGGTAATTATTGTTTTATGTCTCCTTTATGGAATAATTTATCATTAAAGTCTGTTATTTTAACTGAATTAATAAGACAAAAAGATGATAATAAACTTCAATTAATTCTTGAAGAAATTAGAAATGATAAACCATCAGAAGAAACAATAGAAATTTTAAAAGGTCTTAAAACAACTTCATTTAAAAATAAAGATATTAAACCTACTAAATTATATCCTATAAATATAAATGTTGATAAAATTAATAATAATGAATTTATGCGTTTAGTTAAGAAAAATAATGGAGAAATAATGGTTTATAAGGCTTTTTCAAATAAAGGAGAGAAAATAGATAATTTAGATATTACATTAACTATTGGTGCTCAAATAATGGTAATTCGAAATATTTCAATTAGTAATAAATTATATAATGGAACAAGAGGTATTGTATGTGCATTAAAAGAAAAAGAAGTAATTATTCGTGATATTAATGATAATATACATACAATTGAATATTATAGTGATATTAATCAAAATGATAAAAAAAAAGTAAATACATTTATGCCGTTAAAATTAGCTTATGCTATGTCTATTCATAAATCTCAAGGTTCTTCTATTGATTATCTTGAAATAGATTTAGGTGAAGATATATTTATATCTGGACAATTATATACTGCTTTATCTAGAGCAACTAATATAAATAATATTAAAATTATAAATTTAAGTAAAAAATCTTTTATGAAAAATGAAGAAGTTCAAAAATTTTATGAATTAATAAAAAAATAAATATTTTCTATATATAGAATTAAAAAATATAGTAATGAGTGATGGCAATGAATTATTTGGTGGTGTAGAACCCAGTTTTGATGATAAAGATATGGTTGTAGGAGGTTTTCAAGATATGTTCGCTGGAGGTGCTAAAAAAGTAAGTGGCGATTATGATTCATATGGTGTATATAATACTTCTACTAAAAAAACTAAAGGTCGTTATATTTCTAAAACACCTGCTGCGGCTGCGAAAAAAGCGGCACGACGATTATTTAAGGAAGCTTCCAAAGGAACTCGTGAATTAACTGTTTATATTCGCAAGACTACTCGTGGAAGCAAACGTGAAATTTATCGTTATAAAGCAGTTTTAGAAGTTTTAAAAAATCCTCAAGTTATCAATAAAACCGGTGTTGAAGTTAAACATAAAGTTAAAGTAGTTAGTGAGGATTTACCTCCCACTGTCGCTGCCGTTGCTAATGCTAAGAAGGATATGGAAAAAGAAAAAATGATGAAGAAAAAACAAGCTTTAAAAGCTAAACGCGCCAAAGCCGCCGAAAAAGCTCGTGTAAAGAAAACTAAAAAATCCAAAGCCAAGAAACCTAAGACTGCCAAAAAATCTAAAACTGGTCGTAAAAGCACTAAGAAAAGCAAACGTATGACTGGTGGTGGTTGTGGAATGGGTTCTTGTACTAATTTATATGTTTAAGAAGGATTTAAAAGATAATTAATTATTTTTATATTATGAATATTAAATTTTTTTGGATTAATATTGATAAATGCACCGATAGAAAAGAATTTATGGAAAAACAATTTAATTTTACTAATACTTCTAATTTAAGGATTAGTGCAATTACACCTGAAAAATTATCAGAAATTCTTGAAGACAAACCACCATATTTTTGTGGTAATTCTTGTTGTCTTAATAATAATTGTAATGATTGTAAATTTGAATATTCGTGTATTTGTTCTCATTTAGAAGCGATTAAAGAAGGTTATAAATCAGGTGATGATTATTTTATTGTTTGTGAAGATGATATTTATTTTCCATTTAAAATTGATTTTAATAAAATGATTTCTATTATTCCTAAGGAAGTTGATATAATACAAATGATGGTATTAGATTGCGAAGGAAATGATTATTTATACGATTTATATAAAAATAAAAATACTCTTTTTACTGTTTTTGACCCTACTAAACGTTTATTTTCTACTGGTATGTATTTAATTTCTAGACAAGGTGCTGAAAAATTATTAAATTTATGTATAAATAAAGAAACCAATAAATATGATTTATCTAAAATTAATTGTATTAAACAAGCTGATTTCCTTTTATATATGAATGTTAATACATTAACATCTACTTTTCCTTTTTGTTTTCCTACTCTTCAATTTATTTCTGAAATACATCATCATCATTATTTTATTCATAAATGTTCAATTGATAAAATTAAAAGTATTATTAATGATGATCAATTAAAAAATCCATTTATATGTGATTATTTTCCATATGATGATAATAAAGATAATATTGATTTTTATTGGATTAATTTAGATACTGCTAAAGAAAGAAAGGAATTTATGGAAAAACAATTTGAAAAAATGAAAATAAATAATTATAGGATTAGTGCTTATTCACCAAATGATTTTAATGAAATTTTATTTGATAGTCCCCCTTATTTCTGTGGATATAAAGAATGTTATGAAAGAGGATGTGTAGATTGTCCTATTGAATATGCAGTTATTTGTTCTCATTTAAAAGCAATAAAAGCTGGTTATAATTCTGGTAAAAAATATTTTATAATTTGTGAAGATGATATTCAATTTCCATTTAAAGTTAATTTTTATAAATTAATTTCATCAATAACAAAAGAAGTTGATATTATACAAATGATGGTAATTAGTTCAGGTCATACTGAGTTTTTTTATAAAAACTTTTATAAAAATAAAAATTATTTTATTAGACATAATCCAATAACTCCTTCTGCTGGTTTTTATTTATGTAGTAGAGATGGTGCTAAAAAATTATTAGATTTATATATAGATAAATCTAGTGGTAAATTTAATTTTTCTAAATGTAATTATCTTAAATTAGCCGATGTTTTATTATTTCAATCTTTAAATACTATTGTTACTACTATGCCTTTAGCAATTCCCAATATTTCCTTTAAATCACAAATTCATATTCATCATTATGAAGCTCATAAAAATGCTTATGATAAAATAAAAGAGGTTATTGATGATGATAAAGGACAAAATCCATTTATTTTATCCTAATGAAGAAGTTGAAAAATTATTCAAATCATATTTATCATTAAAATAATAAATTGCTATTAATTTTTTACGATGAATTCTTAATTCATTACTTACATTTAAATTAGTTATTTCATCATCTTTATTTTTAATCCAAGTATTAAATAATTGATTATAAATTTCAACACTTTCATTTATTAAAGGATATTTATATGATTTATTTGTTGCTAACATTTGTGCTTCTTCTGCTAATCCAATTATATGTAAGAAATGTTTAGTTATACAATCTCTACATCTTTTATTTTTATTAGTTATATGTTCTTCTAATAATATTGATTGTTTTACTATTTGTTGCATATTATAAGCAGGATTACTTACTGGGTCTAATGCACCACAAGATTTTATATTACAACCTGATTTAGAAATTGGAGTTTTATTTTGATTATTCATTAAAAAATAAATTATGGTAAATATTAATAAAAATGCAAATGATAATAAAATAAATTCTGTTATTTTCATTAACTTATTCTAATAATAATATTGTATTTATTTTTATTAAATACTTAAAAAAAATGAATTTATAATTGAAATAACAATTTAAAACGCTTAACTGGTTGAAGAATGTCTTTAGACGATTGTAAGGATGCAATGGATTGTGATATTAAGGAATGTAATTTGAAGCATCGTTTGCCTTATCCCTTGCGTCTCAAATTCAAGCAGTTAAATAATATATACGTCGATCTCAATTATTTGGATATTAATTATGAGTCCAGAAATGGAAGACGTAAAAACTGTTCATTTGGAACAATTTGCAATAATCCTAAATGTGGTTATTATCACAAGGATTTAGACTTGAATACGCGTGTGAGTTTTCGGAAATATTGGGAAAATTTTCTCGAATTAAGCCGTTCAAACCAAGATATTTTCTTGGAGGAGGAAGAAGCGAAAATTCCTATTAAGGAAGTCGAAGACGTTGAGGAGAAATTCAAGGATGTCGAGAAAAAATTCGTGGAAGTTGAGGAGAAATTGGACGAAATCGAGAAGAAAGCTGAAATCGAAAGCGAAGAACAGGAAGATACTTCGAGTTCTATGTCTTATTTCGAAAGAAGCATTATTTCTCATAGAAATGACAAAGAGAAGTTTGTTGCCTATCTTATTCTCAAATATAATATCGAGAACAAAGATGTCAATGGTCTCAATGCGTTTCTTGGAATTCGAAACGTCGAAGGTTAATCGCGTAATTATTTTCGTATGACAAATTAGATTTTTGTTTTAATTTATTTAAATAAAAATAAAAAAATGATTATTTATTTAGAATTATTATAATTAGTGGTGGAAGGATGGAAATTTTAAGTATTTGCTAGTCTATGAAGTTATTTAAGTTTGAAAAAGAAAATATAATATTGATGATATTTTAATATAATTGAAATAAAATCGATATATTACTATTATTTGAAAATTTGAAATATGGAGACACTATTATAGCATTTACAAGGAAAGATTAAATTAGATTTTTGTTTTAATTTATTTATAATAATTTAAAAAATGATTATAATTTATTATTAATTATTATTTAAAAAAATGAGATACTGTGATTATTCTTGCACTTGCGTTCGTTCAGAATGTAGATTGAAACATTATGTCAAATCCCTTGAATTTAGGAAAACAGCAAAGAAGTATTATGATGGAAATTTCAATGCTATACGACATACTGAGATTATTAACATCTCACACAAGTGTTGTGAAAAGGGTTTGTTCTGTTTGGAAAGGTCTTGTGATAAGAGACACGGTTGTAATCTCACGTTTCGTGAAGAGATGTATGATACTTGGAAGAATTTTGAGAGAAATCTCGAGAAACTTCTAAAGAAAAATTAATTTTTTCTATTTTGATTAAAAAGAAATGTTAATTTTAGAAAGTTTTTTAGTAGGTTTTTATGTATTATTATTATTTTTTGTATTTAGATTAATAATTAAAACTGATTTATATTTAGAATTATTTATTATTGGTTTTATTAAACATTTATTTAGTTATTATATAGGTTTGCAATCTCAATATTGTAAGATTTATTTAAATAATAATAATTATAAAGTAAAATCATCAAATATAATCATTGAATGTTTATTGGAAGGTCTAGTATTTATTTATTTTGGTTATTTATTAAAATTAATATTAAATCCAAATAATTATTCATTTGCATTTATATTAGGTTTTATTATTCATATAATAGCAGATTTTTATGGAATTCATAAATTATTTTTAATAAATAATTGTCATTTAAAAATAAATAATATATAAATAAAAATAATGTTAATTGATGATTTTAATTTTGCAATAGATGCAGTAAAAATTAATGGATTTTTTATTAAATTATTAACGGATGATTTAAAGGATAATTATTTAATTGCTAAAGAAGCAGTTAAAAATAATGGAATAGTTTATATATATATATCTGAAAATTTAAAATTAAATGAAGAAATTATTAGAGAAGCTGTTAAATCCAATGGAATTATATTAGAATTTATACCAGATATTTATAAAAATAATTATGAAATTGTAAAATTAGCAGTTATGAATGATGGTTATTCTTTAAAATACTGTTCTGAAGAATTAAAAGATAATAATGAAATAGTGGAATTAGCAATTTTAAATGATTGTTATGCTTTAGAATTTGCATCAGATAGACTTAAAAATGATAGAAAATTGATTGAATTGGCTATTAATCAAGATGGAATGTGTATTAGATTTGCATCAAATGAACTTAATAATGATATTGAATTAGCATTAAAAGCAATAAAAAATAATATTACATCGATTATATATATATCAAATAATCTAAAAAAAAATAAGGATTTTATATATGAAGCCATAAAAATTAATTTATATATATTAAATTATGTTTGTAAATCAATTTATGATGATTATAATTTTATTTTAAAAATTATTAAATTTAATGGTAATATATTAAAATATTTAGATAATAATTATAAAAATAATTATGAAATTGTAAATGAAGCTATTAAAAATTTTCCAAATTCTATTGAATATGCCTCTGACGAATTAAAAAACAATTATGACATAGTTTTACGTGCTATAACCTTAAATAGTTTTTGTATAGAATTTGTATCAGATGAATTAAAAGATAATTTTGATATTATAATGAATGTTGTTCAGACAAATGGTTTTTGTTTATTATATGCATCTGATAGACTTAAGAATAATTATGAAATAGTAATGACAGCAATTAAAAATACACCTTATGCAATTAAATTTGCTTCTTATGAACTTAAAGAAAATATTGAAATAATAAGAGAAGTAATTAAAAGAAATCCATTTTTATTTAAATATATTTCAAAAGATTTTCAAAATAATATTGAAATAGTTAATTTAGCTATAGATAATTCAAAAGAACTTAATACTATTAATATTATTTTATATTTTACATCTAATGAAAATAAAAATAATTATGATATTGTATTAAAAGCTATTAAAAAAAATGGTTTAGCAATTAGATATTCTTCAATAGAATTAAAAAATAATAAAATAATTGCATTAGAAGCTATTAAAAATTCATATGAAGCTTATAATTTCATAAATAATGATTTAAAAAATAATAAAGAGTTTTTAATTGATGCATATTATTTAAATTCTGATATTATTAATATTAATTCAGTTAATCCTTTTATTCTTGAATTTCATAATTTAAATAATTCATTTATTTCGAATAATTCTATTGAATTTTTAATGGAAAATTATATGTTTTTGCATAAATTCAATAATTATGATTTTATTGTTAATTATCTTTATGAAAATAAAGAATTTTATTTACTTTCCTTAAATCAATTTATATTAGAATATATTTCTTTGAATTTAAATAAATTTAAAGATTTTTTTATTTATTTAAAGGAAAATAATAAATATGATATCATTTATAATAATGAAGAATTCAATGAATATTTAAAAAATAATTATAAAGAAATTGTTTTATGTATAGATGATATTAATAATTTTAACGATGTTCAAGAATTAAAAAAAGAATTTGAAAATAAATTTAAGGAAATAAAAATAAATTGGATATAATGATGGATATTTTACCTAGAAATCATAAAAAAAATTGGACCATTGAAGAAACTCAACAATTATTAAATGAAATTAAATCTAAATTATCTATTGAAATAATTGCTAAAAATCATAATAGAACAATTAAAGCAGTTTTTTATAAATTTATTAGACATCTTATACAATCATCTAATGATAAAAAAATAAAAAGATTAAAATTTAATTTAAAAGAAGAAAAAATGATGATTTCTATTATTCCTAAAATTTATAATAATTCAAATTTTATTATTGTTATTCAATTATTTATATTATTTTTACAATTTATTGTAGGTTTCTTCTGAAGGATTTTTATTTGCCCAATAATTC
>Ga0129336_10002184_pt1 | contig 12059 bp, 8 predicted proteins | sample CPB6_02_DNA_FD_96878 | JGI IMG/M metagenome (GOLD analysis project Ga0129336, IMG submission 96878) | Freshwater to marine salinity gradient microbial communities from Chesapeake Bay, USA - CPBay_Sum_0.6_0.2_DNA | ecosystem: Environmental > Aquatic > Marine > Coastal | place: USA: Chesapeake Bay...
CTGCAGGGCAACCCCATCGTCTGGTGACACCCTGACCACTGTCCACCCCCTGCCTGATTCGTCGGGTGGGGGGTCTACACTATGGGAACCAAAGCAAAGGACCTCCCGATGAACGCCACCTTCTCCGACATCCTCTGGAACTGCACCGACCCCAGCAACGGGACCATCCCTTGGGGCACCGCTTGCCAGGCAGCAAAGGAACACGGTCTCTGGGATGACTTCCGTACCGACTACGGGGTGACCGCTAAGTTCGGACCTGTCGACACGGGTGAGTTTCTGGTGTGGTTGGGGTATTGACCCCTGCTCCCTGACCCTGTACACTTAGATCAGTTCACACCCCCGACCGATGCGCTTCCCCCTTGCCATGTGCTCTGACCTCCAGACCCGTCAGATCAAATGGATCTCCCGTGCCGATCAACTGAAGAACGGATCCCGCCCCTCTCAGTTCGTGCATTGGGGTGTGCCCGCTACCGCCATCGCTGCCCAGTATGCTGAGGCACACGCGGGGCGGGATTGACCCCCACCCCCGACCTGCTACAATACTCTCAGTTCACCACCCCCCCCACATCATGGCAAAGGCAATCGGCACCATCCGCTCCACCGACACCAACCTGAAGGGGCAGAGCATCCGCGTCAGCAGCGGGCGCGGTTCCACCATGACCCCCGCTAAGGGTCTGGGCGCTTCTATGGTCAAGGACCTTGACGCTGCCATCCGCAACGCTAAGGCAACCCACCGCGCCGATCGTATCGCTGCTGCCCGTGATCGCCTGGCAGAGCGTGTGGGGCATTCTCCCCTGGCAGTGCGCTTCTGAGGCACTGTGGGGTCTTGTGCGTTCGTGCCTGAGGCAGTTGGGGGCGTTGTTGCCCCCCGCCCCTTGGGGGGCGTAATATAAAACCATCACCTCCCATAAGCTATAAAGTGTTACGAAAGCTAGATCAATAGTCTCTTAAAAAATAAAAAATTTCCGGAAATATAAAAAGTCATATATAAGAAAAAAATATGTTTTAAGTCTTGAAATGCAAAAAAATTCCGGAGAAAATTTGGCAACCATAGAGTCCGATCCAATTACAGGCAATTATTATATCGTAATCCCTGAATGGATCTTAAATGAATTTGAATGGTATGAGGGCACACAGGTTAATATTGAAACTGATACAAAGTCAATGATCATCAGCGAGATTGATTGATCTTGACACTTTCTACATAATATTGTATGATATCGAGGTAATTACACTTTCTTATGGCTAAAGGATTCACTGTTAAAGCAAAAGCACCAGTAGCAACAAAAGAAGAGGAATGGGATTACGATAAGGCGCGAGAAATGGTAAAAGGCAAATCAATTGTATTTTGCCTTCCAGGAAGAGGAGTTTCTTACACTTATCTGAAAAATTTCGTACAACTCTGTTTTGATTTGGTACAAGCAGGTGCAAGTATTCAAATTTCCCAAGATTATAGTTCAATGGTGAACTTTGCACGTTGCAAGTGCTTGGGTGCAAATGTTCTTCGTGGTCCTGATCAGGTTCCCTGGGATGGAAAACTAAATTATGATTGGCAACTTTGGATTGATTCTGATATTGTTTTCAATACCGAAAAGTTTTGGCAATTAGTTTTGATGGAAAAGGACATTGCTGCTGGTTGGTATGCAACAGAAGATGGTCACACGACATCAGTTGCTCACTGGTTAGACGAAGAAGATTTTCGTGGAAACGGTGGTGTTATGAATCACGAAACGATTGAAAGTATCTCAAAGCGTCGTAAACCATTCACTGTCGATTATACTGGTTTTGGATGGCTTCTAATTAAAAATGGAGTCTTTGAGCATTCTGAAATGAAATATCCCTGGTTTGCACCGAAAATGCAGGTGTTCGAATCAGGAGAGGTGCAAGATATGTGCGGTGAGGATGTTTCATTCTGTCTTGATGCGAAAGAAGCAGGATTTGAGATTTGGTGTGATCCTCGCATTCGCGTTGGGCACGAAAAAACTCGTATTATTTGAGGAGATTATTAACTTATGGCAGCAAAATCGAAAGTTGGTCTCAATAAGAGCTCTTATCTTCCAGGACCACCTAAAAAGTCTCGTCAAGGAGATGGAGGTGGAACCAAATATGCAGCGTCTTCTCGCAATGGGGCTCGTAAAAAGTATAGAGGGCAGGGTAAGGGATGACTCAAGATCTGGAAGAATGGATTCAAACAATTAAAAAATCCCATCCAGATCTAAAAGGGCATTCTATCTGCCCTTTTGCGAAAGCAAATACATATAAAATCGTAAAATGTTCAATTAACGACATCAAACCTCTAGATGAGGAGTTTGGTGTCGTTATTTTTATAGTCGAAGATGACCTGGAAATAGAATATGGATATCAAAAAATCGAAGAATTGAATCAAAAGTACCCAAAATATAAATTTTTTGATGATTTTAGGGACGAACCAAGTTTTATTAATAAAGTTCAAACAAACAATGGACTTTATAATTTAGTTTTATATCAAGATTTTGAATTTTTAACTAAGATGAGGAAAATTCTTGCAAAAACTAATTATTACGACCTATGGGATGACGAATATTTAAAAAAAATACTTGAAGATGACTATGAGGTAGTACAAAGTATAAGAAATAAATAATTTCATGTTGCATTAAGGGATAGAAACCCCTTAAAAAGTTCTAATTTTCTTTCATTTAGAACAAATTCTATGGCAACACATCCAAATCCAGATCGAGATCAAGATTTTATGTATCAAATGTGGGGAACAACTCATCTTGTCACCGACTATACTGCCAATATCACAGAAAAAAAGAAGGTGATTCAAGAAATCATGCATGACAATATTGATTTCTCAAAGCACCATCTCAAAGAACAGTCAGAATTGCACGCGAAAATACGCAATGATGATGATTATGATGATTGGGAGTATGGTACGGAACCAAATTACGGAGTTAAGCTATAAATACAAATACATAAATTAACTTCTAAAAGTGGTCGCAAAAGTATCCAGAGGATTTAAGGATATTAGTTTGTCGTTTGACATGCATCCAGTCACAAAGGATATTTCTGCGATTAAAAATGAAGATGCGATCAAACGTTCGATTCGAAATATTATTCAAACTTTGCCCTATGAACGATTCTTTAATCCTCTTTTTGGATCAAACATAAGGGCAAGTTTATTTGATTTTATTGATTTTGGAACAGCATCCATTCTTCAACAGCAACTACAAGTTGCGGTTGAGAACTTTGAACCAAGAGTGATCAACTCAAAGGTCGAAGTTTTTCCAAAACCAGATGAAAATGCATTTGAAATTAATATGTCATATGACATCGTCGGACAAGAATTTCCAGTGCAACAATTTACATATATTTTAGAGGCAACCAGGTAATATAAAATGCCTTTTACAAAGTTTACGAATCTAGATTTCGATCAAATTAAAACCTCAATCAAAGACTATCTTCGTGCAAACTCTACGTTCACGGACTTTGACTTTGAAGGATCTAATTTCTCTGTCTTAATCGATACTTTAGCATATAACACTTATATTACTGCATTCAATTCTAATATGATTGTGAATGAATCCTTTTTGGATTCAGCAACATTAAGAGAAAATGTTGTCTCTTTGGCAAGAAATATTGGATATGTTCCTCGTTCAAAAACAGCAGCAAAGGCAACTGTTTCATTTAACATTCAAACTTCAAATCAATCTGGGCAGTTAATTCTAAAAGCAGGTTTGGTTTGTGTCGGTGCAGTTGATAATACTTCATTTACATTTTCACTTCCTGAAGATAAAAGCGTTAATATCAATAATGGAATTGCAAGTTTTGCAAACTTAGATTTATATCAAGGAGTTTATCTTACAAAGACATTTACTGTCGATAATTCATACAATCAAAGATTTATCATTGATAATCCCGATGTTGATACATCAACGATTGTTGTTAAGGTCGGAACTACACAATATAAAAAAATTGATAATATTTTAAAAGTTAATAAAGATTCTGAAATATATTTGTTACAGGAAATTCAAGATGAAAAATATGAGATTATATTCGGTGATGGTATTATTGGTAAAAAATTAACAAGTGGTACGACTGTTACGATTAGTTATATAACAACCAGTGGTTCAGATGGAAATGGTCCAAGTTTATTTTCATATGCTGGTACAACAGTTGATGCAAATGGTCTTCTTGCTAATCCCTCAAGCACCGTTTCTGTCACCACAGTAACTCGAGCTGCTGGTGGTGGCGATATTGAACCAATCGAGTCAATTAAATATTTTGCTCCACGCCTTTATTCATCACAATATCGTGCGGTTACTGCAAAAGATTATGAGTCTATTATTCAATTGATTTATCCAAATACTGAATCTGTTGCTGTCGTTGGTGGTGAAGAAATGGATCCACCACAATATGGAAAAGTTTTTATTAGTATTAAACCTAAAAATGCAACATCAGTATCGGATTTTGTCAAAAATCAAATTTTGAATGACCTTAAGAGTTATTCAATCTCAGGAATCAATCAAGAAATAGTTGATCTTAAACTGCTATATGTTGAAACTGAGAGTGATGTCTATTATGATTCTTCTAGAGTTTCTAATGTAGAAGAATTAAGAACAAAAATAAGTTCTTCAATTAATACATATTCGAAATCAATTGATTTAAATAAATTTGGTGGAAGATTTAGATACAGTAAACTACTTCAAGTCATCGACAATACTGATACTGCCATCACATCAAATATCACTAGAGTGAAAATGAGAAGGAATCTAAATTCAATTCTCAATACTTTTGCTCAATACGAAATATGTTTCGGTAATAAATTTCACAAAACAATAGGTGGATACAACATTAAGAGTACTGGATTTAAACTTGCTGATGATCCAGATACTGTTTACTTTACTGATGTTGCATCTGAAGATAGTGATATTGGAATTCTTTCCATCGTAAAACCAACATTAGAAGCAGGAACTTTTGAGATCGTTAAAAAATCTGTAGGCACTGTAAATTATACCAAGGGTGAAATCATTATCAATACGATTAATATTATTTCAACTAATTTAGCGGATGGTGTTATTGAAATTCAAGCATACCCAGAATCAAATGATGTGATTGGACTGCAAGATTTATATTTGATTTTCGATACGACAAAAAGCACTATAAATATGGTTAGAGACACCATATCTTCTGGGGAGCAGATTTCTGGCGTTAATTTCCCAGTAAGGTCGAGTTATTCAAACGGCAAATTAACAAGGTAGTGCTAGAAATATGATTACAACTGGTTTTGACGCTAGAGTCAAAGTACAACAAATTATAGAAAATCAGTTACCAGAATTTTTATTATCAGAGTCTCCTAAGGCTGCAGAATTTTTAAAGCAGTATTATATTTCACAGGAATATCAAGGTGGACCAATTGATATTGCCGAAAACTTAGATCAGTATCTGAGTTTAGATAATTTGACCCCAGAAGTGGTTGTCGGTGTTACATCTTTAACAACTGGCATCACAACTACAGATTCTGGCATTGAAATTTCTGTCAACTCTACTAAAGGATTTCCAAAGTCATACGGTCTTTTTAAAGTTGATGATGAAATTATTACCTATACTGGAATAACGACAAATAAATTCACTGGATGTATACGTGGATTTAGTGGAATTACTTCTTATAGAAATCAACTTAATCCAGAAGAATTAATTTTTTCAACATCTGTTGCTGCTACACATAACACGGGGGCATCTGTACATAATTTAAGTGCAGCATTTTTAAAGGAATTTTATAGAAAAATTAAATATTTACTTGCTCCTGGATTTGAAGATGTTGAGTTTGTTGACGATTTAAAAGTTAATAACTTTATTAAACAAGCTCGTAATTTTTATGAGGGCAAAGGAACTAATGATTCTTTTAGAATCCTATTCAATATTCTTTACGGTGTAACTCCTAAAGTTATTAATTTAGAAGATTTTCTAATCAAACCATCAACTGCAGATTTTGTCAGAAGAGAAACATTAATTGTAGAAAGAATTAGTGGAAATCCTAATAACTTAGTAGGACATACAATTAGAAGTTTAGACAATACGGCAGCGGGTCCCGTTTCTGAAGTAGAAATTTTAACCAGAGGTAATAAAACCTTTTACAAAATACAACTTTTTGCTGGATATAGTGAAAGAAGTTTAATCGAAGGTAATTTTGAAATTACACCTAAAACAATAGTATCCGATACTGTTTCAATAGGTTCTTCAGTCATTTCCGTAGATAGTACGATTGGATTCCCAGATTCTGGGAACCTAGTAAGTGGTTCAAATAAAATTACATACACTGATAAAAGTGTCAATCAATTTTTTGGGTGCTCTGGAGTAGTAACAGAAATTCCTACTTCTTCCCCTATCCGTTCCGACAAAATTATTTACGGATATGAAAATGGCGACTCGTCTAAGTTAGTTGAACTGAGAATTACTGGAGTTTTATCTGGAATCGAAAATGAAGATGATTTTTCTCTTTTATTGGAGAATGATCAGTTAATTTCCAAAAATCTTGGTGAGAAAGTATTCAATAACAATAAAAATTATAAAGAATTTTTCTATAATACTTGGATTTATAACACTAGATCTAGATATGAAATAAAATCATTTTTAAACAATCAAATAACATTGTACGAAAATGTAGATAAATCGAGTTTAAAAATTAATGATACTGTAGATATTTTAGATAAAAATTCAGAAAACATTGTTTTATCCGACGCAAAAGTTGTAACTATAAGTGGATCTTTAGTGACTCTTGATAAGAATATTATTAATGTAGTTTCAACTAGAAAATTGAGTATTAGAAGAAAATACAGTTATGCTTCTATTGACCCTTCTTCTAACATTTCTCTGCGCTCTAGTAGGGTATTATCTAATATTCAAAATACTTATAATGAAAATGATGAGTATGCATATATTGCATCAAACTCTCTTCCAGATTACCAAATTGTAAACAAAATATTCTCATCATCAATTAATATAAACTCATCTTCTATATTGAGTGATATTTACCGTGGATATAATCCTTTTACAAATTTATATTCAATATTAACATTTTCTGATGATGTTCCATTTATTACTGGAGATGCTGTTGTTTACACAGGAAACAACACACAAATTTCTGGTCTTACTTTTGGAACAACTTATTATGTTGAGGTATTAAAAGTTGGAACTAGAAAAAACCAAATAAAACTATACAATTCGAGGTCCTTTATTGCAACAGGAAATTCGGTTGAATTTAGTCAAAATGGAGATATTGCGAATCATACTTTTACTCTTTTACAGCACTTCAATAAAACACTAGATCCTAAAAAAGCATTATCTAAATTACCCATAAAACAGAATATTCAATCTGGAACTAACCAAAAGACAGAGGTTGGTCCAACTGGTGTAATGATTAATGGTGTTGAAATTATTAACTACAAGAGCAATGATAAAATTTATTATGGTCCGATAGAAAAAATTAGAATTTATAATGGTGGGTCTGATTATGATGTTATAAATCCGCCACAAATAGTTGCTTCTAATGTTGGTTTGGGAACAACAGCATTAATACAATCTGTTGTTAGGGGTTCGGTAAAAGAAATAATAGTTGATCCACAAAATTTCAATGTTAATAGAGTTTTATCAGCAACAATCACTGGTGGAAATGGTACAGGAGCAAAATTAGAACCAATCGTATCTAAAAAGTATCTTGAGATAGAGTTTAATGCCGCACAAGCAGGTATTGGTGCTACTGGTGGAGTAGACGTCACCGAAGAAACAATCACCTTCTTAGAAAGACATAATTTAATTGATGGTACAAAAATTGTATATAATTCAAACGGCAATGAACCTTTGGGAATAGGTTCATTTAAGTTTTCGAATACAAATCAAAATGATTATCTAATCAATGGTGCAATATATTTTCCAAAAGTTATAAATCCACGCTCAATATATTTGTATAAGAAGGAAAGTGATTACTTATCTGGAATAAACACTGTAGGATTTACAACTATTAATGCAGGAGGAACTCATAAATTTAGATTATACGAAGAATCTAATGTTTTATCGGAAATAAAAGTTATTAATTCTGGTAGTGGATATGAAAACAGAAAATTAAGAGTTTCTCCAACGGGAATTTCAACTTCTTCTAGCATTGTGTCTTTTGATGGTCATGGATTTAAGAATGGAGATATAATTAACTACACTTATCAGACTAGTGGAATTAGTGGTCTGTCAACAACAAATCAATATTATGTTTTAAAAATTGATGATTCGCAATTTAGATTGGCAGAAGCTGGACCTATTAATGTAAGTGCTGCTACAACTAATTTTGTGAAGCAAAATTTTGTCAAATTTAAAACTTCTGGAGAAGGATATCAAATATTCTCATATCCAGAAATTAAAATCAATATCAATGCCGAAATTTCTGGAGTTGGTAATACCATAACAGCAACTCCAATTGTCAGAGGTGAAATAATTGATGCATACCTTTATGAAAATGGAACCAACTATGGATCTAAAATTTTAAATTTCCATAAAAAACCATTTTTATATATTAGAAACGGTGAAGGAGCTCAACTTAAACCAATTATAAAAGATGGTAAAATTATAAACGTTGAAGTTCAAAACGGTGGAAAATATTATTTTGCTCCACCAGATTTAATTGTAACTGGAGACGGATCTTCTGCAAAATTAAGATCCGTAGTTAGAGATGGTAGAATTGTAGATGTAATTATTATAAATCAAGGAACAAATTATACTCAAACTAAAACTTCAGTTGTTATTCAATCTCCTGGAAAAAACTGCGTTCTGGATTCTTCAGTCAGATCTTTATCTGTCAATAATTTTTCACGTTTTTCAGATCAAATATTTGTTGAATATGGTTCAAATGTTTCATATGGTATAGTTGGTTATTCAACTGATAGAGATGGTACATCTTTTTCAGATCCATCTCAAGTTGGAGGACATTCAAAAGTTATTGGATGGGCATATGATGGAAATCCTATTTACGGTCCTTTTGGATTTGCTGATCCAAAAAACAATAATTCTAGTATAGTTCCATTAAAAACTGGATATTCTGCTCATATTTCAAATATTTCAAACAGACCTATAGATGATAATTTCCCACTAGGATTTTTTGTTGATGATTATAAATTTGATGATTCTGGAGATTTAGATATTCATAATGGCAGGTTTTCAAAAACACCAGAATTTCCTAATGGCATTTATGCATATTTTGTTGGAGTTTCTACCGATACTACAACATCTAAATTAATACCAAAATTCCCCTATTTTATTGGTGATACTTATAGATCAGTTCCTACTGTCAATAATTTAAATCAATCATTTAATTTTAATAGTTCAAAGTTAGTTAGAAATACATTTCCATATAGAGTTAATCAAGAAAATTCAAAAAATGACTTTATTACAGAATCAAATAAAGACATAACTCAAGTCACTCTTGTTGAATCTGTTTCGAAAGGATCGATTGATTCATTATCAATAGTTAATCCTGGAAATGATTATAGAGTAGGAAATTCTATAATTTTTGATAATCAAGGAACTGATGGTGGAGGAGCAATTGCAGAGGTTTCGGAAATAAGTGGAAAAAGTATTACTGAGATACAAACTTCTTACGATAGTTTTGAAAATTCTGTCGTTACTTGGCAGGATCAAAATACAATAAGAATCTATACTAACCAGTATCATTCTTTTGCAGATCAGGATTTAATTCAAATTTCAGGAATATCAACATTTATTGATAAACTAACGAATACTCAAATTATTGGAGTTTCTTCTGATAGATCTACTTTAATAGATCATATTCCACCAAATGTTGGATTAGTAACTGACATTTATGTTTCTTCAATATCTCCTTTGGCTGGATCTGGAACAACCATTGGTATTGGAACTGAAATTCTGTCAGTTTTAAATATTTTCCCCGAAGATAATATTTTAAGAGTTAAAAGGGGTTCTACCGGTACGGCGCATTCAATTTCTGATGCTGTTGACTACTATGCAGACTCTTTTACAATATCATTAAGATCAAATTATTTTGATTCATCTAAAAACTATAAAACATTTTTTAATCCAAGATATTCTGTTGGAGTTGGTATTCAAACAGGTCAATCAACTTCAATAAACTATTATGTTGGAGCATCTCCAAAAACAATATCCGTACAAACTCAAAGCATCTATATCCCCAATCACGATTTTAAACATAATGAAAGAGTTTTATTAACAAAATCAAATTCATCTAGTGCATTTTCGGTTTCTAATACTTCGGGCGGATCTAATTTTAATTTACCAATTTCTGGAAATACTGAGTATGTTTATGTAATCAAAAAATCTAAAGACTTTATTGGACTTACCACACAAGTTGGAATTGCTAGTGAAGGATTATTCTTTGTTACTAACGGTAGTGATGACTATAATTATCAACTAGAAACTCTTAGATCCCAAATAACTGCAACATCTAAACGAATTAAGACAAAAGTATCTGTTTCTACAAGTCATAATTTACAAAATGGCGATTTAATTAAATTAAATATTAATCCAAAACTATCCGTAGGTATTGGAAATTCTACTTCCGTAGTAGTAAAATATGATAGTGATTCTAATAAATTATTAGTCAATCCTGTAGGATTTACTTCTTACAGAGTTAATTCTTCTAGTGGTCAAATTTATCTTCCAAATCATGGATATAAAACCGGAGACAAGATTTTTTATAGATCATCGGATGCGACCATTGGCGGAATAACTACGGGCGGATATTATATTTTTAGAGTTGATGACAATAATATTAAACTTTCCGAAACTTATTTTGATTCAACATCAAATCCAGCGATTACAATAAGTATTGGAAACACAGGTGGATCTGGTCATGAAATAAGTTTACTAAATCCACAAATATCTGTAATAAAAAATAATAATCTAGTTTTTAATGTTTCAGATTCTTCGCTTATTGGATATAAGTTTAAATTATACTATGATAATAATTTTTCAAATGAATTTGTTTCGGTAGGATCAACATCAACTTTTTCTGTAGTATCTAATGAGACAATAGGAATTTCATCATCTGCAACTATTACTATAAATTATGATGATCTATTGCCAACAAAGTTATATTATTGCTTAGAAAAAAATGGTTTAAAAATTCATCCAGATGATGACGTAAAAGATTATTCAGAAATTTTATATAAAGATAGTTTATATTCTGGAAAATATAAAGTCTTTGGAGTTGGTACGACTGATTTTTATATTACACTAAATGAAGTTCCAGAAAAACTTTCTTATAGTCCAAATCAACTTTCTAGAGTTGATTATTCAACCACATCTTTATCATCTTCTGGACCAATATCAAAACTTAACATCATTAGCGGTGGTTCTAATTATTCTAGACTTCCTTTAATCACTGGATTATCAACTTCAAATTCGAATAGTTTAGGTTCTAATGCAATTATCAAAGCTAAAACAAAAACTATTGGAAATCTAAATGAATTTAGAATAGTTAATGAAGGATTTGATTATTCTTCCGACAACACATTACGACCTCAGGTAGACATTCCAAAATATATTGGACTAGAATCTTCAGAAAAAATAACTAAAATTGATGTTCTTAGCGGTGGAAAAAATTATACTTCTGAGCCAAATCTTGTTGTAGTAAACGAATATACAAATACAAAAGTTAATAGTGGATTTATCAAAGCAAACTATAGAGGTAATACTATAATATCTGTTGACATCATAGAAGAACCAAGAGGATTATCAAACGTAGATCATAGAATTTACGCGGTTAATAATAGTAACGGAATACAAGTTAATCGAGTTTTATCTTATTCTGCTGCGACTGGAATTGTTCAATGTGAATTATCAACTCCACCTATAGATGGATTTGTAAACCCACCGTTTGAGGTTGGGGATTTGATATTTGTTGAAGGTATTAAAAAACAAAGTTTTACTGATGCATTAGGAAATATAACATCTCCAGGAACAGGATTTAATTCTGCCGATAATGGATATAATTTCTTTAAAGTTACAAATTATGTAAATTCAAATCCAGCAATTTTAGA
>Ga0129336_10002186_pt1 | contig 12053 bp, 9 predicted proteins | sample CPB6_02_DNA_FD_96878 | JGI IMG/M metagenome (GOLD analysis project Ga0129336, IMG submission 96878) | Freshwater to marine salinity gradient microbial communities from Chesapeake Bay, USA - CPBay_Sum_0.6_0.2_DNA | ecosystem: Environmental > Aquatic > Marine > Coastal | place: USA: Chesapeake Bay...
CATCGTCGGCGCGCTGAATCAGCTTCTTGGCGGCCTTGATGTTGTTAACGATGTTCTGGCGGATCAGGCGATGGATCACGAACGGCTGGAACAGCTCGATCGCCATTTCCTTAGGCAGACCGCACTGATGCATCTTCAGCTTGGGGCCCACCACGATCACGGAACGACCGGAGTAGTCGACGCGCTTACCGAGCAGGTTCTGACGGAAGCGGCCCTGCTTGCCCTCGATGATGTCGCTCAGTGACTTGAGCGGGCGGTTGTTGGCACCCACCACGGTGCGTCCGCGGCGACCGTTATCGATCAGGGCGTCAACGGCCTCCTGCAACATCCGCTTCTCGTTGCGGACGATGATTTCGGGGGCCAGGATCTCCTGCAGACGGGCCAACCGGTTGTTCCGGTTGATCACACGGCGATAGAGATCGTTCAGGTCAGAGGTGGCGAAGCGACCACCATCGAGCTGCACCATTGGGCGCAGATCGGGGGGGATCACCGGGATCACATCCAGCACCATCCACTCGGGACGGGCGCTGGTGGCGATGAAGTTGTCGATCACGCGCAGACGCTTGATCAACTTGGCGCGCTTCTGGCCTTTGGATCCAGCGATCTCCTCGCGGAGCTCTTCAGCCACCACGGGCAGGTCGAGATCCTCGAGCAGCTGCTTGAGCGCCTCTGCACCGATGCCCACGGTGGGCTCGTTCTCGATCTCGGAGTCCTCGGCGTAGATCTCGTCTTCGATCTCCAGCCACTCGTCTTCAGTGAGCAGCTGCTTGTAGTTCAGGTCCTTGTGGTCGCCTGCATCGAGCACCACATAGCAGTTGAAGTAGACGATCTGCTCCACATCCCGCAGGGGCATGTCCAGCAGGATCGCCACATAGCTGGGGATGCCCTTCAGGTACCAAACGTGGGACACGGGGGCCGCCAGCTTGATGAAGCCCATGCGGTGACGACGCACCCGGCTCTCGGTGACCTCAACACCGCAGCGCTCGCAGACGATGCCGCGGTGACGCACCCGCTTGTACTTACCGCAGTGGCACTCCCAGTCTTTGGAGGGACCAAAAATCTTCTCGCAGAACAGCCCGTCCATCTCGGGCTTGAGGGTCCGGTAGTTGATGGTTTCGGGCTTGGTCACCTCGCCCACCACCTGACCGTTGGGCAGCGTGCGCTGCCCCCACTGCATGACCCGCTCGGGTGAGGCGAGCGTGATCTTGACGTAGTCGAAGTGGTTCTCGGTGCGGAGATTGCTGTTGGTCATGACCTGAGAGCGCGCGGAAGTCGAAGGGAACGGAACGGGTCAGCCAGGCGCCTGATACAGGCGGAGCTGGACTCGATCAGCGATCAGTCGTCGTCGTAATCCGCGACGCCGAGGGATTCGTAAGTGGGCCGGTTGGGAGTGCTGCGGCGGGGATTGACGTCCTGCATCAGGTCGACTTCCTCACCGGCATCGGTGTAGACCGCGATGTCGAGGCCCAGGGACTGAAGCTCGCGCATCAGCACCTTGAAGGACTCGGGGGTGCCAGGGCGCGGAATCGGCTTGCCCTTGACGATCGCGTTGAGCGCTTCGTTGCGGCCCTGCATGTCGTCGGACTTGACGGTGAGCAGTTCCTGCAGGGTGTAGGCGGCGCCGTAGGCCTCGAGAGCCCACACCTCCATCTCACCCAAGCGCTGACCGCCCTGCTGGGCCTTACCACCGAGGGGCTGCTGGGTCACCAGCGAGTAAGGACCGGTGGAGCGGGCGTGGATCTTGTCATCCACCAGGTGCACCAGCTTGAGGATGTGGGCATAGCCCACGGTCACCGGCTGGTCGAAGGCTTCGCCGCTGCGACCGTCGATGAGCTGGATCTTGCCGGGGTTCTCGGGGTCATAAACCCAATCCTTGCCGGGCTGCGACTTCGCAGCCTCGAGATAGGCCTGAACCGTGTTCTTGGAGGTTTCGGGGCCGTGCATTTCATCGAAGGGCACGACCTTGACGCGGCAGTCGAGGTGCGAAGCAGCCCAGCCCATCAGGCACTCGAACACCTGACCGACGTTCATCCGGCTCGGCACACCCAGGGGGTTGAGCACGATGTCGATGGGAGTGCCGTCAGGCAGGTACGGCATGTCTTCCAGGGGAAGGATGCGGCTGATGATGCCCTTGTTGCCGTGGCGGCCGGCCATCTTGTCGCCCACCTGGATCTTGCGGCGCTGCGCCACGTAGACCCGAACGACCATGTTGGCGCCGGGCGGCAGCTCATCACCCTGTTCACGGGTGTAGATGCGCACGTCGACGACGCGGCCGCGCTCCGTGCTGGGCACCCGCAGGGAGTTGTCGCGCACATCGCGGGCCTTCTCACCGAAGATCGCGCGCAGCAGCTTCTCTTCCGGGGGCTGATCGGATTCACCCTTGGGGGTCACCTTGCCCACCAGGATGTCGCCGCTCTCCACGTAGGCGCCCACGCGGATGATGCCCATCTCATCGAGGTTGCCCAGGCTCTCCTCGGCAACGTTGGGGATCTCGCGGGTGATCTCTTCAGGACCGAGCTTGGTCTGACGGGCTTCGATCTCGTACTTCTCGATGTGCACCGAGGTGTAGAGGTCGTCGCGCACCAGGCGCTCGGACACCAGGATCGCGTCCTCGTAGTTGTAGCCCTCCCAGGGCATGTAGGCGATCAGCACGTTCTGACCAAGGGCGATCTCGCCGCCCTCGCAGGCCGAACCATTGGCCAGGACCTGACCGGCGATCACCGGATCGCCCAGCTTGACGATCGGACGATGGTTGAGGCAGGTGTCCTGGTTGGAGCGCTGGTACTTCTGCAGGTAGTGGGTGTGGTCGTTGCCCTCCTCATCGCGAATCACGATGGCGGTGGCATCCACAAAAGCGACCGTGCCATTCACCGTGGTGATCGGCACCATGCCGGAGTCGCGAGCCACCTGGGTTTCCAGGCCAGTGCCCACCAGAGGACGCTCAGGGCGCAGCAGGGGCACAGCCTGGCGCTGCATGTTCGAGCCCATCAGGGCACGGTTCGCGTCGTCGTGCTCCAGGAACGGAATCAGGGAGGTCGCCACAGAGATCACCTGAACCGGTGACAGCTGCACGTAGTCGACCTGCTCCGGAGGAACAGTTTCGAAGTCCTGGCGGTAGCGGACCGGCACCAGGTCCGCCTTGATGCGGCCATCGGCGTCAGTGGCCACGTCGCCAGGGGCGACGCGGCACTCGTCCTCCAGGTCAGCGGAGAGATAGATCGGATCGCCCTTCTTATGGACGATGCCGTCCTCAACCTTCCAGAACGGAGTCTCGATGAAGCCGTACTCGTTCACGCGGGCGTGGGTCGCCAGCGAACCGATCAGACCGGCGTTGGGACCTTCCGGGGTCTCGATCGGGCAGATGCGGCCGTAGTGGGAGGGGTGGATGTCACGCACGGCGAAGCCGGCGCGCTCCCGGGTCAGACCACCTGGGCCCAGGGCGCTGATGCGGCGCTTGTGGGTCAGCTCAGCCAGGGGGTTGGTCTGATCCATGAACTGGCTCAGCTGGCTGGAGCCGAAGAACTCCTTAATTGCCGCCACCAGGGGCTTGGGGTTCACCAACTGGGCCGGGGTGAGGCTCTCGGTCTCACCAACGGTCATGCGCTCCTTGATGATCCGCTCGAGGCGGTTCAGGCCAACGCGCACCTGGTTCTGCAGCAGTTCGCCCACGGAGCGAACCCGGCGGTTACCGAGGTGGTCGATGTCATCGAGGGTGGCGCCGCCCACATCGAGCTCGAGGTTGATCAGGTAATCGATCGTGCTCAGCACGTCCTCAGGGGTGAGGGTGCGGGTGGCGTCAGGGATGGTGAGACGCAGCTTCTTGTTGATCTTGTAGCGACCAACGCGGCCCAGGTCGTAGCGCTTGGGATCGAAGAAGCGGCTGTGCAGCAGGGTCTGACCACCGCTCACCGAGGGCGGTTCACCCGGACGCAGCTTCTTGTAGAGCTCCAGCAGAGCCTGGTCTTCCGAGGCGATGCCTTCGTCGTTGGCGGCCTCGATCGACTTCTGGTAGTACTCGGGGTGCCGCAGCTTGTCGAGCACGTCGTTGTCGGACAGGCCGATGGCCCGCATCAACACGTGGGCGTTGATCTTGCGGGTCTTGTCGACGCGAACGTGCAGCAGATCGTTCTTGTCGGTCTCGAACTTGAGCCAGGCGCCGCGGTTGGGGATCAGGCTGGCGTTGAAGGTCTTCCGGCCGTTCTTGTCCTGCTCGTCTTTGAAATAGACGCCGGGTGAACGCACGATCTGGTTCACGATCACGCGCTCAGCGCCGTTGATGATGAACGTGCCGCGCTCGGTCATCAGGGGCAGTTCCCCGATGAACACTTCCTGCTCCTTGATCTCGCCGGTCTCCTTGTTGACCAGACGGCAGGTCACGTACATCTGAGACGCGAAGGTCGCATCACGACGCTTCGCCTCTTCCACGTCGTGGCGAGGGCGCTTCAGGCGGTACTCGCTACCGATGAAATGCAGCTCAAGCTTGCCGGTGTAATCGGTGATCGGGGAGAAGCTCTCCAGCTCCTCGATCAGACCCTTCTCCAGAAACCATTTGAAGCTCGCGCGCTGCACCTCCACCAGATCGGGCAGGTAAGTGGCGGTCTTGGCGACCTGGATCGCGCTGCTCATGCGGTGAACCTGCAGGAACGGGTTAGACGGGACGAAGGACCTGGAAGCAATCGGCCTGACAAAGGAAGCAAGCTGCGGCATGCACCAACCAGGCACAGGCGCGCAGACGACGCAGCCAGCTGCCCCCCGCAGGGAGCAACTGGCCAACCGCCGTCACTATTCAGCTCGCTTCAACTCCGCAGGCAACGACAACTCGCACCGGAAAGACACAGCACCACTGGTATGGGCAGACCCACCAGATCCCTGGTGAGCGCTTTCAGGCTGTAGCGAGCACAGATAAATCAGGGCTCGCTACCAGGCCAATGAATCATCATACATTGTGAAGAGCAGCCCCAAACAGGGTGCAGGCATTGCGGGTGCTCTGCTGGGCGACCACCGTCAGCGGCTCGCCGCGCAGCTCTGAGAGGCGCTGGGCCACTGCCATCACGTAAGACGGCTCGTTGCGCTTGCCACGCCGCGGCACGGGCGCCAGGAACGGACAGTCGGTCTCCACCAGGTAGCGATCCGCCGGGACCGACTGGGCACAGGCATGGGTATCGGTGGCCTTCGGAAACGTGACGTTGCCGCTGAAGCTGATGTAGAGGCCCAGCTCCAGGAAGCCCTGCATTTCCTCGGGGGTCCCACTCCAGCAGTGCATCACACCCCGCGGGCAGACACCGCGCAGGGTCCGTTCCCGCAGTTCTTCGAGCATGGGCTCGGCCGCATCGCGGCAGTGGATGATCACCGGCAGGTCCAGTTCGACGGCCAGATCGAGCTGGGGCCTGAGCATGGCCAACTGTGGGCCGAGATCCTTGGTGCGAAAGAGATCGAGCCCCAGTTCGCCGATGGCAACGACCCTCGAATCAGCCTTGGCGGCTTGCCGCAACACCTCTTGCGTGTCGGCCGCCCAGTGTTCAGGGTCGAGGGGGTGAACCCCCACGGAATAGCGCAACTCCGGGAAGCGATCGGCGAGGGCGCGAATCGCCGGAATCTCCGAAGGCTCCACACATGCGTGAAGGAGGCGACCCACGCCGGCATCACGCCAGCGCTGGGCCACCTCCTCCAGATCGTCATCGAAGTTTCGAAAGACGATGTGACAGTGACTGTCGATCAGAGGAGCCTCGAGGCTCTCAAGAGCGACCGCCGTTGTCATCGATTACAGAACGTCTTCAGGGCCTCAACCCTAAGAAATTCAAGCCTTGGCGGCAGGCTCGATGGCGGTCTTCACAGCAGCGCTCAGACGGGACTTCTGATGGGCACCGTTGTTGCGGTGGAGCACGCCCACCTTCACAGCCTTATCGATCTTGCTGAACGCAGCGCTCAGGCTGGTTTGCACAGCCTTCTTGGCGTCATCGCCAGGCGCCTGGGCATAGGCGGTGCAGGCGGCGAAGCAACGCTTCATCAGGGTGCGCACCGCAGACTTGTAGGTGCGGTTGTGCAGGCGATTGCGCTCAGCAATCTCAATGCGCTTCTTCGACGACTTGTTATTGGCCACAGACGGTAAGGCGCTGGCACGGCAAACAAAGAGCTTACCCCTTGGCTGGCAGCACCCCCAACGAAGCCGAGCAACTAGCTTGAACGCTGCCCCGAAGCGCAACGGTTCCGTGGCCGCCAGCACCGCCTCCAGCTCCGCCATCTCGATGAGCAGCGCCGCATCGCAGCACGAGACTCTGCGCCTGATGCTGCTGCGGGATACAGAGGCTGCCGGCGAACGCCTCGAGGCCATTGCCCAGCGCACCGGAAGCGGCCAGAGCCAGGAAGCCGCCAGCCGGGTTGACGCGATCCTCGAACAGGTGCGCGAGCAGGGCGACAAAGCCCTAATGGAGCTCACGGAACGTTTCGACGGAGTGAGGCCGGACCCCCTGCGCATTCCCAAGGCCGACCTGGAGGCGGCCTGGAACGCCACCTCCTCAGACCTGCAAGCGGCCCTGCGCCTGGCCCACCAACGGATCCTGGCCTTCCACCAGCGTCAAACACCGGTCGATCTGGACATCACCGGCGAACACGGCGAGCGGCTGGGTCGGCGCTGGCGGCCTGTGGAGCGAGCCGGTTTGTATGTCCCCGGAGGCCGAGCCAGCTACCCCAGCACCGTCTTGATGAATGCGGTGCCGGCCAAGGTCGCCGGCGTCAAGCGCCTGGTCATGGTCACCCCGCCCGGCCCAGACGGGAAGGTCAATCAGACCGTGTTGGCCGCCGCTTACCTGGCAGGCATTGATGAGATCTATCGCGTGGGCGGAGCTCAGGCCGTCGCAGCCCTGGCCTACGGGACGGAATCCATCCCCCAGGTGGACGTGATCAGTGGTCCTGGGAACCTCTACGTGACCCTCGCCAAAAAGGCCGTCTACGGACGCGTCTCGATTGATTCTCTGGCGGGGCCCAGCGAGGTCCTGGTCATTGCCGATCACAGCGCCAACGCCGAGCACGTGGCAGCCGATCTACTCGCCCAGGCAGAGCACGACCCGCTTGCCGCAGCGATTTTGCTCACCACCAGTGAGAGCCTGGCCCTAGCGATGCCTGCCGCCATCGAGGCACAGCTGGAGGGACATCCCCGCGCAGCCATCACCAGGCAGGCCCTCAATGACTGGGGCCTGATCGTGGTGTGCTCCAACCTCGAGGAAGCGGCCCAGCTCAGTGATCGCTTTGCGCCGGAGCACCTGGAGCTTCAGGTGGAACACCCCGAACCTCTGGCCGATCGAATCCAACAGGCTGGCGCGATCTTCCTGGGAGCCTGGACGCCTGAAGCGGTGGGGGACTACCTGGCTGGCCCCAACCACACCCTGCCCACATCAGGCACCGCAAGGTTTGCCGGTGCGCTCTGTGTGGAGACCTTCATGCGCCACACCAGCTTGATTCAGTTCAACCGTGCCGCCCTGGAAGCCACAGGCGGCGCGGTTGGCACCCTGGCTGACAGCGAGGGGCTCCACAGCCACGCCGAATCGGTGCGGCGGCGCCTGAGCTGAGCTCAGCGCTTCACCAGGTCACGCACACCGGCAACGCCATCCTTGATCTCACCGACCAGGACCTGATCGGTGATGTTCACAAAGAGGCCGTTCTCGAGAACACCGGGGAGGTTGTTGATCTCCTTCTCCAGGTTCACGGGATCGCTGATGCCACCGGCAAATTTGACGTCCAGCACGAGGTTGCCCTGATCGGTGACCACGGGGCCGGCTTTCTTCACCGCCATGCGCAACTGGGCATCACCGCCCATCTCCCGCAGCTGCCCCTGCACCTGACGCCAGGCACTCGGCATCACCTCAACCGGCAGCAGGAAACCCAAATTCAAGGTCTCGACCAGCTTGGTGGAATCGACCACCACGACAAAGCGTTGGGCACGAACCGCCACGAGCTTTTCCTGAACATGGCAGGCGCCACCGCCTTTGATCAGCTGGAAGGAGGGGTCAACCTCATCGGCACCATCGATGGCCAGATCGATGCGGTCCACCGCGTTGAGGCTCTGAAGAGGAATCCCCAGCTCAGCCGCCAGGACCTCTCCCTGGAAGGACGTCGTGACGCCGACGATGTCGCGCAGCTCGCCGCTCTTGAGCTTGGCGCCCAGTGCCTGAATCATCAGCGCAGCAGTGGAGCCGGAGCCCAGCCCCACCACCATGCCGCTTTGGATCTGCTCGGTGGCTGCTGCTGCGACCGCCTGCTTCATCTGATCCTGCAGATCCGACATCCAACCGTTCTCTCTGGGCGGTGACCGTAGCTCAGGCCTAGCCGTGCGGCAGAGCCTCAGGGCGGATGGAGAGATCGATCTGCTCGTCACCTCGAAGCACCGTGATGGGCAAGGCATCGCCGATCTGAGACGCCTCCACCAGGCGCAGCAGTTCTGCCGGCTCGTTCACCTCCTGCTCGGCAGCGGAGACCACCAAATCGCCGCGGCGCAGGCCAGCGCGCTCCGCAGGGCTCTCCGGGATCACCCTCTGCACCAGAGCCCCATCGCGCTCCGGCAAACGCAGCAGAGCATTCGGGTCCGCGTTGTTGTCCCGCGCCAAACGGGCATTCAAAGGAACCAGCTGCAGGCCCAGATAGGGATGGAGCACGGTGCCTCCCTCCCCCAGCTGCGCAGCGACCCCTTTCGCCAGGTTGATCGGGATCGCGAAGCCCAAGCCGGCACCGGGGCCTGATCGCACCAGGGTGTTGATGCCCACCACCTCACCGCTGGCATTGATCAAGGGGCCTCCGGAATTTCCAGGATTGATCGCGGCATCGGTCTGAATCAGCTCGAGGCGCTTATCGGAGAAGCCCAGGCTTGTGATGTTGCGGTGCAGGCTGCTGACGATCCCCAGGGTCACGGTGCGCTCAAGGCCATAGGGGGTTCCCAGAGCAATGGCCCAATCCCCCACGTCCAGGGCCTCGGAATCCCCCAGAGGAGCCGCCTTCAAGGCAGAGGACTTCGGGACCCGCACCACGGCCAAGTCGGTGACCGGATCCGTGCCCAGAACAGAGCCCTCCAGGGATTCCCCGCCGGCGAGGGTCACCTCCACACGTTCCGCACCATCCACCACGTGGGCATTGGTCAGGACAAGACCTTTGCTATCAATCACGATCCCGGAGCCCTGACCCCGCTCGCGGCTACTGGGGATCTGATCGCCGAACATCTCCCGCAACAGCGGATCGTTGAAGGCGGGATCGAGGCCGAGCCGCGGCACGCTGCGCTCCGTATCGATCCGGACCACTGCCGGAGCCACCCGCTTCACAGCCGAGGACACGAAGCTGTGGTTTCCGCTGGTCCCAAGATCCGCCCAAGCCGGAGGCACCGTGACCAACCCAGCTAGGCAGAGAACAACGGCAAGCAGGAGGCGCAGCAACGGGGGCAATCCGGCGGTGGGACCAGGCTAGGCAGATGCGAGGGGCCGCCAGCGCAACAGTTCTGAGCTGAGCTCCCCTTGCGGTCCCAACTCCAACAGGCGGCCACCTGGCCATTCCGGTTGGTCCATCGGGCAGGGCTGCACCGCCTCAAAGGACGCCAGAGAGGAAGGGCAGCCCCAGGCCAGCAATGGGGCTCCCCCCTGAGGACGCGGCAGCGCCTTGAACCAGTGCTGATGGACATGTCCAAACACCAACCCCTTGATCGCAGGGCAGCCCAGCAGAGGCTTGAGAAGCCGGTCGGCCTGCTGAAGAGCAATGGGATCGAGGCTGGAGCTGCCAATGGCCAAGGGCGGATGGTGCAGCGCCACCAGGGCAGGAGCTGAGAGGGCCTGCAACTGCTCCTGCAACCAGGTGTGCTGGCCCTCAGAAATCCAACCCGCCACCGCCCCACTGCGATGGCTGCTCAGGAGCAACAGACGCCAGGACCCGAGCGGGATGCAGGTGGGTCCCAGCAGGACATGGCGCCCCAGAGCCGCCCGCAGCAGTTGGGGGTGGTCATGGTTGCCGGGGATCAGCGCGACCGGCAACCGCCCCAGGACCCCCACCTCCTCCAGCACCTCTCTGAGACGCACGTAGCCCCCCCAGCTTTCGTCCTGACAGAGATCCCCCGTGATCAAGAGGAGGTCGACAGACGCGTTGCGGGACCGAAGGGCCTCATCCAGAGCGAGCACCAAGGCTTGGCGTGCGGGGACCCCCCGACAGCGGCCCAGGGGATCGGCCAGCAAATGGGGATCGCTGAGTTGAAGGATCCGCGGCACACCAGCCACCCGGGTGATCGCCCTAAGTTGCCCGTTCCCAACAGAGCTGGCATGGCCGCAATCCCTCCGGGCACCCGTCAACGATGCGAGCTCTGTCAGGTCGAGATCCAGGGGCTGGTGGGCGGCCTCGACCAGGTGCACTTCAGCCAGGGCCAGCCCTCCACCCGCTCCAAGCTCTGGGCCCGCGTCTGCCAGTACCTGCGCACCGATGAGCAGAAGGGTCAGTGCATCAATCAGGACCCGAGCCTGCGGGGCGAGCTCAAACCGGGAGATGCCTATGTCGAGCCACCGAGCGTGGACCTCAGCAACCTGGGGGGCTGATCTCCTTCATCCTTTATCGTTCTGATGTGCCCGGCGGGCATTTCTGATTGTTCTGTGTTGTCTCGTTGAGAGCACCAGTTCAAGCAGACAGCAGATCACTGCAGGTGCCGGACGGGCCGACCGTTCCCCTGCCCTGTGTCCTGGTCTTGCCCCATCCCTTGCTACCCGAGCTCCAGCACCTGGCTAGCCAGGTGGCGGATCGCGCTGGGTACCAGGTGTGCGGGCTTCAATTGCTGACCCACCGAATCCCGATGACGCTGCAGGTGCAGCTTCGTTTGGCCGATGGTGGTGATGTGAGCCTGGACAACTGCGCCAGCTTCAGCGGACTGCTGGATGAGGCGCTGGAAGCAGCGGAACTGATTCAAGACGCCTACGTGCTGGAAATCAGCAGTCCAGGCGTCAGCGACGAGCTCAACGACGATCGGGACTTCCGCAGCTTTCGTGGATTTCCTGTCGTTGTTCGCTATCGCGAATCCAAGACCGGGGTCGAAGCCGAGCGCGACGGCCTGCTGCTGGAGCGCACCGACGAGCAACTGCTCATCAACGTGCGCGGCCGCACCGTTCGTATCCCTCGCTCTGACGTGATCAGCGTGACGCTGACTGCACCTCAAGAGGACTGAGACCTCATCCCCTTTCGCATCGCATCAACGCTCTATGGCACTGGTCCTGCTCCCTGGTCTCTCGAACCTGATCGAGGACATCAGCGAAGAGAAGAAGCTGCCTCCCCAGGTGGTGGAGTCCGCGCTGCGGGAGGCCCTGCTGAAGGGCTACGAGCGCTATCGCCGCACCCTGTACCTGGGCATCAGCGAAGACCCCTTCGAAGAGGATTACTTCTCCAACTTCGACGTCGCCCTGGACCTCGATGAAGAGGGCTACCGGGTGCTGGCCTCAAAAATCATTGTCGAGGAGGTGGAAAGCGAAGACCACCAAATCGCCCTGGCCGAAGTGATGCAGGTGGCCGAGGACGCGCAGATCGGCGACACGGTGGTGCTGGATGTCACCCCCGAGAAAGAAGATTTCGGCCGCATGGCCGCTGCCACCACCAAACAGGTGCTGGCCCAGAAGCTGCGTGATCAGCAGCGCCGCATGATCCAGGAGGAATTTGCCGACCTGGAGGATCCCGTCCTGACCGCTCGCGTGATCCGCTTCGAGCGTCAGAGCGTGATCATGGCCGTCAGCAGCGGCCTGGGGCGTCCCGAGGTCGAGGCGGAGCTGCCTCGCCGTGATCAGCTGCCCAATGACAACTACCGGGCCAACGCCACCTTCAAGGTCTTCCTGAAGGAGGTCAGCGAGATCCCCCGGCGCGGTCCGCAGTTGTTCGTCAGCCGTTCCAACGCCGGCCTGGTGGTCTACCTCTTCGAGAACGAGGTACCCGAGATCCAGGAAGGTTCGGTGCGCATCGTGGCGGTGGCCCGTGAAGCCAATCCACCCTCCCGTTCCGTGGGTCCTCGCACCAAGGTGGCCGTGGACAGCGTTGAGCGGGAGGTGGATCCCGTC
>Ga0129336_10002187_pt1 | contig 12051 bp, 7 predicted proteins | sample CPB6_02_DNA_FD_96878 | JGI IMG/M metagenome (GOLD analysis project Ga0129336, IMG submission 96878) | Freshwater to marine salinity gradient microbial communities from Chesapeake Bay, USA - CPBay_Sum_0.6_0.2_DNA | ecosystem: Environmental > Aquatic > Marine > Coastal | place: USA: Chesapeake Bay...
TATGGGAAAGAATTGCAGAAGGTCCAACAGTAGTAACAGGTACTAATACTGCACCTAATTTCACTAATGGTCCATATACTGCATTAGTTCAAGTGTCATTACCTGGCAGCAATGTTTTGTCAAGTACATACACTTTCAACTTAGCAGATAACACCGATGCTACTGATTTTGTGACCGCATGGTCAGCAGCAGGTGTACCCTTCACTACATGTAGCGTAACTGATTCAGGTGCGTTACAAATTAGTCACACTGAAGGCGGTGTAATTATCATTAATGATATTATACAGACCGGTGCAAGTAAAGGTACTTCAAGTGGCTTGATGAGTACTGCAGGATTTACTGCTGGTAGCACACCATACGGTGTAAAATATGGCCCATGGTCTATGATCACTCATACACCAAGTCAAGCATCAACAACTGGTGTTGGTACAAGTTTACAGATTACTGTAACTAACGATCATCAAGTTTATAGCGTCAACCCAACTGTCATTCCAAATGGCGGATCAGGTTATGCAGTAGGCGATGAAGTAACATTTAATGGTGCAGACATGGGTGGTACAACTCCTGGAAACAACTTAACAGTAGTTGTAACAGCAGTTGGATTAGGTGGACAAGTACTTGAAGTGTCATATATTTCAGGTCAAGGCGCTGGCACACCATACACCACAATGTTAAGTAACTGGTACCCATTAGACTACACAGCAAATGAAGGCGCTCCAGTAGCAGCACCTGCAAATGGTACTAACTGGTTCTACAGTGTAGTTAACCAAGCAGACATTATGGTAAACTTTAATGGTGACTGGTATGGTTATCAGAACATTGGTTATGACTTTAATGGTTTCCCATCAACATCAATTCCAAATACAACTGATCCAGCAGGTCCAATTGTAAGCGCAAGTGAGCCAACTACTCAGTCAGATGGTACTGCTCTTGCGTATGGTGATCTTTGGATCAACACAACTGACCTTGAAAATTATCCATTAATTTATCGTTGGCAGAATGTAGACCTCACTGACAAGTGGGTAAGAATTGATAACACTGATAACATTGGTTCAAGTGGTATCTTGTTTGCTGATGCACGTTGGGCACCAAACGGCACAACTAACCCAGCAGATGATCCAATTCCAAGTATCGTAAGTTTATTAACTAGCGATTACTTAGACTTAGATGCACCTGAGCCAACTCTATACCCAACAGGTATTTTGTTGTTCAATACAAGACGTTCAGGTTACAATGTTAAGCAGTATAGCGTAAACTACTTTAACAATGACAGATTCCCAGATGAAACTCTCCCAACACAAAGAGATGCATGGGTATCAGCAAGTGGCTTGCAATCAAACGGTGCTCCTTTCATGGGTCGCAAGGCTCAAAGAGCAATGGTTGTACAAGCATTGCGTGTAGCAATTGATACTAACACAGATATCCGTGATGAGGATCAATTCTTCAACTTGATGGCTACACCTAACTATCCTGAACTACAACCTAACATGGTTGTATTGAATGCTGATAGAGGTGACACTGCATTCATTATCGGTGACACACCAATGCGTCTCCCAGATAATGCTACTGCAATTCAAGCATGGGCAACTAACGCTGCAGGTGCAACAAGCACAGGTGAAGATGGTTGCGTAACACGTAGCACTTATATGGGATTGTTCTACCCAAGTGGTATTGCTCCAGAACCAGTTAATGGCAATCTAGTAGCAGTCCCCCCATCACACATGATGATTAGAACATTCCTAAGAAATGACACTATCGCTTATCCTTGGTTAGCACCAGCAGGCACACGCCGTGGTCTAATTGATAATGCAACTAACATTGGTTATGTTGATAGTGCTACTGGCGAGTTTGTAACAACACGCACAAGAGTAGGTATACGTGATGTATTGTATACAAACTTCATCAATCCTCTTGTATTCTTTACAGGAAATGGATTGTTGAACTATGGTAATAAGTCAAGTTTCAATAGTCTATCAGCACTTGATAGAATTAACGTTGCAAGACTTGTAGCATATGTACGTAGACAGTTGACAATTGCGGCGAGACCGTTCGTATTCGAACCAAATGATGCATTAACAAGAACTGAAATTTCAGGTGTTGTTGATACGTTGTTCTTGGATCTAGTTGCAAAACGAGGCATCTATGATTATCTAGTAGTATGTGATGATTCAAACAACACACCTGCTAGAATAGATCGTAATGAATTGTGGATTGACGTTGCGCTTGAACCAGTCAAGGCTGCTGAGTTTATCTACATCCCTGTACGTATATTCAACACTGGTGAACTATAAGCAGTAAGATAGATTGGGTGCTTCGGCACCCAATCAAAATGAGATAAATAAAAGATAACAGGAGATTAAAAAATGGCAGTAGCCTCACAATCACTAATCAACATGTCAGTTTCTGGTTCCGATGGAGGAACTGGTAACCAAGGCTTGTTAATGCCAAAACTACAGTATCGCTTTAGAGTTATTTTCAGTAACTTTGGGGTTGATGCTACAGGTGGCCTCGCACTAACTAAACAAGTAATTGATTGCTCACGTCCAAACTTAACGTTTGCTGAAATTCCATTGCAAGTTTACAACTCAACAATTAAACTTGCTGGTAAGCACACATGGGCTGATATGAGTATCAATATCCGTGATGATGCAAGCGGCACCGTTTCAAAGGCTGTTGGTCAACAATTACAGAAGCAATTGGACTTTGTTGAACAAGCATCTGCATCAGCAGGTAATGATTATAAGTTCCAAACTAACATCGAAATTCTTGATGGTGGTAATGGTACAGCCGCACCAAGAGTACTAGAGACTTGGGAATTGTATGGTTGCTTCCTTAAGGGTGCAAACTACAATACTCTAAACTATGGTACAAATGATGCCGTAACAATCGCATTAAGCATTGCTTATGACAACGCTGTTCAGGCTCCATTAGGCTCTGGTGTTGGTTCCGCAATCGGAAGAACATTAGGCGATTTGGCATCTGGCGTTGGTGCGTAATAATCTTTAGGATTATTACATGGCGCAGTTGTCAAACTTTCTTAGGGACGTTGCCGGAGGTTTCTTCGGCAACGATTACCTTAGAGACTTCACCCACGCAAGTAAAACTTTTAGGACCAATCTATATCAGAATGCTCCTAAGTTAAAGTTTTTATTCCACGTTTATTTTGATATCAATACCGAGGCTTATCCTGTTGGTCTCGGTACTGGTACCAACTTTGGCTTATTAGTCAAAGATGTTAAACTGCCAGCATATAATTTTAACACACTACAACTCAATCAATATAATCGTAAACGCATTGTACAAACTAAAATCAAGTATGATCCTGTTAGTATTAATTTTCATGATGATAATGCAAGTACAATAACAAAACTTTGGGAAGCATATTATACATATTATTACAAAGATGGTACAAAGCCTGATATTGATTTATTCAGAGGTGTCAGAGGTGGTGCTGTAACAGGTGGTGATACACAATACAATGTAAGAACACAATATATTAATTCAATTAGTGGTAACGATGATTGGGGTTATATAGGTGAAACAAGAGCACCTAAACCTAATGCAGCACCCACTAAACCTGCGTTCTTTAGAACAATTAACATATTTGGTTTTTATCAACATAAGTTCACCGCATATACTTTAATAAATCCTATTATAACATCATTCTCACATGACACCTACAACTATTCTGAAAATTCAGGTGTCATGCAGAATACAATGAGTGTAGATTATGAAACTGTAGTATATAACTACGGCGCATTAGATGGTAATTCACCTAGCGATATTGTTAAGGGATTCGGTCTAGAGCAAAACTACGACAGAAAACTCAGTCCTATATCAAGACCAGGATCTAATAGTAACGTATTTGGTCCAAACGGACTCTTAGATGCAATTGGCGGTTTTCTTGAGAAGGCTAGAAACAATCAAATAACATTAGTTGATGTTATTAACATGTCTAGACTTTACTATGGTAATAAAAACGTTAAATTACAACAAACTGTTAAGACTGAATTAGAGCAAATCTTTATTCAATACCTAAGGGGTATCCCAAGAGGATCTCCATTAACATCACCAACAAGAAACACTATGTTCAATTTCCCAATACCAGGTGCAACACCAAACGTATTAGGAACAGCAGGCGCCCCGCCAGTTGGTGCGTTAACTAAACCAGCAACAATATCTAAAGAGCCTGTTGCAGGCAACATGACAACTACCGTACCTAAATCGGGAACCGGTGCTTAATTAGTAGATAAATATTGTTATGGGAAAAATTATAGATAACAGAACCGATTTGGATCAGACCGTAAGAATATTTGATTCATTCTATTCCACTGACTTAAGTGTTAATGCTTCTGAGTTTGATTTGGTATACTCATACTTCTTAGGTGTATGCGACACTAAAAACATTGCTGAAAATTTTACAGCAGTATTTTTTAGAGTAGCACAGGAAGCAGGTGTACCAGTCATTGCACTATTAGAATCAGTTCAAGGCTCTAAGAATAAGTTAGAAATGAATCAAACTCTTTGTTATTATCTAAACGGATTTAAATCTAAAACATCACTATATGGTATAGGAATAGTTCCTAAGCCAAATCAAAGTGTAGCCCGTAACGTAGTTTTATGAAATGGCTAAATGGGCACAGGGTTTATATACACCCAAGAATCCACACAAGTACATAGGGAAACATAATCCTAAGTACCGTTCGGGTTGGGAATTAACATTTATGACGTTCTGTGATTCACACAAGAACGTATTATATTGGGCTAGTGAAGCAATGCGTATACCTTACAAGCATCCAATTACAGGTAAGGTCACAAATTATGTCCCTGACTTTTTCGTTGTATACGAAAATAAGTTTGGGAAGAAGATAGCAGAAGTAGTAGAAATTAAACCTAAAAAAGAAAGTCTCATAGAAAGCAGAGTAGCAAGTGCTAGAGATAGAATGGTTGTAGCAATTAATCATGCTAAATGGGCGGCTGCTATGGCATATTGCAAGAGTCAAGGATACACGTTTAGAGTTATAACTGAAGATGACCTTTTCTATCAAGGTAAAAAAAGGTAACTAAATAACGGTATGACTAAAAAACTTCAAGACCTTTTTGACCTTCCAACTACAGAAACCGAATCGGTAAATGAGTTACAGGCTCCGCTAGTAGAGGGTATTACTAAAGAAGCATTGAATAGTTTAGAGAAGATAGAAAACGCATTACCGCAAGTAAAGGGACTAGATGCGGCAGATTCAGAAATGGATGCACTAACTGACTTAGCAACTAGTAGTTATAAAGACCTAATGGATTTGGGCATGCAAGTCGATAGCAGATTCAGTGCTGAAATATTCGGAGTAGCAGGAACTATGTTGGGTCATGCTATTACTGCAAAGACTGCTAAACTTAACAAGAAGTTAAAGATGATTGAACTTCAATTAAAGAAGGCCGCATTAGATGCGAAGTCTGCTGACAAAGATAAAGAAGTAGAAAACGTACCCTTAGGTGCCGGCCAAGCACTAGACCGTAACGAATTACTTAAAATACTGAACGGTAAAAATCAAGAATAATGATAAATATTAGACACGGGAATCTATTATGAAAAGCCTTAAACAATACATTACTGAAAGCATAAAGACTTATAACTACACCATTAAAATTGCTGGTGAAGTTGATAAGAATTGGTTAGATATGTTCAAGCACAACTTGAAGAAATTTGACCCTATTGACATTAGCGAGCCTACAACGACTCCTATACAAAAGGATCCATATGGTTTCCCTAATGTTTCAAATCAACCAATTACAATCATTAAGGCTAATTTCAGATATCCAGCAACAGAACCTATGATTCAGCAGATGGCACAATTGTTAGGCTACAATGTTGATATGGTTCGTGTTATCGATAGCAAGTATAACGATAGCATTAACAAAGAAGTTGAAGGGTATGAGAATCAAATGTCACATAGCCCTGTACTAACACATGAGAAGTTAGAACAGGAAGCAGGTGCTAAAGAAGCAAGCAAGGCATATGGTGATAGTTATTTAAAGAGCATTAAGACTCAAACTAAAGATAGTAAGATGAAAATGCAATTTGATGCTAAGAAAACACCTAACGCTTTTGATCCATTTAAACCTTATTTGGATGACAAGACTTTTCCTGATAGCCCAATGAGTAAGATTTCAAGACCGCCTAAGCCAAAGACTGGCGCAATGGCTTAATTTAGAGGACCAACAAAATGAATTTCAAAGACATGTTAGACAAACTAAGCCTTCTTTCAGAAGCAACTAAAGAGACTGATAAAGGTCGTGTACACAAGGCTGACCCAGGTGGTTATGGCCTGAAGTACGATAGCGATGAAGAAGGTGAAGAAAAGAAAGACGATAAGAAAGAGCCAGCAGCAAAGCGAGGTCGCGGTCGTCCTAAGAAAGGTGCTGATGATTCAGGTGAAGTTAAGAAATATGATAACGCTAAGAAGTTACAAGACTTTATGATTGGTAATAAGCCAAAGAAGAGTAAAGAACTTGATAAACTTCCTGGTAAGAAGCACACACTCAAAGATTGGTTTGAAATGATGGATAAGAAGATGATTGAAGAGGCTACGGCTCCTGGTCAAACTCTTGCTGTCAAGCCATTACCAGGTGCAACTCAATTAGTTGACCCTGCAAGCAATAAGGTTGTAGCAACAGGTCCTGCTGACAAAATTAAAGCATTGCAAGGTTCAGTAGCAAAAGGCGAAGTCACAATGACTGGTAAAGAAGAGATGGCAGAAGAAGGTGGCGATAAGTGGATTCAAAAAGCAGTTAAGCATCCAGGTGCTTTCACTAAGAAAGCAAAGTCACATGGTATGTCAACTTCAGCATTTGCAAGCAAAGTATTAGCAAACAAAGATAAGTTTCCTGCTAAGACAGAAAAGCAAGCACAACTTGCTAAGACATTAGGTAAACTGAAAGAAGCAGATATTCCTAGCGACCAAGTTGATATGGGAGCAGGTTTAGGTGCTGGTCGTAGTCAATCAACTTTCGAAGCCAAAGAAGATAAGAAAGCCATGAAGAAAGATCATAAGGCTGAAAAGATGGGTAAGAAAGTTACTAAGGACATGGAAAAAGTAGAAGAGGCAGCAAAGCCAGATTATATCGATTTAGATAAAGATGGCAATAAGAAAGAAACAATGAAAAAGGCTGCTGACGATAAAAAGAAAAAGAAGGTAAACGAAAGCATGCATAAACATACAGCCGCAAGACTTTTAGGTAAGGCACACGCTCTCGCTAAAGAGGGTTACAATTGCCGTTACGAAGATATGGATGAAGCACGTTGCTATCATGAGGGCTTCAAAGAAGGTCTTGATGAGTGCTACGGTGTTATGCCTGTACAGGGCTTAGTAGGTGAGACAGGGGTACCTGGCGCACCAGCAACTCCACCAGCAACAACAGGTGGTATGGCTCAGCAAGCAGCCGCACAACCTGCTATGGAAGCAGACATGGAAGAAGGCAATGCATTTACTGGTGCATTAGCAAAAGCAGAAAAGGGTGAAAAGTTTACTGTAGGTGGTAAGACATTTACAGATACTAGTTCATTAGAAGAAGAGGGTGCATTTGCATTTGAAGCACTTGATAATCAACTTAACGCACTCTTAACAGAGAGTGAAGAAGTTACTGAAGGAATGAGCGTATCTATTAGCAAGGGTCAGCAAGGTATGCCTGACACTGTTAGTGTATCAGCACAAGATGGTGAAGCAGAGCAACTATTGAGTTTCATTAAACAAGCCGGTTTAGGTTTGTTTGGTGACGGTGGTCCTGCAAGCAATTATGGCGCACCCGAAGGTGATTCAAGTATAGATCACGGTGGTATCAAAGTTGTTGGTGATCATGACGGTATGATGGGCTTGATGAAGAAAATAGCCGGCATGGAGCAGGGTTCAGAAGTCCATGATTACGAAAGTGAAGAGGGTTCTGAAGAAGGACACGAAGATCATGGTCATGATGAGCCATGCGAAGCATGTGGAAGTGCTGACTGCGAATGTGATGAAAGCGCAGAAATGGTCGATGAAGTAGAAACAGATGACCAAAGACTTGAACAAGTTGCAGAAACAGACCTTGAAGAATTGAAAAAATTAGCAGGTGCTGGTCATAAAGAAGAAGTTGCTGAAGCAAATCCACCAGACAGTGGTGCCGCAGAAACTACAGCAGACGAGAATGCTGAAGCAGAAGAAGATAAGGCTTTAGCAGCCGCGGCACAGCAAAATAAGACAACCACTGTAAATGAATGGGCAAATGATGCAGGTCAGTCGCTTGATGAGTTTAGAGAAGAGACATTCGAAGCAGACATTGATTTTATGATGAATGTCATATCAAGTGGATTAAACAAGAAGAAATCTACTGGCCAACAGACAGTTCCTGTTCTTGCAGGTGATGAGGCTCGAACCAATATAAAAGAGGGTGCTGATCCGTTAGATGAATGGAAAGCACTTAGTGGTATAAAATAACTTCATTTTATACCCTTTCAGATACCCGAGGAAACTCGGGTATTTTTTTGGCTAACGCCTTTATGAAAAATACGATAAATACAAAATAAGGTGATTAGACATGGCACAACGAAATATTGACTTTGGTTCTTTCCCTGATGATCCAAGCGCAGATGCGATAAGAACCGCGTTTCAAAAAGTACAGGAAAACTTTACAGAAGTATTTGCTGGTTTGGGCGATCAGGCAGTTTCTTCTATTAATAAAACTCCCGGCGCGGGTATTACTGTAAACAGTCCAACTGGTAACGTTATAATTACAGCTAATATTGCTTGCGTACAAGTACAAACTAGTACATTAGGCATTGGTATCGGAGTAGGTAATAACGTTGCTACATATGCTTCACTAACAAATTCAAGCGATGTACTCACCATAGATTTACCGACAAGTATTGCTAACGTTACTGATATCACTATCGACGGAACATTAACTGCAAACTATGTCAATGCCAATATTGCTCTAACATCATCTAACAACTTATTCGTAACTAATAATGCTAATGTAGGTAATTTAAACTCTAACAATGCAACTATAACTGCTAATTTATCAGCAGGTAATTTGAGTAGTGCAGGTAATTTATCAGTATCAATCAATGCAAATATTACAGGAACATTAGGAGTACAGGGTACTGCTACAGTTGGTAATTTATCAACAAGCGGTAGTATAACTGCTACAAGCAACATTACAGGTGGTAATTTAACAACCGGTGGCGCATTAAGTGTAACAGGTAATGCTAATATTGGGAACATTGGAGCGGCAGCAGGGGTATTCACAAGTAATGTGACTGCTGGTAATGTGTATGCAAATAGCGGCACAATTGGTGCAAGTTTATTAACCGGCACATTAACTACTAATGGTCAACCAAATATTACTAGCGTCGGTACATTAACAAGTTTAGATGTTACAGGTAACATAACAGGTGGTAATGCTAATTTAGGTAATGCAGTAGTAGCGAATTACTTTATTGGTAGTGGTGCAAACTTATCAAATATACCAGGTGCTAACATAACCGGTACTACGGCTAATGCTAACTTTGCGGCATATGCTGGTAATGTTACTGTGGCTGCACAATCTAATATTACAAGTTTAGGCACATTAACAAGTTTAGATGTTACGGGAAATATTACATCTGGCAATGCTAATTTAGGTAACTTAGTTACTGCAAATTACATTACAGGTACATTAACAACAAATGCACAACCTAACATTACAAGTGTTGGTACATTAACTTCATTAGCGACAACCGGTAATGTAACGGCTGGAAACGTTTATGCAAACGCAGGTCTTGTTCAAGGTTCATTATTAGCAGGATCGTTGACAACAAATTCTCAGCCAAACATTACAAGTGTTGGTACATTAACAAGTCTTAACGTAAGTGGAAACATTACTGCGCCAAACGTTACTGCAAATACAGGTGTCTTTACAGGTAATGGTGCGGGACTAACAAATCTTGCAGGTGCAAACGTAACTGGTACTGTAGCAAATGCAACTTATGCAGTAAGCACAGATACCGCAAACACTGTAACCGTAAATGCACAGCCTAACATTACTAGTGTCGGCACATTAACTGGATTAACAGTTGGCGGTCATATTACACCTAACGCAAATATTACATATGATTTAGGTAATAACACTAATAGATTTAGAGACATTTACTTAGCAAATAGCACAATTTATTTAGGTGCTGCCACATTACAAGCAAACTCTTCAGCGTTAATATTGACCAATCCTCAAGGAGGTCAATTAATTGTTACAGGTTCTAACACAGCCAATGGCGCATCAATTGTTAATGGTAATAGTAATGTTGTTGTAGATGCCAATAGTAACGTGACTATATCTGTTGCTGGTACAAGTAATGTATTAACAGTTACATCTACCGGTGCAAATATAACTGGAACTGCTAACGTAACTGGTAATATAAGTGCAGGCAATGCAAGTTTAGGTAATGCAGTAACAGCGAATTATTTTATTGGTAGTGGTGCTAACCTAACAAACATAGCAGGTGCTAATGTAACTGGTACAGTTGCTAATGCTACAAATGCAACAGTAGCAAACACCGTTGATATTTTAAATACTAATGGATTAACTACTACTTTCTATCCCACATTTGTAGAAAATAGAACAACAGGTCAAACAGTCAGAGCCGATGTTGATTTAACATATCGCACAGATATAAACACATTAACTACAGGAAATTTAACTGCAACTGGTACAGTTACCGGTGCAACACTAGCAGGTTCATTATCAACGGCAAGTCAACCAAATGTTACAAGTTTAGGCACATTAACTGGCTTAGGTGTTAATGGAACAATCACAGCCGCAAACGTTACTGCGAACACAGGTGTCTTTACCGGCAATGGTGCAGGACTTACAAGTTTAGCAGGTGCCAACGTAACTGGTACCGTAGCAAATGCAACATATGCAGTAAGCGCCGGCAGTGCAAATACTGCAGGTACTGTCACAACCGCAAGCCAGTCAAATATAACGAGTGTCGGTACATTAACTGGATTAGATGTATCTGGTAATGCAAGTTTCACTGGTGCTAACATATATATTAGTAATCTTGCTAACTTTAGAATACCAGGTGGTACATCTGGTTATACAATTAAAACAGACGGTGCAGGTAATTTAGCATGGGGCGCAGACACAGCAGCCGCAGCCGGCAGTAATACTGATGTTCAGTTTAATGATGCAGGATCAATTGGTGGCACATCAGGATTAACATTTAATAAGACAAGTAATTTATTGTCTGTTTTTGGTGGACTGACTGTAAACAATACATCAGCAACAGTTAACTTTGTAAATACTGCCAATGTAAGTTTAGGTTCTGTAAGCAATTTAAGAATTACAGGTGGTTCAAGTAATACAGTTCTTACTACAAATGGTAGCGGTGGACTAAGTTTCACAGCATTTGCAGGTACCCCACCAGGCGGACCAAATGGAGCAGTTCAATATAACAGTTCAACAGTATACACTGGTGAGGCTGCATTTGCATATAATGATTCAACAAACACATTGACAGTTGATAACGTCACATTAGTTGGGTCAGGTAGTTTAACAGGTGGTAATCTTGTAAGTGCTAACTTTATTACAGGTACATTAACAACAGCAAGTCAACCAAATATTACGACTGTTGGCACATTAGGTAATTTGATTGTCAGTGGTAATATTAACACCGGTAACATATCAGGTAATGGTTATAATATAACTAACATTAATGGTGCTAATGTAAGTAGTCAAGTAAACAACGCAGTTGTTGCCGGTACAGTTTATACTGCGGCACAACCAAACATTACATCGGTAGGCACATTAACAAGTCTAGCAATAACAGGCAACGTAAGTGCAGGTAATGCAAACTTAGGTAATAGCGTAGTTGCTAACTTCTTTACTGGTACGTTATACGGTGCGGCAAATAGTGCAACACTAGCAGGACATGTCACAGATAACAGTCAACCAAATATTACAAGTGTTGGTTCATTAACATCATTAATTGTTAATGGTAACATTAACGCAGGTAATATTGCAGGTGGTAACTTAGTAAGTGCA
>Ga0129336_10002190_pt1 | contig 12047 bp, 10 predicted proteins | sample CPB6_02_DNA_FD_96878 | JGI IMG/M metagenome (GOLD analysis project Ga0129336, IMG submission 96878) | Freshwater to marine salinity gradient microbial communities from Chesapeake Bay, USA - CPBay_Sum_0.6_0.2_DNA | ecosystem: Environmental > Aquatic > Marine > Coastal | place: USA: Chesapeake...
TGGTCGCCGAACTATTGATTGAAATCCATCCTCACTTCGAGGCTGATTCCATTTTCGGCTTCAATGCATGGTTCGGCTTCATCGGCTGCGCAGCCATGATCGCCGTGGCCAAAGCTCTGGCGCTGCTGCTCAAGCGCCCCGACACCTATTACCACCATCGCGATGAGTAATCTTGTGATTCACCCGGGCCTGGTCCTGATCGCTGGCGCCCTTCTGCTTCCCCTGCTACAAGGCACGGCAAGGCGTTTTGTCATTCTTGCGCTGCCCTTGCTTGTTCTTGGCCTGATCTGGCAGATTGGTGATAGCACAGTCTGGCAAGTTCATTTTCTGGACTACACCCTCTCGCCGATTCAAGGTGGTAGGTTGTCCCGCTTATTTGCCACCATCTTCGCGCTGATGGCTGCAGCTGGAGGTCTGTATGCGCTTCATCAGACCAGCCGATTGGAAGTTCCCGCTGCCTTTGTTTACGCTGGCTCGGCGATTGGGGTTACCTTGGCCGGTGACCTGATCACGGTGTTTCTATTCTGGGAATTGATGGCGATTGGCTCCACCCTGGTGATCTGGAGCCAGGGCAGCGAATCATCTTACCGTGCCGCGCGGCGCTACCTGATGATCCATCTGCTCGGAGGAGTCGTACTGTTTGCAGGTATCACGGGCCATGTGCTGCAGACCGGTAGTGTCGCTTTTGAGGCCATGACCACCGATTCGGTGGCGCACTGGTTGATTTTGATGGGCTTTTTGATCAATGCAGGCGCACCACCATTGTCAGCCTGGCTACCAGATGCCTACCCTGAAGCATCCTGGAGTGGCACAGTGTTTCTTTCAGCCTTTACCACCAAGACTGCGGTTTACGTTCTGATGCGTGGCTTTGCAGGAACTGAGCTGCTGATCTGGGTTGGTCTCTTCATGGTTTTCTACGGCATTGTTTATGCCCTGCTGGAAAACGATATGCGCCGTATTCTGGCCTATTCGATTGTCAACCAGGTCGGCTTCATGATTGCCGGCATCGGCATCGGTAGCGAGATGGCTCTCAATGGTGCAGCGGCCCATGCCTTTACCCACATCATTTATAAAGGCCTACTACTGATGTCTGCGGGCTCGGTACTCATGATGACAGGTCGACGTAAGTGCTCCGAACTTGGCGGCTTGTTTCACACCATGCCATTGACCACGATTTGCGGAACGATTGGCGCACTGGCCATCTCGGCATTTCCTCTGACTTCAGGCTTTGTCTCCAAATCCATGGTTTCTCAGGCCGCTGCCGATGGTCACATGCTGTGGGTATGGCTCTTGTTGACTGCAGCTTCTGCCGGCGTCTTCCTCCATGCTGGCATCAAGTTTCCTTGGTTCGTCTTCTTCCAGAAAGACTCAGGGCTACGGCCTGCTGAACCACCCAAAAGCATGCGCTGGGCCATGGTCTTGTTCGCCTTTCTGTGCATCGCGTTAGGTGTTTGGCCGCAAATGCTTTATGCCTTGTTGCCTTATTCCACGACCTACCAACCCTATACCGCCGCCCATGTCGTCTCACAGCTTCAGTTGCTGCTTTTTTCAGGACTGGCCTTCTTCGTCATGTTGCCGTTTTTGAGGCGAACCTTGACCATCACCCTGGACACTGACTGGACATGGCGTCGAATGCTTCCCTGGCTGGCTCATGTTTTGAGTCGTATGTGGCGCGGGGCTTTCAATTCGATCGCCCAAAATGTCCGTCTGATCGGCATTGAATTAAGCGGGAATATCAGGAACCACCTGGGCGCCAAGGGGCCTTTGGCAAGTACCTGGAGTACCCGAGCCATGTCGATGTGGGTTCTGGTGCTTTTGCTGGGGTATTTACTGCTTTACTACCTCTGACCGCACCATGTTTCATGGGCCAGCGGTTTAGTTCTGCCAGCTCACAAATTCGTCAACTGCAATCCGCGGTGTGTAGTAGGTGTTGACGATAGCAGATTCGTCGGCGTAGCCTAAGGACATACCGCAGACCAGCATTTCACCCTCACCTGCCCCAATATGGGGCTTGATGATTTTTGCAAATGGGTTCCAGGCAGCTTGCGCACATGTGTGAAGGCCAAAAGACCGTGCAGCCAGCATCAGACCCTGCATAAACATGCCGTAGTCAATCAAAGAGCCCTGGCCCATGATTCGATCCACGGTGAACATCAGTCCCACCGGCGCATCAAAGAAGCGGAAGTTGCGCTGATGCTGGGCATGCATCTTGTCTTTCTCGCCCTTGGCAATGCCAAGCAGGCCGTAAAGTCCCCAGCCGTTTTCACGCCGACGCTCCAGGTAGGGTCCGGCCCACTGACGGGGGTAGTAGTCATATTCTTCACGGTATTCACTGGCCAGTTCTGGGTTTGCGCGAAGTGCATCATGGGCAGCGCATACCTTCTCAACCAGGCTTGCGCGACTGGCGCCCTGCAAAACATAGACCTTCCAGGGCTGCGCGTTATTTCCTGAAGCGGCACGACTGGCCAGCGCCAAGACCTCGGTAAGCAACTCGGGAGCAACAGGCTGTGGGGTGAAGGCGCGCACCGACATGCGTGACGTGATAGCTTCGTGAATAGACATGTCGCTCATTTCATCGACTCCAGCAAATTTCTTAACTTGACCGGCAACTCTGAGACAGGTCGCCGAGACGAACGATCTACATAAACATGAACAAAATGGCCTTGGGCCGCAGCCTGATCGGCGCCATGCGCAAACAGGCCTATTTCATAGCGCACACTGGAGCGCCCGAGGTGGGCAACCCGGACGCCAGCCGCAACGGTTTGGGGAAAAGTCAGGGGTGCAAAATAATTGCATTGGGTCTCAACAACCAGTCCGATCACATCGCCCAAGGCAATGTCCAAGGCGCCCCGCTCAATCAGCGTGGCGTTGACAACCGTATCGAACCAGCTGTAGTACACGACATTGTTCACATGGCCATAGACGTCGTTGTCAGACCAGCGGGTTGCAATGTCACGGAAAATCCGGAAATTATTTCGTGTCAGTGGCTTGACTGCTGCAGCCTTGGAGGGTCGCGGGGCTTGACTGGGCGAACTCGGCTGATTGGGTTGATCGGGTTCCATGTTCTGTGATTGTGCCAGTGCTTAAAACCCTGATTTCCCGCCTCGCTGATTGAGGTCCGATCTGGAATTAGTTTTACAAAAAACCAAATTTCATTATGTGAGTTGAAAATTTAGGGAAAACCCTGATATACTTCGTCACATTGGAAACGCATTGTTTCTACCGGTTGTCTCCTCGGGTCCTTTCGACACCTACGGGTTCAGGGATCCTTTAAGGCCCCATCTCTGATGGGGCTTTTTTTTGCCCTGCTGGGCCTTCAGCGTGACTTGGCAAGGAGGACTTGCTGCAAAGCAGGCAGTTGCATGCGCATGGCCTGTCGGCCTGCCTCAATGGAACGGCGTCGCGCGCTGAAATCAGCGCTGGTGACACCCTGCAATGAAGGTCGCACAACGACATCGGCCTCACGCAATTCCAGTATGTTGATGCTTCGTCCCATGATGGTGAAAGTCTGCAACAGCACTTGCAGAGTGTCCCCAGCTCCGTTGCTCTCCGGGGCACTGGAAATGTCCACCGCAATCACCAGTTCAGCCCCCATCTGACGGGCATAACGCACAGGAACCGGGGCGACCAGGCCACCGTCCACATAGTCACGCCCGGCAATTCGTACCGGCTGGAACAGCGCTGGGACAGCGCTGGAGGCTCGAACAGCGGTGGCGGTGTCACCACGCTGAAACAGCACACCTTGGCCGTTAGCCAGATCGGTGGCCACAATTCCAAGCGGAATCGGCATCTCTTCAATCAGGCGCCCATTGACCTGCTGACTCACATAGCGGGCCAATGCCTCACCACGAAGCAGTCCACGGCTGAAAAGCGGCAGGGTCCAATCAGCAAAGGTGGCTTCGTCCATGGATTCGGCCAGTCGCTGCAGCTGTGCCGTGCTTTTGCCGCTGGCATAAAAAGCTGCCACCAGGCTGCCCGCCGACGTTCCGGTTACCAGATCAGGACGAATGCCGGCTTCTTCCAGCACCTGGATGACGCCGATGTGGGCAAACCCGCGCGCGGCACCACCCCCCAGGGCCAGGCCGATCCTGGGCAAGCGCTTGCTGAGCTCTGTGGTCGGCTCGGAAGCTGGCGTAGAGGTTTGGACAGGGGCACTGGTGCACCCAGCCAGCAGACCACCCAGCAGTGCGAACAACGCCCATCGGGTCAGGCGATATCTGTCAAGAAGTCGAATGGCTTCAATCATAAAAAAACCCAGCGGTTCATACCGGGAAAATATGCCGCAACAGGATTCCCATCTTCATGTATTGGCAACTGAAAAAAAGAAAATGCCAGCACTAGGCCGGCCTTTTCTCTGGAGCGTTTAAAAGCTGTTCGTCTGGATCAATCGGCGGTGGCCTCTTCAGGCCTGGCCTTGCCCTCTTTCTTGGACAGCGGGAGAATGTCAAGCAGGACCTCGGTTTTGTTTTCGTCGCTCTCGTCGAGATCGACGGTCAGGCGGCCTCCGTCGGTCAGGCGGCCGAACAACAATTCATCGGCCAAGGCCCGGCGGATGGTGTCCTGTATCAGGCGCTGCATGGGACGAGCGCCCATCAGTGGATCAAAGCCCTTCTTGGCCAGGTGCTTGCGCAACTTGTCGGTGAAGGTGACATCCACCTTTTTCTCCCCCAGCTGGCTCTCGAGTTGCAGCAGGAATTTGTCCACCACACGAAGAATGATTTGCTCATCCAAGGGCTTGAAGCTGACAATGGCATCCAGGCGGTTTCGGAATTCGGGCGTGAACAGGCGCTTTATATCCGCCATCTCATCCCCAGCCTGACGCGGGTTGGTAAAGCCGATGGTGGATTTGTTCATCGTCTCCGCACCGGCATTGGTGGTCATGATGATGATCACATTGCGGAAATCGGCCTTGCGTCCGTTGTTGTCGGTCAAGGTGCCATGGTCCATGACCTGTAGCAGCACGTTGAAGATGTCCGGGTGGGCTTTCTCGATTTCATCAAGCAACAAAACCGAATGCGGTTTCTTGGTGACGGCCTCGGTCAGCAGTCCGCCCTGATCAAATCCGACATAACCAGGGGGCGCGCCAATCAGGCGACTGACTGCATGACGCTCCATGTACTCGGACATGTCAAAGCGGATCAGCTCGATTCCCATGATGTAGGCCAGTTGCTTGGCCGCCTCGGTCTTGCCAACACCGGTCGGGCCGCTGAAGAGGAAGGAGCCGATCGGCTTGTCACTCTTGCCCAATCCAGAACGGGCCATCTTTACCGCTGAGGCCAGCATTTCGATAGCCTTGTCCTGGCCGAACACGACATTCTTGAGGTCACGCTCCAGGCTTTGCAACTTGCCCCGGTCATCGTTCGAGACGTTGGCAGGGGGAATGCGGGCAATCTTGGCCACGATTTCCTCGACCTCGGACTTGCTGATGGTTTTTTTGCGTTTGGAGGGCGGCAGAATTCTCTGAGCGGCACCCGCCTCATCGATCACATCGATGGCCTTATCGGGCAAATGACGGTCATTGATGTATTTGGCGCTCAACTCTGCAGCCGCCTGCAGCGCCGCATTGGCATACTTGACGTTGTGGTGCTCTTCAAAACGGGACTTCAGTCCCTTGAGAATGTCGATGGTCTGCTCAATGGTTGGCTCGACCACATCCACTTTCTGAAAGCGGCGCGACAAGGCAGCATCTTTCTCGAAGATGCCGCGGTACTCAGTGAAGGTGGTGGCGCCAATGCACTTGAGCTGGCCACTGGACAGTGCTGGCTTGAGCAGGTTGGAGGCATCCAGGGTGCCCCCTGAGGCAGCACCTGCGCCAATCAAGGTGTGAATTTCATCGATGAAAAGAATGGCGTTAGGGCGATCCTTCAGTGATTTGAGGACCCCCTTTAGCCGTTGCTCGAAATCACCCCGGTACTTGGTGCCGGCCAACAAGGCCCCCATGTCAAGCGCATAGACATTGGCTTCGGCAAGAATTTCAGGGACATCTTTTTGGGTGATGCGCCAAGCCAGGCCCTCGGCGATGGCCGTCTTTCCCACGCCAGCCTCACCAACCAACAGGGGGTTGTTCTTGCGGCGACGGCACAGGATTTGAATGACCCGCTCGACCTCGTACTCGCGCCCGATCAGCGGATCGATTTTTCCGTCCTTGGCCAGTTGATTCAGATTCTGGGTGTACTGCTCAAGTGGGGAAGCCTTCTCGCCTTTCTCGCTGGTGGCCTCCTCGCCCTCAGGCTGCCCCTCACTGGATTTGGTGGGCTCTGGCGGATCGCTTTTCTTGATGCCGTGGGCGATGAAATTCACCACATCGAGGCGGGTAACGCCTTGCTGGTGCAGGTAATAAACCGCATGGGAGTCTTTCTCACCAAAGATAGCAACCAGCACATTGGCGCCGGTTACCTCTTTTTTACCGCTTCCGGTGGACTGAACATGCATGATCGCGCGCTGAATCACCCGCTGGAATCCCAGCGTGGGTTGTGTGTCAACCTCATCGGTGCCCGCTACTTGAGGCGTGTTGTCTTTGATGAAGTTGGAAAGTGACTTGCGCAAATCATCGATATTCACCGCACAGGCGCGCAAAACTTCGGCCGCGCTGGGGTTGTCCAGCAAGGCCAGCAAAAGGTGCTCGACCGTAATAAATTCGTGACGCTGCTGTCTAGCCTCAACGAAGGCCATGTGCAGACTGACTTCCAGTTCCTGGGCAATCATGAAAATTCCTTTGCCATTAATCCAATTCCACTTTAATCCGATTTACTCTCTCTTGCCACAAATAAACAAAATTTATGTTCATTTGGACCATTTGGCCTCAGGTTGCGGGTTCACTAACACACTTTAACGGGTGCCCCGCCTTGTGAGCGGCTGCCAGAACCTGCTCGACTTTTGTCGTCGCTACGTCCTTGGAGTACACCCCACAGACCCCCCGACCCTCCACATGAACCTTGAGCATGATTTGCGTCGCAGTTTCAAGGTCCTTGCTGAAGTATTCCTGCAACACCATCACCACAAACTCCATGGGGGTGTAATCGTCATTCAGGAGCACAACTTGATACATCTGAGGCGGCTTGACTTTTTGCGCCCTGCGCTCAAGCACGGTCGCCCCCTCACCATCACCTGTCTTGGGCTGGCGGATTGGGGGACGGGTCGGGGGTGAAGAATTATTCTGAACCATGCACCATTTTATCGATTGCGCCTGCTGAACTAGGTCCTGCAGTGATTCACAAATGGTGACTGCAGCCCTGATTTCAAGTAGCTTGCGTCAATGCTGAGCGGTAGCAACACAAACCCAACAAACCCATTGTCGCATCAGCACCTGCAAGGAGGATTTGGGACCTTTACTCCAAAAGTTGATCCTGATCATGTCTTAACCCACACCCTGGCTTGCAGGGGTCAACTGCGAGCATACGCTCGACGTTTTGCTTGAACCTTTGCGGCATTCGCCCACAGGATCCTCCGGCAATCCAAACGAAAGGGAATTGACATGAAAAAATATTTTGCATCTTTGGCAATAGGTCTTATCTCGGGTGCGGTCCTTGCTCAAACCGCTACCCCGGCCGAACCTGCAAAGCCTGCCACCCCCGCTGCTGCGCCGGCGCCCGCCCAGGCTGCCACCCCAGCGACACCTGCGGTACCCGCCGCTTCGGCCAGCAAACCCGAACGCAAGGAAAAGAAGGAAAGAAAGGACAAGGCAGATAAAAAGAGGGGCAAATCTGAGGATAAGCGGCAAGATGACAACAGAGGAAAACACAAAGGGCAGGACAAAAAATAGACTGGCACTGCTTTGCCGGCCGTCAAAGGCTTTGCTGCAAAATGCCCGCTTTGGCGGGCATTTTCACAAGCGTACCTAAAACTCATCATGCGACACTGGCAGAGCTTTCGTTGGGCGATCTATTTGGTCGGCCTGTTTTTTATCCCTTGTGCTGGGGCGATGGCCCAGGAGCAGGCCCAGACCAATCTGCCACGCACTCGGCTGGGCGCCGGCCTTTATCAAATTGACGCCCAGGTAGCTCAAACTGCCGAGCAACGTGCGATGGGCCTGATGTTTCGCAAGGAAATGCCACAGCATGAGGGCATGTTGTTTGTATTTGAGCAGGCCGCCCCTCAGTGCTTCTGGATGAAAAACACCTTGTTACCACTCACAGCAGCATTTATTGCCGATGATGGAACCATCGTGAACCTGGCAGATATGAAACCTCAAACCACAGAGTCGCATTGTTCGATCAAACCAGTACGCTATGTTCTGGAAATGCACCAGGGCTGGTTTGCCAAGCGAGGCCTGAAGGCGGGTTTCAAACTCAGCGGTGGCGTGTTCGAACGACGAAATTAATCCTCTGTCAAGGAGGAGTGGACCAGCCAGGCGACGGCAACGACCAGTTGTCGTGGCGGCGCGGCAAAGGGTGCAGGAGGACGAGCCCTGCACCCGTTTCAGATCAGGCGTTCAGACTGGCAATGGCCGCGTTGAAGCTGGCACTGGGTCGCATGATGGCGTCAAGCTTGGCAGTGTCGGGCTTGTAATAGCCACCAATGTCAACCGCACGACCTTGAATATCCTGCAACTCCTTGACAATTTTTTGCTCGCTCTGGGCCAATTGCTGGGCCAAAGGCGCAAATTTGCTGGCCAGTGCTTTGTCCTCTGACTGCGAAGCCAATTCCTGTGCCCAATACAGGGACAGGTAGAACTGGCTGCCACGGTTGTCGAGTTGACCGGTCTTGGGTGATGGCCCTTTGTTGTTGTCCAGCAGTTTGCCGGTGGCGGCATCCAGCGCCTTGGCCAGGATCTTGGCCTTGCTGTTGCCGTTTTTGATACCCAGGTCTTCAATGGAAACGGCCAGCGCCATGAATTCGCCCAGGGAATCCCAGCGCAAGTGATTTTCTTCCACCAGCTGTTGCACATGCTTGGGGGCTGAGCCACCGGCGCCGGTTTCGTACAGCCCGCCACCCGCCATCAGCGGCACAATGGACAGCATCTTGGCACTGGTACCGAGCTCCATGATGGGAAAAAGGTCGGTCAGGTAGTCGCGCAGGATGTTGCCGGTGGCCGAGATGGTGTCAAGACCGCGCACGACCCGCTCCAGGGTGTAGCGCATGGCACGTACCTGCGACATGATCTGGATATCCAGCCCTGCCGTGTCGTGCTCCTTCAGGTAGGTTTTTACCTTGGCGATCAGCTGTGCCTCGTGCGGGCGGTAGGGATCCAGCCAGAACACCACCGGCATGCCGGAGTTGCGGGCGCGGTTGACTGCCAGCTTGACCCAGTCGCGAATCGGGGCGTCCTTCACCTGGCACATACGCCAGATATCGCCGGCCTCGACGTTCTGACTCAGCAGCACTTCGCCGGTGGCGAGATCGGTGATGTTGGCAACCCCGTCTTCAGGAATTTCAAATGTCTTGTCATGCGAGCCATATTCCTCGGCCTGCTGCGCCATCAGCCCCACATTGGGGACGGTGCCCATGGAGCGAGGATCAAAGGCGCCGTGCCATTTGCAGAAATTGATGACTTCCTGGTAGATGCGGGCGAAGGTGGATTCAGGAATGGCCGCCTTGACCTCCTTGAGTTGTCCATCCACACCGTACATCTTGCCGCCAGCCCGGATCATGGCCGGCATGGAGGCGTCCACAATCACATCGTTGGGCGAATGGAAGTTGGTAATGCCTTTGGTAGAGTCCACCATGGCCAGCTCAGGCCCCTTGTCATGACATGCCTGCAGGTCATGCTTTATTTCATCCTGCTTGGACTGCGGCAGGGCAGAAATCTTGGAGTAAAGATCGACCATGCCGTTGTTCACATTGACACCTAGTTCAGCAAACACCTGGGCATGCTTGGCAAATGCCTCTTTGTAGTAGGTTCTGACACAGTGGCCAAACACGATCGGGTGCGACACCTTCATCATGGTGGCCTTCACATGCAAGGAGAACAGAACGCCAGCCTTGCGGGCGTCTTCAATTTCTCTTTCGAAGAATGCCAGCAGGGCCTTCTTGCTCATGAACATGCTGTCAATCACCTCCCGATCCAGCAGGGCCACCTTGGCTTTGAGCACAATCGTCTTGCCCGAATTGGTGATCAACTCCATCTTCACATCACGGGCCTTGTCCAGGGTCATCGACTTTTCGCCATGGTAGAAGTCACCGTGGGTCATGTGCGACACATGGGTACGGCTGGCCTGACTCCAGGCGGCCATCGAATGTGGGTTCTTGCGGGCAAATTCTTTCACTGCCTTGGGCGCACGGCGGTCAGAGTTGCCCTCGCGCAAGACGGGGTTGACCGCGCTGCCCGTGCAACGGGTGTAGCGGGCCTGGATTTCCTTGTCCTTGTCATTCTTGGGCTGGTCCGGGTAGTCCGGAATGGCATAGCCTTTGGCCTGCAGCTCCTTGATACAGGCCACCAATTGCGAGACCGGTGCAGAAATATTGGGTAATTTGATGATGTTGGTGTCCGGCAGCAGGGTCATGCGTCCGAGTTCAGCCAGGTTGTCCGGCACACGCTGCTCGGGGGTCAGGTATTCGGGAAACTGACCGAGGATTCGCCCCGCCACCGAGATGTCGCTGGTTTCGATCTGGATGCCGGCAGGTTTGGCAAAGGCCTGGATGATCGGCAAGAAAGAAGCCGTCGCCAACAGCGGCGCTTCGTCCGTCAGGGTGTAAATGATGGTGGATTGAGACGCGCTCATTCAATAACTCCAATAACAGTTGCGCAGTTGCTTTAAAACCTCAGCACAAGTCAGATCGAGAAACCGACATGCCTAACAAAGGGATAAATGACAGACCCGGATTTTCCTTTTTTTGATTTCACTAAAACCCGGTTTACACCATTTAATTTTTATATTATGGAAAAAAGACAAAAATAATCATGCTTTTGTGATTAATCTTATAAAAGATATATGACCTGAGACCTGAAGTTGGCTGGATCGGTTCAGCCTAGGGACAGGAGGCAAGTTTTGGAATTACGCGCTGGGATCGGGTACGGCATAATCGCAGACTGTTTTTACAAATAGGAGTCAACCGTGAGCGCTATTCTTCAATCTCTTGGTCGTACTGTTGCTGCCGGCGTAGTTCTGCTGGTGCTGTTGCTGCTTGCCTTCGGAGGCGGCGGTTTTAGCAATCCTTCCCTGATCATGCGTTGGTTGCATGTGGCTTCAGGCGTGATGTGGATTGGTCTGCTGTGGTACTTCAACTTTGTGCAGATTCCCTCCATGCCCAAGATCCCGGACGAACAAAAGCCCGCGATTGGCAAAGTCATTGCACCCACAGCCTTGTTCTGGTTCAGATGGGCTGCCCTGGCCACCGTGGTGACGGGCCTGTTTCTGGCCTCGCACAACGGCTACATCGTGCCTGCCCTGTCACTGGTTGTCGGTTACCAGGCCATCGGCATAGGGATGTGGCTGGCTCTGGTCATGGCCTTCAATGTCTGGTTCATCATTTGGCCGAACCAGAAAAAGGCCCTTGGCATCGTGACTGTTGAGGCTGATGCAAAGGCCAAGGCTGCCCGCGTGGCCATGCTGACATCCCGCGTGAACACGCTGCTATCAATTCCCATGCTCTATTGCATGGTAGCTCAGCAAAACGGCGGCCTCTGAGCCATTCCAAGCCTGATGATTGGGCCGCTTTTTAGCGGCCTTTTTCTTTGCCACTGCTGACCTTGACATCAATTTCGCCCTGCGCCAGATGAACACGCAAGGCTTGGCCGTGCACCAGGTCGGCTGCATTTTTAACAACCCTGCCGCCTGTATCGTTCACCCAGGCATAGCCCCTTTGCAGCACCAAGGCGGGATCGAGCAACTGCAGGCGCAAGGCAGCTCGATCCAGCCGCTGACGGTTTCTTTCGAACTCTCGACCCCACTTGTCTGGCCAAGTGGCCGCAAGTCCCTCAGCGGCCCGTCGACGTTGCTGCGCGGCACTGGAGGCCGCCAGGCGTAACTGTTGCATCTGACGGGCGAGTACCAGTCGCAAGCGCCCAATCTGCTCTGAAGGCCGACCCAGACGATTGACCGCCAAATCCAGCCGTTGCCCGAGCGTGTCAATGTGTTTGGACAGGGCGGCTTGCAACAGGCCCCACA
>Ga0129336_10002191_pt1 | contig 12043 bp, 10 predicted proteins | sample CPB6_02_DNA_FD_96878 | JGI IMG/M metagenome (GOLD analysis project Ga0129336, IMG submission 96878) | Freshwater to marine salinity gradient microbial communities from Chesapeake Bay, USA - CPBay_Sum_0.6_0.2_DNA | ecosystem: Environmental > Aquatic > Marine > Coastal | place: USA: Chesapeake...
CCCTCAAATAGAAGCAAATTAACTCTAACTAAGCACAAGCATTAAGGTAAAAATTCATGCTCATCTCGCATAACTTCATGCGTGACAAAGTAAAAATAAAGAAGAGTCGCCCTATAAGCCGGACACCTTAATAAGGTGGCTCTGACCTGCATGAACGACTCCTCTTCCCACGTTTTTGCCCACAAAGGATTGCAAGCGTATTTATGGATTAATTAACGGCACGCAATGTAGGCGTAGTTGCATTTTGCTTTGCATGCTTGTCCAACTTCTTACTTAATGCTCCCATTGAATTTGGGAATAGATGGCCGTAAGTATCCATGGTCTCGGTAATCGTTGAATGACCAACCCAGCCCTGAATCTCCTTCATGTTTCCACCTTCTGCGATGAGTGTGGAGACGCAGGTATGGCGAAGTTGATGCATCCCTTCACCTTCCTTCATTCCAATGGCACGTGCTGATTTACGAAACATAGATGCTGCATCGGGATAACGGAGAACTCCACCTAGGCGATTTTTCAAGATTAAGCCATTTGGCCCAAGACCAAACTGTGCTTGATGTGCTCGCAGAAGACCTGCGAGTTCTTGGCTAAGCCCGATAGTTCGATAACTTGCCTCTGTTTTTAGATACTTCTCATACACCTTTGAGGTATCACGGCTGATTTGATGTTTTACTTCAATTTCTTCGTTATCAAAGTCGATTTGTGCCCAGGTAAGTCCTAGAACTTCGGATGGACGCATTCCAGTGAAGTATCCAATCCAAACCATGATTCGATATTGCGGCATAAGACCGTTTGCAATCGCAGTCACCTGCTGAAATGTAAGCGGTACGACTTTGTTGCGTTTCTGGGCTTTCCCACGTTTCCAGCCAGTAAATGGCGAATTATGAAGGTATTGATTTTCAACCGCCAACTTCAGGATGCTCGCAAGTAGATTAATGTGCTTCTCTACCGTGCGTTCAGAGAGTCCTGAATTCTTAAGTTCAACCTGCCAAATCTTGATATCAACCTGCTTAATATCTTTCATGGGCACAACTCCGAATTTAGGCAAGATGTGCGAATTGAGACTGCGTTCATAATCCAATTTAGTCTGGTCACGAACGTCAAGCGTTTTTTGCCAGACTGTTGTCACGAATTGAAAGACAGTGAGATTGAGGGTTGAGGGTTTCGTGTTTTTACCAGCACGAATTAAAGCCTCTTGCTCCTCCCCATACTGCTTTGCTTCTTTGGCGGTTACGAAACCGCCCTTTTCTGCACTACTTCCATCTTTTTCACGCCAACGTGCATAAAAGAATTTTCCACGTGAACGAACTGTTGCCATTTTGTTTTCCTATTCTGTTAGGTGTTTTTTCAAAAGGGCTTCACCATCAATTTCCTTGAAGCGTTTGAGACCTAGTTCTGTCAGTACTCCACCAGAGTTTCCTGTGCCAAGACTTGTTAACCAACCATTCTTTCGGGCAATTCGGAGAGCGACGTATACAAGGTCTGGACTAATGCCAAGTAATTCAGCAGTTCTTTTGGCGGGTCTTTTAGTTCCGCTTGCAGACTGTTGTGAATAAACCATGGATATAACCATTGAGTCATCAGCACTTGCACGAAGTTCTTTATTGTCAGGTCGGGACTTCTTGGCACCTGCTAGGTGCATCTCAAGCCATGCTTCAGTGAAACCCTTATGTTCAAAATCTTTGACTAGGTTTACCTTGTTATCAGTATTTTCCTTGTCTCCGAATTTGTAGTCAGCCATAAGCGATGCATGAACATCTAAGACATGACTCATAGGGATTCCCCTAAATGAAGAAGCCTGGAGATTTTGTTTCGAAGCACCAAAAATCAGTTTGGCTAGGTGGAGTCGAACTACCGTCTCCTCCTCGCTTGGCATCGGGATTTCTCGCCCATTGCCAATCCACTGGAAATCGATTGAAACTGGCTTATGCCCTATTTCAGACTTCCTAGCGTGAACCCAGATGCGGAATGGCAGATTGTCATGCCAGGTCAGAATGTTCTCAGGAACGTCTGAACCCACCACGTCATAAGCCACGCCTGCTTGGTATTGCTTCTTCACGTTTACCTCCATTAGTCGAGGATTGCCCCAACTTGACCTAACCATACTACTGGAGATAGGTTTGTGCCAACCTGATGTTAAGGAGAAAAGATGGCGTCAAAGGCAGGTCTCATGGGGACCGCTGAAGCAGGTGAATATCTGGGCTTTTCCCAGTACTGGGTACAGACCCGTGCGAAAGGCTTGGGCATTCCGCATACTGAAATCAATGGTCGGTATTACTACAAGCAATCCGATTTAGATGTTTGGTTAGCCAAACGTCGCCACGAAAATCAATATGCGGAGTTACCTATTCCCGCAAATGGACCGAAGGGTAAATCCCCCAAGGTCTATTTATCAGAAATGAAGTCTGCATAAATCTATTTGAGTTTAGGCAGACGTACATGGACTTCCATGAGAACTTTGTACAAGTGAGGACTCTGGTGGCCATGTTTTTGGCCGCACTCAGGTCTAAGAACTATCCATTCCTTTAGCCAAGAAGAAGAAATTGTGTATAACACCATCATTACATGTAGAAATACTGCATACCTACTATGAGTAAGAGTAAGTCTTACCCTGCCTTCACTGCTCTTACGGAGTATGTAGGTGTGGATACATTGATAGTACATATGCTTCTAGATGTAGATAGTAATGATGGGGCATCTCCGCTATTGCAGAAAAAAGGTGTACGTCGCACACGTGAAGATATGCCCTTGGAATGGGCACGTGGGCACTTTGAGCCAGATGACAAGCAAACCATTCATTATGAACTATCGAATGCTGGGCGTGACTTACGACTAACTCTTCACCCATCGAAAATTATGGATAACAAACACTCGACTCTGTGTCATGGAGATTTAGTGCATGGAACAGTTGCATGGACTATCCAGCAGTTATATCCACTCTGCCGACCAATCTGGACTCTGAATAAAGAAACTGGTGAGTTACTTGATGACCCACGTTCATGGCCATCAACTTGGACTGACCAGGTAGATGTCTCAATCCTTCACTGCGCAAGAGACATTTATGATGATAAATATGGTTTCAGTCCTGGGCAGTTGATTCATGTACAAAAAAAGAACTATCCAGACGACAATCTCTATCGAAACAACGGAAAAATCAACACTCTCAACTATGGAAACAGCAAGCGAATTAGAACTAATTTCTATAACAAGTCCGATGCCCCGAATCATGATGTTCCCGAAGGATGGAATCGCTTTGAAATTCAGATGGGGCGACAATTTCTAATTGAGAACGGCGTCAGCACTCTAAGTGACATCACCCATGAGAAAGTTGAATCACTTTTGTGGGCTAGATGGGAAGACGGCCGCCTTGGCACTCCATATAGCGTTGAATCTGCTTTGGCTGAATTCTTCAAAGAAGTTGCTACTCAAGAATCAGGGAGCACCGCAATTACATTACTTGGCTTGGCAACAGCACTTGAGCATGGACTTGATGTCCCGATGAACGCCAGAACTATCACTCACTACAAGAAAATTGGACGCAAGTACGGCTTCAACTTAGGAGAAACAATCGCTTCCATGGGGACAAGTTTGGTCGCAGTGGATTTCGCTTCTGGAAGAGTGATTGAAGTCGACAGTCCAAACGCTGCATAGATTTCCCTGGTTTACCCAGACAACCACGGATACCAGTGTCATCATAAAACCTCACTACGATTTTGAAAGGTAACTAAATGACCGATATGCCAATTCTGTTTACACCAGTTCAGACAGCCAAGATTATGGGAATTAGCCGCTCTCAAGTTTATGTACTTATGAACCGAGGCGAACTAGGTTCTGTAAATATAGGACGTTCACGGAGAATAACTCGACAACAAATGGACGCTTTCATTCAGAATCTAATTCCAGCATAAGAATTGATACACATCGGTAGAACGTATCTGATAACAGCAAATTATTTGAACCCCAAAAAAGCGGAAACTTCAGAAGTTATGCGTATAACAAGAGGAACCGATATTCATATTTCAGACAATGATGTACTCCAATGAACAAACTGAATTGATAACTTCCATGTAGTCCTTGTTTCACCCCATGTCACACATATAGAACGAATTATTTCAACGGGCAGTTGCCCTTTAAGAATGAAAGGAAGAGAAATGAATCTATCTGCTGCACAGTTTGGAAGTTCACCTGAGAATTTTCCAACCGCTCCAAAACCATTGAATAAAGGTGTATCGAAAATGTACAAGCAGTTATCAGAGCAATTAAGTCTTGAAATAAAGCAAGCAAAACTTGCCAAAGAGAGTTGCTACCCCTGGGAACTTGAATGCAACGCAGACCCGAAACAGCGAAACAGATATCAATTAGGTTGAGGGGGTACCCTTAAATGAAGTCTTAACCAAACTGTGACCAGGCGTTACGCATGGTTAAGGGATTCTTAGTCTACGCAGTGGCTGAACGTCGTTGGACTTAGAGTGCTTGAACCAGAACTAATTTAGAAAGCCATGATTCAGGAAGAATTGTGATTGCGGCATCTTCGCCTTCAACGTACTTTCTGTTGTTTCGTTCTTGTTCATCGAGTTGCCACATATCGACTAGATGTTTTAACAATCTTGCTGCCGAGAGGGTCTTCTTAAATCCCTCAGGAGTACCAACTGGTGTTGCCATCTTTCCAATCGATTCTAGGAAATTCGAAGCGTCATTGAAATCAATAATATCTGGCCAATTGTAAAAATTAGGAGAAACTAGTTTCTTTCGTTTGGTTGGGTTCTCGGACTTGAATGCTTCGTAGGCTTCCAATGCCTCAGACGCCGCATCTCTGGCATCGGTTAAGAAAGGACTAGCCTCAACATAGGCAACCTGAGTGTCTCCAATTAGTTTCTTAATTCCATCCATTTTCCCCAATGGGATTATCAATTTTCCTGACAATACATTTTGAATGTTTTCGCTGTCTGAAATTTGGAATTCCCATGCACCTGACAAAACACACTCTCCTGAAGTTACAGAGACTGATTCGATTGTCACAGTGGAGTCGGCATGTATCTCGACAACAGCAATGCTTGCATAGTAATTAGAGATAGCCATGACGGTACTTTACTAACCAAACGTGCAATACGTAATGAATTTTTCCACAGAAATCACTGGAATGCCCCATTCCTTTGCCTTTTTGGCTTTACCAGACATAGTTGATTCATCAGCAGCGACAAGAATGTCACAACCCTTTTTAGTTACATCCTTAACCGGGTGTAGACCCACCTTTGCAGCCAATGCCTCAAGGTCGCCCCTACTAACAACATTTCCGCTAAAACCCGATACCTCTCCAGTAAAACAGATTCTTTTTCCCACTGTTAGATTCTCGCTATTGGCTTGAATAACTTGAGGTGTTTCAGGAATGACCACAGGTAGTTTCAAAGCCTTGCCAACTAACTCAATCATTTCTCGCTCTTGAATGGTGATAACACCATCACGCAATGCTGCTTGGATGAATGAATCAAGATAACCTTGATGAAGACTTGTAACCTCAACGGTTGATACGCCTAACTCATCGGCCCAGTTTGCAAGTTCTGTCTCCTCGGCTTTGCTAATGACTAAATCCTGCATAGCCATGTTCAGCAAAAGTAGATAGGCGACAGACTTCTCATCTGAGGTGGGAAACGGAACCTTCTTGGTGAAAGCCTTAATTCTCTCTAAGGCATCATTTGGGGTTCGAGTAAAGGCATCACGCTGGAGGACTCTTGATGGATTCTTCCCGTGTTCGTAGTCCACTGCAGCAGGCCTCACCTCTTGGCCGTCGTTAAGTAAATGCTGGAAAATCTGCATGGTCATTCTGGCATCGCCCAATGCACTATGGGCATTAACTGTTTCAATCCCCAGTGCATCACACGTTGCACTCAGGCTATCCCCGATTCCTGGCAGGATTCGACGAGAAGCAATCATCGTGCAAAATCCTTTTCCTAGGTCTCCCTCCGTCTTTGCACGAATGAACTCTTGAGCCAACATTCTGGCGTCAAAACTAAATTGATGAGCAATGAGAACTCGGTTATCGATTATTCTAAAAACATCATTTAAGACATCTTCAAAAAGTGGTGCTGCAGAAACCATCGAAGCAGTTATTCCGTGGATATTACTTTTACCGACATCACGAAGTGGATTGATTAAAGTCGACCATTCCTCTAACACTTGCCCATTTTTAAAGACAACAAAACCAATTTCTACAATTCGGTCTGTCTTATTGAATCCAGTGGTTTCAACATCGAACGCAACATATTCAATTTCGTCCGTTGGCAGAATTAAGTTGTCTGAGTCTTCATCTACGACAGACCAAGGACCTTTGATTAATTTGCCCATGTCTCACCCCCTATTTCTTCAATAAAAGTACAGTAGCCAGGCCCACAGACAAATGCACCCCCCCATGGTTAAACGCACTTGCGGAGGCGTTCAACCAGGGCAAAGGCACGGTTTGCATCCAAAAAACGAGACAGTAGCCAAAATAAGCCAATCACTGACCAAATGCACCTAAAGAATTAGTTTTCCCTGTCAGCCCCCTTTGATACCGTTGTCAGCAGGCAACCAATACTTTGGGCTAATAACCCACAAGGGCGAATGAGGGTAAAACGTTGGAGACATTGTTCGATAAGCAACGAATCCTCTCGACTGCTATCGACCTGTGGCGAAAAAGCCTAGTTTCATTCGATGGAAATAACCGTCAGATTTATTACAGATTTAAAAAGGTCGGCGACGTTAGTTTTGAAGATAAGTACGTAGACCAAGAAATCCTAGAAAAACTTCTTCAGGAGAATAAGGTTCGAGTTTCCGCCCTTTACCCCGACCTTGTTATGAAAATAAATACAAAGTCAGCCGAAGAACTATCGGGTATCGACAAGGCCTTTGATGAGGATTCTGACGAATCAGAAAACGAGAAGGACTTAGCGAAACTCTGGGCTTTCAGGCTACGACGCTTTGAAGCCGTTTATCGTAAAACTAAAGAAGATAATGAAGAGCGAAATATAGACACTTGTTTTGTTGCCGAAGGTTTCGCAGGTTGGCAGCCAAAGCAATCTGGAACTACCGTTCCAAATGCTCCTCTACTGCTCCATCCGATGAAAATCGAATCTGTATCCAAGGGTAATAGTGACTTTTCGCTTGAGAAGACAGGAAGTACAGTTCTCAACGAAGCGTTATGCCTCTACCTTGAAACGGAGTTCGGCATCGCCCGTGAGGTATTTGAAATTGAAACAGATGAGTTGCGCTTGGACTCACCACAGATTAAGGCCCTGATTGCTCGGATAAAGGAATCCGTACCAGGCTTTAAAGTTAAACCAGAAAAATTGCTTGGAAATTTTGCATTTTCACATTATCCGATGGTGGTTGACCTACAAAGAATCATTAAGCAAGGAACAAACCATGCAGTTCTCTCGGCACTTGCAGGTATTGAATCTTCGATTTCAGACCTCTCCAATATCGGTTCAGAAGAGACTCTGGAAGAACTTTCGATAAAGAATCCAATCATCGAAAATCTCGTCTTCCCTGCAGATTCATCTCAGCATGCTGCAGTTAGTGCAATTATGGGCGGAAAGAATGTAGTTATCCAAGGGCCACCAGGTACTGGAAAAAGTCAGACAATCGCAAACGTAATTGCAGAGTCAGCAGCCAACAAGAAGACTGTGCTCTTTGTTGCCGAAAAACGTGCGGCTATCGATGCTGTTGTAGAGCGATTGGCCGATAAAGGGCTTCAAGGAATCATTCTTGACCTCCACGGTGAACCAGATAAGAAAACTATCGCTAAGAATTTAACTGAAGTTCTCAAAACTTATGAAATAACGAGAGAACTTCCAACTGCTGATATCGATAGGCTTTTAAAGGCAAAGAAACTCTTGCAGAGACGTTGGGAGTGGTTTCATCAGGAAACATCCTTAAGCGATTACCAAGGCAATAAGTTGCAGATTGCAGACCTGCTGCGACAAGTCGGCTTGAAGAGCAGCCAGATTGACCGAGCCTTGATAGAAGATGGCTTAAACCATCTTTCACAACTGGACAGAATTACTGCTGATATTCGAGATAACCTCGCAGAACGTATTGATGTGCTTTACCGAAGTGGCTATTTCGCTGAGAGGATTCCAGGAAGTTTGGTCCACGAATTTGCGGATAAAATTCGGACTCCTGAAGTAGCACAAGAAGTAATCATGCAAATCTCTAGTTTACGAAATCTAGTGAAGACTAGAGAGTTCAAGCAATCGCTTGATTCAGCCAAGAAATTAATTCCAAAGACTGAAAACTCAGTGAATTCGATTCACAACACTCTTTCAAGTTACCTCAATGCCATACAGGCAGTTTCCGAGTGGCAGGTAGAGAAATATGACGAGATTATCGATTTTCTTCCAGCATTTGGCGGACTAGGTGACTACAGACGTGCGAGAGGGTTATCAATCATCGCAGGTTATTTTGCACGGAATAAAGAAATTAAAATTGTGCCTACATATCGACGTGATAATTCCGGCCAACTCTCTAAATCGGCTTTAGGTAACTCTCTTAAATCATTCAAGAAATCCATCGATGCTTGGGTTGAGATTGGTGGAGATATTGAGTCAGTGAAGAGATTTGATAGTTCGGCTGAGCGATTTAGAGATGTCGTTGAGGAAGCACTGCCACATGTTAGAAAATTGACAGAGTTATTGTCACTGTCTATTGATTTGCCAAATACAACCTTGAATAGTCTTGAAGCGACGATTGACCTATTAAATGAGGAATTGGAGTATGTCCGTGATTTGCCTCAAATTTACGAGGCAATGCTTCAAGTCAAGGAATATGGTTTAACTGGAATAATTGAGTTGTTCGACGAAAAGAATATTCCTCAATTTGATGCAGCAGCATATTGGGATTATTTATGGCATTCCGCTCATTTGAAGAGAGTTTTACTGACTACTTCAGAATCTAGTTTCAATTCAACTGCCCTTAATGATGCAATAAGAGAATTCAAATTTAAAGACAACGAACAGTTCGCAGCAACCCCAGGACGAATTATTCGGAGCATAACTTCAGGGCTAATGAATGCTAATTCTCCTGGTCACCAACTATTGCGCAAAGAATCCTTTAAGAAGTCTGGTCATCTGCCTTTCCGAGAACTAATCACAAAGATTCCTAATGAAATCAAGGCAATCAAACCTTGTTTTGCGATGTCTCCCCTTGCTGTATCCAAGTTACTTCCCTCGATTGAAGGAATGTTTGACATTGTTATTTTTGATGAGGCAAGTCAAATCAAGCCCGAGAATGCAATCACGGCAATCTATAGAGGAAAACAATTAGTGGTTGCAGGCGACAGACATCAGTTACCACCAACCTCTGTCGGAGTGGGAACAACTACGGCGAACATTCCGAGCACAGAAGAAGAAGAGTTTGTTAATCCAAATCTCCAAACGCAGGACATGGAATCGATTTTGGATGCGGTTGCTTCTATCTATCCAGCGAGTGATTCCCATATCAAGCCATTGAAACTTCATTACAGAAGTAATGATGAGCGACTTATTTCTTGGTCTAATTTTCACATTTACCGTGAAGCAGGCGAGGAGTTGGCTTCATTTCCCTCCGTATCGACTGAGCCTTCTTCTGTACTTCGCCACACCTACATCCCTGGCGTTAAGACACAATCGATGTCACAGGCTAATGAACCAGAAATTCAAGAAGTAATTAAGTTGGTAAAGAAACACATTCGAGAGACCCCAGAACAAAGTCTCGGCATTATTGCTTTTGGAAGCAGACATGCCATTCGCCTTCAAGATGCATTTAACATCTTAGAAAAACAGGATGCAGCCTTCTACTCTTGGAAATCAGAATGGAACGCAAAGCGAGAGAAATTCTTTGTAAAGAACATTGAAAGAGTTCAGGGGGATGAGCGAGATGCCATCATTATTACTCCAGGATATGCACCAAATCTTGAGGGAAATGTCCTACTTCAGTTTGGTAGCCTAAATAACGCTGGTGGCGAAAGACGACTAAATGTTGCTGCTAGTCGTGCAAAGAATTCACTCCACCTGGTTACTTCCCTCAAGAGCACAGATATTGACACCAATCGAAGCAAGTCCCGCAGCATTGCACTGTTCAAGTCATTTGTTAACTTTATGGAAAATGCTGGTCGACTAGAAGAATTGCCAGAGGGATTTGCAGTTCCGCAATCTCCGTTTGAAGAAGAAGTCTATGCAGCCCTCACAAAGGCAGGATTACAAGTTGATTGCCAAGTTGGCGATTCAAGATACAAAATAGACTTCGGAATTCGCCATCCTAAAACAAATAAGTATCTGCTTGCTATCGAAGCAGATGGCTGGACTTACCACTCATCACCTTATGCACGAGAGCGTGACTGGTTACGACAAGAAGTGCTGGAAAGAAAGGGTTGGACGTTCGTTCGAATCTGGTCTACTGACTGGTGGCAGAATCCAACACTTCAGGTGAATAGAGTTCTTGCCGCTTACGAGTTAGCGATGAAGAGTGATGGCCTAAAGTCCACCTACACTGATGTTGTCGCTCCTGCGGTTATAAGCACAAGCGATGAATATGACGGAAACGCAGAATATGAAGTCTTACGAGGTTTGGTTGCCCAATTCCCACGTATGGACAAGCAAGAACTCTTATCTAAGTGGATGGGCATGCTGAACCTTAAAAGACGTACATCTAATTTGCTGGAAAGGTTTGAAGATTACTTGCAAAAGGCAAGGAGAGAACTGCGCTAATGGGTCTATTTAAGAAGAAGCCAAGTCCAGTCATGACAGAGGTATGGCTCGTTGACCTATTGAAAAAGTATGATTCTGGCCGAACTCCTGCAGATGTTATTGGAATGATTATGTTCATTTCCGAGGGTGCTCTCCCAATGAATTCGAATAATCACGAGCCTAAATTCAAATCTATTCAAGAGTTCGATTCATCTATAAGGGAGATTCTTGGGTCCCTGGACGAGCAAAGTTTCCGCAGTTTAGTCAAGATGCTTCTATTTGAACCTGAATACTTAAATAGATTCGTCTCCATAGCAGTCGATGAATTAGAGGATACTTTTGCCGTACTAAGTACAAGTCTCGACCATGAAATTCCAATTTCTGCTGATTCCGTTAAGAGAATTTCTGTCATAACCAAGAAAACTACTCTTCTTGTTACAGAGTTGACTCAAGTAGTTTCGGACTTAAGCGAACTGATTTCAACGGAATCACTAATTTCCATTACTCAAATCTCGGGAAAATCTCGAGATTTCTCAGCCCAATATCTAGAGGAATTAAGTCGCTCAATGAAATATATTGAGGATTTTCGTAACTCACTCCACTAGAACATAAAGAAGAGTCGCCCTACATGTCGTAGAAACAGAGTTATCGATTTCTCGTTATCGAGGTGACTAATTTTTCAAGAGGACCTTGATTGAACTTCTTTAGCCATTGTGCGGCAAGGAAGGAAAGAAGTAGCCAAATTCCAAATGCAAGCAAAAAAACCTGCCATGTTTGCAAATCTTGGAATAAACCCAAGCCCCAGGGGCCAAAAATCAACGAGGTGACTACTGACTGGGAAATATAGATAGTCAGTGACATCTTGCCAGCAGGCATCATCCATAGAACTAAATGTGGCTTCTCTTCAACTAACTTACGAATAACTCCCACATAGAACATTGAAAGCAGTGGGGCCGTTACAAAAGAAATAAAGAGGGCAACTAGATAGATACTTTCGGATGGCTTCGCCGCTTGTTCATTCTGAAGAAGTATTACTGCGGCAATAACTTGAATTGGTAATCCAAGAACAAGACCTTTTTTCATCAACCTTGAATTTGCATCTTTATCTATAGGTGATGATAGAAAATTGGAGCGTGCTAATCGAACACCAACTAAGAATGCCGCAAATGCTAATCCGCCTTGAAGAAAGATTCCTAGTGAGATACTAAGTGCCCAGACTTCTAACCTTGCTGGTATTGAATCCAGAAAAGTTCCATTCTGAAGAATCTCATCGAGACTCGATACTGTGCTTAAACCAAGGTCTTCCTCCAGCAAGTACTCGGCAATGAAGGCCAGGGAACCAATTAGTA
>Ga0129336_10002192_pt1 | contig 12041 bp, 8 predicted proteins | sample CPB6_02_DNA_FD_96878 | JGI IMG/M metagenome (GOLD analysis project Ga0129336, IMG submission 96878) | Freshwater to marine salinity gradient microbial communities from Chesapeake Bay, USA - CPBay_Sum_0.6_0.2_DNA | ecosystem: Environmental > Aquatic > Marine > Coastal | place: USA: Chesapeake Bay...
CTTATCTCCCTCATCAAGACCCGCACCAAAATTGCAACCGGTCTTGTCCACTCCGCCCTCCTCGCAACCGTCGCCGGCATCGCCCTTGTCGGTATCCGCTACCCCCTCCACTCCTCCGACCACATGAAATGGCCGTTGCCCGATAACGCAAAAATCGGAATGAAGCTCACTTTTGTCTTGATCATCTTGGCACTCGCCTTCGCCAACAAAAAGAAGGAATCAATCTCCTCCAACATCTGGGCCTTTATCGCAGCCCTCACCATCGGCAACATCATTATTGCTGTGGTGTGGTGAGCACATACTCGGTTACCCTAGAAACCTAGGGACGCTGCCAAAGGAATTTCAGGCGCATTCTCTTACCTTCTCAAGACCTACGTTTTTCGAGTACTGATTCTTTCTGAAATCCCACTCAAATTGCCTTTTGTTTTGATTAGTTACGTTCATTTGAGTGGATCAGTCAGGTCATGACCGTCTTAATTGGACAGCAAAATATAAGTAAATCCAAAAGGACTCGATTGTCATAATAAAGAATTTTCCTCTATATACCCCTCAATAGAAGCTTTTAATTGTCATACCTTCCGGCCAAGATCTAACTCATGGCCTCGGAGTTACATATCAAGGAATCCTCTGACACTCTGAAGATGCCCGATTGGTTTCGGGACTTAGTGACTCTTGGAACCATAGTTGGAAACTGGGATTCCTCGAATGGACGACTAGTCGTGGCACTCGCATGTCCCACCTCCCGATATGCGGCAAGTGCTATATCTATGGGAATTGCGTGGGCTGAAACAAGGAAATTTAGAAGTGACTCCAAAGAAGTCATGTTTTCGAAATTACAGACACTTTCAATCGGCGAATACATAAGTATCCGAGCTAACACCAAGCAGGTCATAGGTCGATTCCTCGGTATTGAGAATCATGATCAAATCCGTATCGATGGAAGTCGCTATCTCCTTTCGCGGATCGAAGAGATTCATATAGTTAAGTCCTTCGGCAGACCACGTAGTGAGTCGAACAAATCGGAAATGAAAACTCAGAGTTCAATGAACAAATTCATGGATCCTCAAAACCACCTATCCACGTTTGCCCAAACCATTATTGGCCTAGTCGGCGACAAAGAAAACATAAGAGAAGACTTTGAAATTGAAATTGGCTTGCGAAATGACAAGTTACCACGAGAGCCATTCGAGAAAATCTCGGAGTTTGTAAAGATCAAGGACGACAGTCGTTGTTTTGGCTGGTCCTGTGAGCTTCTCTCCGTAGACGAACTCCTATTAACTGGAAGTCCTAATCTTGATTGTCATTTAGTCCTCGCGAACAATCGAGCTTGTATTGAATTAGCCGAGTACGCACATTTTAAATCTAAGGTTTTTATTTTAGATTCTCGGGACTCCCTTGCGAATGCCCAAGATTCGATTCAAAGATATTCCCGATACTGTGAACGAGTCGACATTGCAAAAATTTCCTGGAAACCCCACAAGGCTTTTCGAGGCATAGTTATGGTGGACAAAAATGTCTGATCGATTCAGAAATACGAATATGACTTTTCAAGCGATTGAAAATTTGCATACGGTGGACAATTCGTTCAAGTCCATACGGTATATCGACCGCGAACTAGCAAATTACACAAAACTTTCGCTTCAATTGAGGGCTAAGAAGAGTGGAAATTTGACTCCAACACAACTCGATTCGGTTCTGAGTTTTCACTCATCATTACGAAGCCAAATCATTCTTGATCCATTTTCGATGGAAAAACATAAAGCTCTTTTTGCGCAAATAAGTGAAATAGATTTAGGCAATCTTGTCAATTCAAGTGATCAAAGCCTTCTTATGAAGATGAGTGAGCAAGCGTCGATATTGATGGACAGACACAAACATCCGGGGCAAGATTTTCTAGAAAATATCATTTCGCATTTGGAAGGATCACTACTAGTTACATTTAGAAGAGAATCCACCATACATTTCGCTTCAGAGTTTTTTAGTCGCCTACCTAAGAAGGATGTCTTCGTAGACTCTTTGTCTCGAAAGCACGCTGGAATTACTGACAACAATCTAATCTTTGGTCCAATTCATTGGTTCAGCGAATCGATCCTTTCGAATCCGCGGGGGCTCTTCCTTTTTGCGGCAATGCCGGCGCATCTGAAATTTAGGCAGCCTGAAATGCACTCATATCCGAGATGGTTTAATTTTGGGCAAGTTCCCATTTTTCGTGATCTAGACTCCACAGTACTTATCATTGACCAAGACATTGATGATGCTGATGAAGAAATAGAAAGTACTATTCCTATTGTTTGGAATACTGTAAACGCATCGAAATCACAAATGAATGAATCGCAAAGTCTTTGTAGACAATTTGCCCTTGCGAACGGAAAACAGGTCTTCATTGGTATTGATGGAGGAGAACAAGATTTTGTTCATTCTGTTGAAATCACACGTAATGGCGAAGTTAGGCAAATTGAAATCAACCCTCGAGATCTGCGAATTGGCAATTACATAATTCTCAGAGAGGGCCAGAGCGACACAGAAGTTCTTTACTCGAAGGCACGAGAGCTGATTGGATCGGAAATCGACAAAATTGAATCTAACCAAGCGGAGTGGAAAGGCGCATTAAAGCGGTTGCTGCAAACTTCAGACTTGAAGACTCTAAATAGGTTGTTGCAGGACAAGGGACTAAAAGCAGTTAACCGACTTAATGATTGGACTAATCCAAGTTTAAGACGACCGCTTCGCGACAATGATTTCATTATACTTTTGCAGCACTTAAAACTAGATGTAGATCGATATATGACTTCCGCAACCAAATTGAGGAGAGCGATTCTCCAAGTGGCTAGTACTTTTCGTCAACAATTAGAATCTGCTATTTCATTGGTAAATCCTGAAGTGCTCCTAGAAGAAGGGCATTACGTCATTTCGGCACCTGTTGACGGCGTTGCAGGACTATTCATATCCAAAATCATTGGAGTCTCTTCTGTCGAACTGTATGTTGATTCGCAACGAATTCGGATTCCATTCAATGAATTGATTTCGCAATGAAACTCATCCCAAGTAGCTATGACGTGAGGACTCCTCCCGGAGAAAAAAGGTTATTTGAAATTTTCCGATCACAATTATCTAATGAAAACTGGATAGTTCTTCATTCACTAGCTATCGCTGAGCACGTAACTCAGATGGAAGGTGAAGCTGATTTTGTTTTACTTATACCTGGAAAAGCAATCTTAATTATTGAAGTCAAGTCACATTTGAGCGTAAGTATTACCTCCGAAGGTTTATGGAAATTAGGTCAAGATGAGCCGCGCAGGAGAAGTCCATTCACTCAAGCAAGGGGTCAAGCCCATTCAATTCGTCAATTCTTACGCAAGACAATGCCGCTCGCCGCAAGCGCCGTACCGATATTCTCATCCGTGTGGTTCACAGAATTTGCAGCAAAGAAAAGTATCCCGAAAAGCATAGAGTGGAATGATTGGGAATTGTTGGATTCGACAGACCTAGTTAATCCCAAGGAAGCCATTCTTCGTACAATCCAAAAAGCTGTAAGTCAATCAAGTTATATTAAAGCTTCGAATGCTATAACTATTTCACCAAGGCTTTGTGACGAGATAGCCAGCACGCTTCGACCTAAATTCGACGCATCGCTATCATCATTTGAGCTAAGCAAAATTAGAAAGACTCAAGTTAGCGAATTAACGCGAGAACAATTTACATATCTTAATGGTTGGAAAACTAACAGAATTGGATTAATTGAAGGCACTGCAGGAACAGGTAAGACATTTCTAGCCATTGAAACTGCTGCCAGAGCCATATCAGAAGGCAAGTCGATTCTGTTCCTCTGTCGAAGTGAAACTCTCGCACAGTACTTACGTAGTGCCATTCAATATGGTCGTGATTCTTTCATTGGAACTTATAATGAATTTCAAAATCGTAAAGATTACGAAAATCTTTTTGAAGTCCTGATTATTGATGAGGCTCAAGATCTTCTTAGCCAAGATACCTTACTGACAATCTCTAAGTTTCTTCAAAATGGAATTGAAGGCTCATCTATAAGAATTTTCGCTGATTACGAAGGGCAAAAAATCTATGACGTCCCTGATGGACGCCCAGCACTTAAACTCCTTTGCCCTGACACTTTTACATTCGAACTTTCTCAAAATTGCAGAAATCTGCCCTCCATTGGTTCGGCCGCATTATTCCTCTCCGGTAGGGATGGATTAGAGGTTTCTTATCGACGGGCGGATGATAGTTCGACTCCAGAACTTTATGAATATGCGACTTTTGAAGAGTCTGTGAAACTGTTGTCCGATGCATATAGTAAATTGCTAAGCCTAAGATTCATGCCAGAAGAAATAGTATTTTTGTGCGAAGAGACTCCTGAAAGCATTTCTCACTTGAAGAGAGCACTCGAATTGGCTCGAATACAAATCAAATTATTTGACCCAACCCTTGAATATCAGCGTCACACAACTTGGTCAACAATTCCAAATTTCAAGGGTTTCGACGCTTGCTGCACTATAGTTTTTGGATTAGAGAGTGAAATTGCCAATGAAATTGACCCTTTGATCTATGTTTCCTTGAGTCGAGCTAGAGATCGACTAGTGGTCATTTCAAAACCTAAATTCTTCTCGAAGAGAGTTAAAGGGGTAACGAAAAATGGATAACGCGAGAGTTCAAGCGCGAACGTTGGTAGTTTCTCAGTTAAGGCGTGAGATTTTTGGCCCCTCGGTTGGCGAAACTTACTATGGGGCACCCCTTGAAATAAAAGACGGAATCTACCATCTAGATTCCAGAGAAATAGAGGGTCCATTTCACTGTCCATTGGACGGCGAAGAAGCCTTAAACAATTTCTCTCCCTACCTGAAATATGGAGTCGGAGTTCTCAACCCTCGAACTCAAACCACATCTCTTCAAGACGACCCAGTTGTGGCGAGTTTTCTATCAGACGACGAAATTGCATTAAACCCACGAATCGAGTTGAGTCGGAATTCCTCGAGATACGACACTTTCGAACTTGAAGATGACCTTTTAGATTTATCGACTACTGCCGGTCGTGTGCAAAGCTCTATGGGACTCACCTTCGCTATGGATTTGAATCATGGCACAAAGATTAAAGTCGAAATCGCAGGAGGAACTTACAGAAGTGAACATGGCTTTTTGGACGCAAGACCCAACCACTGGTGGATCCGAAGTCCGCATACAATTTCATTGTTAATAGATCTTGAGATTCCTGAAGGAACCAAAATAGGCAAACGTGGAAAAACCTCCCTGCCAAAATTAGAAAATGGAGTTCAATTAGAATTACATCACTACTGCAGAAAAATCGCTTCCTATCCAAATCTGCTATTTGCAACTCTTGTACTTGAGAATGTCACAGATTCTTCGGATTCAACCAGACATTCGTTCTATCAAAGTTCTCTTCGCATAACAGAGGATGACTCGAAAATTGCGCCATACCCTGAAAATGCAAATTTGAGCAAAGATAGTGAGCACTTATCAATTGCAATTCAAGACAGAGATCAATTGACATATGCGATTGGGCACGGTACCGCCACAGATTGGGGCCTCTCAGATACGCAAAAAAAATACGTCGAAACAAACTTTTTTCCTAGCTTTGAAGTGCCAAGCATCACGCCGAATATTGAAGGTTTAGTGTTGGACATGACTTTGCTTTCTCAAGATTCTTGGCCGAATCAAAAGAATATTCTTGAGACTCTGCTCGTTTCTTATGGTAACTGGGTGAAGCAAATCGAGGCTGAAGCCAATCTTTTTGAGAATTCTTGGCGTGAAACAGCGATAGAGAACGCAAAAAAGTGTAGAAGATCCCTTATGAGAATGCAGGATGCCATCAAAATCCTAGACAGTAATCCCTTAGCAAGAAAAGCATTCACACTCACTAATGAAGCAATCGTTGAACAGAGATATGCCGTGAGACGTGAAAAGCGCAGTGTCAAAATAGTGAATGGCATTCCAATCGTTGAACCAGCAATCGCGTCACCCAAGGATCGGCCAAGTTGGAGACCTTTTCAATTGGGTTTTCTACTTCAAGCAATTCCCGAGATCGTAGACCCAACGAATCCAAACCGAGAAGTTGTCGATTTACTTTTTTTTCCGACTGGTGGCGGTAAAACAGAAGCATATTTGGGACTGACTGCATTTTCTATTCTAATGAGAAGACTCAAGAATCCCGAGGATGTTGGAATGAATGTTCTCATGCGATACACCCTCCGACTTCTAACGTCTCAACAGTTTACGCGAGCAGCATCCTTAATTTGTTGTCTAGAAATTATTCGCACAAAAAATAAAGAATTGGGAAATGCTCCGTTCAAGATAGGAGTGTGGTTAGGTTCGGATCAAACGCCAAATAGCCTCAAACAGGCAAAAGCAGACCTGAATGAATTAACACGAGGTAATTTGGAGAAAAATCCCTTTTTGCTTTTGAAATGTCCTTATTGCGGAACCGAATTAGGGCCTGTGAAAAGCGAAGGGCGTGGAGGAAGACAAGCTATTTCTGGTTACTATTTTGCTTCGTCTCGATTCTTTTTCAGATGTAATGACATTGATTGTCCTTTTGGAAAACTGGGATCTGAACTTCCTGTCGTTGTTATTGACGAACAAATATATGAGGACCGCCCTGATCTCGTGATTGGCACTGTCGACAAATTTGCTCAGATAGCATGGAATGATAAAACTCGAAATTTGTTCGGGTTCAACGAACTTGGCGACAGAGAGGTCTCGCCACCCAGTTTGATAATCCAAGATGAACTTCATCTAATTTCTGGACCGCTTGGATCTATGGCCGGGTTATACGAAGTTGTTATTCAAGATCTTTGTACCGACAAGAGAAATATTGCTCCAGTTCTACCTAAGATCATCGCCTCAACGGCTACGGTCGCGCGCTTCCAAAAACAGATACTTGCACTATTTTCCCGAGAAGATTCAGTTGTATTCCCTCCACCGCCTCTGAATTCCAAAGACTCCTTCTTCTCTCGAATTGAAGAGCTTGACGGAGTTGCCGCGCCGGGAAGGCTTTATGTCGGGGTTTTTGCTTCGGGATACTCTTCTTATCAAACTATTCAAGTTCGAGTAGGTACAGCGCTAATACAAGCACCTATAAATATCGATGAGTTGAACCGAGATCCCTATTGGACGGGACTATGGTTCTTCAACAGCATACGAGAATTAGGAAATACTCAAACCCTTATTCAATCTGACATGCACGAATTTTCCTTTGTTATTCATCGTAGAGACCAAAGGAAAAAGCGAAGATTTGTTAATAGTGATGCCGTCCTTGAATTAACAAGCAGAATGAAAAGCGACGAGGTTCCGCTAGCAATTAATCAACTAGAAAATTCACTTCAAGTTAAGCCGAAAGACGTTCTAGATATATGCCTCGCTTCCAACATTATAGAAGTCGGTATCGATATAGATCGCCTCGGTCTATTAGTCATCGCCGGCCAACCAAAATCTACTTCTCAGTACATCCAAGTTAGTGGCCGAGTTGGTCGAGATTGGAGAAAAGCTCCAGGTCTAGTGGTAACTGTTTACAGCCCACTGAAGCCACGAGATCGTTCACACTATGAAAGGTTTCGTTCCTACCATCAAAAGCTTTATCACTTTGTAGAAGCTACTAGCGTTACGCCCTTTTCTCATGCCGTTTTAGAGAGGGCTGTGCACGCAATTTTAGCTACTCACGTGAGAATGAACGGAGCATCAAATAATGGACCTCTTCCTTACCCTGCGACGGAAATCGAAGATGCAAGATTAATAATCCTTGACGCCGTCAAAAAAAGTAGCCCTCAAGATCTTGAAGCTGTCGAAAGTTGGTTGAATAGACGCATAGACGAGTGGAATATCTGGGAAAAGACTAAATGGAATGATCGTGACGGCGATACGCGTCAAGCTTTAATACGTCCAGCAGACGTACAGCTTGAGCTTAATGAATCCAATTTGTTCTGGAAGACACCGAATTCATTACGAAATGTAGATGCCGAATGCCCTCTAGAGATCTTCAATTTTGCCCACATTAATAATTGGGGACAATCCGAGGATGTGAGTGATGCGTAGAGCACACTTAATTACGCCTTTCGGTGTTGGCTCGCTAAGCACCATGGTGAATGGCGTCACAGTTATTACTGCAAGCTTGGATGCATGGTTTCATGATTTTGCCGGTAATTTCGTCGCACCCCAAGAAATGGAAGTTCAAGACTGGCGTTTACAAAAGCGTCTAAAAGTTGGCGATTTAAAACTACCGCCAAGAGAAATTGATAATTTCTTTTCTTGGAATAGATCAGGAAGAAGAGCGCCTTCAGCTTTCATACCTGTGTTGCGATTTCCGCAATGGAACAAGTGTCAATTTTGCAACACTCTCACAGAATTACCACTAAGTTTTAGTGGTGAGGCCGAGTGCCAAAATCATGATTGTCGTTCTAGGAATGTTTTTCAAGTTTCCATCGTAATCGCGTGTGAAAATGGACATTTAGATGACTTTCCTTGGCGTAGATGGGTGCATCGAGACGGAATTCCTGACTGCGGGGGTAAACTAAAATTAATTAGTAGTGGTGGTGGCACACTTGCCAGCCAATCAGTAACTTGCACTGGCTGTAGTGCTCCGAAACGGAGTTTAAATTCAATCTTGGGATTGCAAACTCTCGCAGACGGGTCTCAAATTTCAAATCTATCAAGGCAGCTAAGAGACTCTTCTGGTGAATACATTTGTCAAGGACATAAGCCTTGGGCAAATGAAAGAGAAGAGTGCAATGCATATCCAGTCGCACTTCTTCGTACATCGTCCAATGTTTATTTCCCGATTGTCGAAAGTAGCATTTACATCCCACAAACAGATAACTTTGCAAACCCAAGCCTTCTAGAGCTGTTGAACAAACCAAGTTGGAGAATACGTCTTCAAACCATGAGGATGTATGGAACGGTAACTCCTGATCTATTGCGTGCTCAAGATTTCGAATTTCTAGAATTAAGACCGTACAGTGATTCCGAACTCGAGATCGCTTTAAGGGAAATATTGCCTCAAGAGCGTGAGGAAGTCCTAGAGGACCAAGAAGATGGTCGAATTAGTGAATTCCAACTATTTTGTCGAGAAGAAGTTCCTCACGAATTCCTCAAGGTAAGTAAACCGAAGAATGAACCAGTTCTCGACGGTATATTGAATCTAAGAAGAATTGATTCTCTATGTGAGACGCGCGCTTTACGAGGTTTTACTCGAATAACCTCGAAATCACTTGATTTGGATGATGGAAAAAAACTGATGAGCTCCCATCGTAGACAAAGTAGATTGAATTGGCTGCCGGCTTATCAAGTGAGAGGTGAAGGAATATTCTTCGAACTTGACCCACAGAAAGTGAAAACGTGGAAAAATTCGGTTGAAGTTCGCAAGAGAATTGATTCCACACTAGCAAGAGTTGTTTCGGGAGAAATAAGGGCTTCCAATGTTTCGAATTCTATTGACGCTGGATACTTTCTTATTCATACACTCTCTCACTTAATAATAAGACAGCTCGTATTCGATTCAGGATACGGAACAGCTTCTTTGAGGGAGAGGCTTTATCTTGACGCTACGGGGCCGACACCTCGATATGGCGTCTTGATCTATACAGCGGCGGGTGATTCTGAAGGCACAATGGGAGGCCTGGTTTCCTTGGCGGAGGGCAATTCATTTGAACTTCTATTTGCAAATGCTCTCGAATCGGCACGCTGGTGTTCAACTGATCCAATATGCCTTGAGCTCGGCGGCAAAGGTCAGGGGCCCGATCTTTGCAACCTTGCGGCTTGCCATACGTGTGCACTTCTACCTGAAACTGCTTGTGAGGATATGAATAAATTTCTGGATAGAGGTTTATTAATCGGAACCCCAGACTCACCGCAGTTAGGCTTTTTCACACTAGCTTAAGGCTGGAATATGAATTAATCCCTCAGTTCAATCTTTTGTGGATTCTTTACAGCAGAAAAAATAGGCGTGTCAACAATTGTTAGTGTCTTAAGGAACTTAATTACTTCATCAAATGATGGATTATTTGCAACCGCAACACCGTCAATACCTGTCAAGATTCCATCTTCTATGTTAGATCTTACAGCTTCAGCTTCTTCTTTATCCATCGTTACAAGAAAATTCATTGCACGACGATGAACATCTTTCATGGCCTGCGCTTCAAATTCTGCTTGCTTATAACGTTCTCTTATGCTCGTCTTTAAGGAAAGGACAATCGGCCCTTTTTCTTCGGTGTAGATTACAAGATCAAAATTAGCTAGCGGAACAAATTCGAGCTGCGCCTGCCAAAAAAATGGAAGTATTTGGTTTCTGATTAGACAGCACGCAATTAGTAACTCAAAAAATTTACCACGTACATCTCTCTCTAGACGCACGTCTTTCTCAGCCTTTTTCCACATAAAATCAATATATTTAGAGGGCCGATCCTCTTTTATTTCAAAGAGGTCAGGTTGAATAGAAAGCAATATCTGGGCCGATTTTGAATCTTGAGCACTCTTCTTAGATAAGATTCCATAACTCACTAAATAATTTTCAAGTGAGCTAACTTGAGACCCATGAGTATTTTTCTTCATTATGAATTAACGCCTGTTCGTCTCTAGGTGCTTAACCATAGCCCGTGCTACGGCCTTTACAACAGGAACAGCCACCGAGTTTCCGAATTGACGATACATCTGAGTTCGAGAGACAGGTACTTTAAAACTCTTTGGGAATCCCATGATGGCCTTGCATTCGTTTTCAGATAGTAGACGAAGTCCGGTGGGTCCATCTTTTACGAACGTACCTGTCAATCTTTGAATCTTGTGATAGCTGGCTACAAGTGTTTTTACGGGAAAATCTGATTTTCGAGTTATTACTTCAGGCCTTCCATCATTTAACTTATAAATATAGACGGACTGCAAATGCTTGCTGATCGAGAGATCCTTCCGTCCAACCTCCACAAACTTACCTATTCCAACCTTTGATGAACGTGGCTTTGGAAACTCAAAGTTGCTGACTTTCACTTTACGTTTATTAAAACCCACAATATATATACGATCCCTTTTTTGTGGAACGCCAAAATCTGAAGAGTCAAGAATCTTGTATTCTATTTCATACCCTAAATCAGTCAGTACGCCGATTATAGTGGTGAAGGTTCTTCCATCGTCATGGGTAATAAGTCCTGAGACATTTTCAAGGAGAAATGCCTTGGGTTTGTGTGAATCGATTATTCGCGCTACATCATAGAAAAGCGTCCCTTGGGTTTTGTGTTTGAAGCCTTCTCGCTTTCCGATTGAACTGAAAGGTTGACATGGAAATCCCGCCAGCAAGATATCGAATCTTGGTATATCTCTCTCTGATATCTTGGTGATGTCTCCGTGAGGCAATTCTCCGAAATTTGCTTTATAGGTTTTTTGAGCATATTTATCCCACTCGCTTGAAAATACGCACTGACCTCCAGCCGCCTCGAAGGCTAATCGCATTCCACCGATGCCTGCAAAGAGATCAATAAAGCGAAAATTTGTGGTCAAGTTCCCGTCCTATACCTTCTTCTTGGTTGGCGCTTCTGTCATATTTTTGACGGCAGTATCAATCACATTCTTGAAATTGCGAGAGAGTCACCACACAAACCTATCCTAGGAAAGTGACAATTTCTCCAGAATTTTTTAGTGAAGTTTTAAGACGTGAAAACAAGAAGCTGAGGCATCGAACGCCTGAGCACTGGGCGATTCGCTACTGGTGCTAGAAACCTTTTAGTTTTATCCGTTTTGGACGACGCGATCTTGAAGTTGTCGACTTTATTCGATAGCCCTTGCTTCGACCCGTGAGCATGCTTTTTCCACCGGTAAGACCACGACGCGAACCTCTTCGAGGTGCCATATTTTCTCACTTTCACCTAGGGTATTAGCTGGAATTTACACCTTCTCTAAACAGAATGATTGTTTGGAAGAGAAATCATTTGCTACCCTTGTTGCAGGTCAAAGACGTCGAACGTTCTAGCCCTTTAGCTAGTTCGACACCAACCGCGCACCGCGCACGGTGGTCCTAAAGGAAGACCCGCCCGAATCGA
>Ga0129336_10002193_pt1 | contig 12037 bp, 12 predicted proteins | sample CPB6_02_DNA_FD_96878 | JGI IMG/M metagenome (GOLD analysis project Ga0129336, IMG submission 96878) | Freshwater to marine salinity gradient microbial communities from Chesapeake Bay, USA - CPBay_Sum_0.6_0.2_DNA | ecosystem: Environmental > Aquatic > Marine > Coastal | place: USA: Chesapeake...
AGGCTTCAGCTGAATCATCTGGCTTCTTTGGACGACCACTCAAGTTTCCTGGGTCGCTGAAGCCGAATTGATAGTTTGGTTTCTTGTCAGGCTTTCCTGGAAGCACGCCCATGATTGCAGGGTTTTGTGCATTGTCACCATCAATAAAGAATCCAAAGACCATATCACCTTCTTTTGGAGTATATGTATTTGGATTATTGATTGGAAGAACTGGATGCGCCCAAGGAAGTGCATCAGTTGGAATCTTTTCTTTTTTCTCTGTGTGCCAGCCAAAGCAACGAACACGAACACGACCAAGCTGCTCTGGGTCATTGCGGTCTTCAACAACTCCAATCCACCAGATAAAACCTTCGAGTCCAATAAAATTTTTCTTTGCGCCTGGCATTACTTACCCTTCTTTGATAATCTATTCAATCCTTCCTTGGCACCTGGAACTTCTTCAGCATAAGAGTCAGAGACCAATTCAGCAATTGTTTCAAACACATCTTCTGAAAATTTATGATTTACAGCAGCAACAAGATATTTACCAGTTCGTTTCTTATCTAATTTCTTACCTTCTTTGTTAGCAGACTCAAACATAGGAAACTCATAATTTACAACATCTCCCGCCTTTAGTTCAATATCGCCAGGAAGTGCTACTCGGATTCTAAAATGATTGAGTAATACCATATGCATGGCGCGAGGTAGCAACCAGTTCTTTATATCATTGCTTTTCTCAGATGCAGTATCGTTGATTGCCAAGTGAGTTCTGAAGAATGATTCCTTTGATTGAAAGAGAGTTTGATTCTTAGAATTCTTGAAACTATTTACTGGTTTGAATTTGTTGATTAGATTTTGCTGACCTTCTGCAATCGTTAGGTCATAATCTGCAAAACTATAACTCTGATTGAATAAATCAATCATGAGCAAACGAGAAGCAAATGCTCCGTTTGAGATAGAATTCAGCATATCAAAATCATTTATAATATCTAAGTTATCGATAGAGTCTTTATTATTCGCAGGATCTCTATCCGAATTTTTCAACTCATATCTCAATGTCTTATATGGCTTCTGTTTGATCAGTGTTTGCAACGAAGTCAAATTGAAACCATTTTTATTTTCGAAAAAGAAATAGCAAAACTTCTTTTGATCATATCCTCTCGCAGCAGCCCATTGAATTGCTTCAAATGGTCTGTAGTTCGGAATAATAAAATCGAAGTTGCCAGAAGTTTGCTCTAACGATGCAATTCTACTTGGCTCAGTTCCAAGTTCTTTGAGTAGAATGTCACTAACTACGTCTTTGATTTTAGCAGACTTATATGATTTACTGACCAAGATTTGCTGAGAGGAAATCATTTCATCAGAGCAAAAGTGCAGGAGATACGTTTGACCAGAATCGGTTGACGGAGCTCTTTTAGATGCTTTGAAGACACGGAATATTCTTTCTAATGGTCTACCAAGACCTGGCTTATCAATGCTGACCTTTATGTATTCATTACCAACCAAATAGAAATTACTGAAAACGTCATTACCATCGTTGATGAGAATCTCGCCATACATGACGCTAGAATAAAGATCTTGAAATATTTGTAATTCAACAAATATCTTTCTTAGATCTAGAGTTTGTCCGCCTGAGTTGATGAGTTCTAAAGAATCAAATTTGAAATCTTTAGAACCAAACATTCCATCAGCATTACTATTTTCAGCCATCGTTCATCAATGCTCTAAATTCACGTTCTACACGATCAATATAAACAGGATCTAATAATCTTATACTTCTTTTCTTTTCGTTTTCTTCAAATTCGAATGTATAAATTGATACTGCTTTATGTTTGGTAACAATCGATAAAATATACTCAGGATAAACTGCAGTTTTTGAGTCGATTGTAAGAGAGGTGTCTGCCTCTGTTGGAAGAGAGACTTGTGGTGTCAATCGATTTGATGTATAGTTTACTTCGTACTCACTAATGATAGACTTTTCTTTAGTTTCATTTAGCATCACACCATTGTACATAGAAGTTGTGGTCGTTTCTTTCTCATAGTGATGAACTATACTTCTTGTTTCTTCTATAGTCATACCATACTTATTTTCGATGTATTTGTCCAACACAGAACTTCTTAGTGGCCAATCGTAATTTGGATTCATAATATTGTTGAATAGAAGAATGACCCAACTTCTATACGAATCACCATAAACCTTACTTGCAAGAATATCTGGAGTATCTTCTTCTTTTATGTTGTACTCATATGAAAGATTTACGTTGTCGACAATGTCTCTAAGAAATGTATTTCTTGCGAGAATGTCTGTAACTGCGTTTACATTGATAGTATTTTTATCAAACGTATATAAGGCTTTTGGAAAACTCTCGAAGTATTTCATTAGTAACCCTGAGCAATAAGTTCTTTGTGCATGATTTCGACTTCTTTGAATCGAAGCTGCATAGAAATTTCTACTGGCGCACCGTCTCTAAATGCAGTCCATTGTCCTGCGCTACCGTAGTTTACATCGATACCTTGAAGAACGCAAGTTGATATGAATGGTAGGTATGGGTTTTTCTGCGAGCCGATTTGAAACTCAATCTCAAATTCAGATGGTGGAATGAAGTAACGACCACTATTTGTTGTTGGAACTTCTGGTGCTGCGAAGAAACGGAATGTTTTGATGATTTTATGAATCACATCTGTCTCTTTTTGATTGCGTGGCGCAAATTTGAAATCAAACATAAACTCTCTATTTTGAATATTCTTGAAGAGCAATTCAACTTGAGGGTTGAGTGCAACTCCAGCAGAAAATAGAAGAACGTCAGTGATTCCTGCACCAAAGTTTCCTGTTTTCTCAGCAATTGCTCCACCAACTTCAGCAAGTGCACCTTTTCCTGTATCAGCACCAACGCCACCACCACCTAGTCCAAGATTACCGCCTTCTCTTCCTGCCAGCCCTATAGCCTCACCAATTGACTGTCCTGCTGCTGCCACCAAACCTGCTTTGCCAAGAGCCGCCGTTAGACTGACCTGATCATAATCGTTCACAAGTTGTTGCGTTACTGTGTCTGGCATATACAACGTGATTGCTGATGCAGCTCTTTTTGTTTTACGACTTAGATTGATAGAACCGACAATCACACCAGAGGCAATGGCACCCACTTGCGCTCCTACAGCACCAGCTGCAGCCTGACCAAATTCTCTGGCAACACCCCTAACATCTCCCTGCGCAAATTCGCCAGCAATACCTTCAGCAGCTCCTGCAAACTTCTCAATTCCACCCAAGAGACCCAATCCTGCCGTGACTCCAATTGCGCCTGCAACTGAAAATGGATCGGCGCTACCTGCGCCAGTTCGAGAAGCACGGTTTCGATCAGCGATAGATGCGCCATCAGCACCCTGAACTGTTTTTACTTGATAGGAAGATTTCTGTTGTATACATGGAGTAAACTTTACGCAATGTAATCTCTTTTCAATATTACCAACATCCAATGGAAACCTCAAATCTTGGAAGTCGTAATTGCCTTTATCTAATTTTCTCTGCTCTCCACTAGGATCTCGAGTAATAGTTCCCTGCGCGCTTCTTTTAGCGTCTGTTGGAGATGCTTGTTGATTTGCCATCGAATAGCCCTATAAATAGTTGTATGGCTTATAGTGGTAAATTTAGTCCTAAAAATACCAATAAATATTTAGGTGACCCAACGAACATCTGGTATCGTAGTCTGTGGGAGCGCCGAGTTATGGTGCACCTAGATGAAAATCCGAACGTGGTTGAATGGTCTAACGAAGAAATTGTAATACCATATTTATCGCCTGTGGACAATCGTTGGCATCGCTATTTCCCTGACTTCTTTGTTCGTGTTCTGAATAAGAATGGATTGAGAGAGGCTATGATTCTGGAAGTAAAACCCAAGAGTCAGTCTCAGCCTCCTGTGAAGAAAACTAAGATTACTCGAAAGTACATCAACGAAGTCATGACATGGGGCGTGAACGAAGCCAAATGGAAAGCAGCCGATGTATATTGTAACGAAAGGGGATGGAAGTTTAGAGTCATCACCGAGGAACATCTAGGAATATAATGTCAACTTCTCTCTTCGATAAGGTTTCGGCTCAACTTCGCGCGCAAGGTATTCAACCAAGAACATCAGCGGCTCAGGCTTGGTTACAGTCGAAGGTCACAGCTCTTCGAATGCCAACAAATCGTTCGAACCTTCTCAACGACGCCAAGAGAATTTCGGGTAAAACTTTCGTTGGTAGAATGTATTTCTATCACTATGAGCCTAAACTGAAGGACGTTCTTCCTGTCTGGGATAAGTTTCCGCTGGTGATTCCAATGGAAACCTACTCAGATGGCTTCCTCGCCATGAATCTTCACTATCTAGATCCGTATAATCGGTTGGCTCTCCTCAATCGCCTCTACGATTTCGCAAGCAACGATAAATATGATGATACGACTCGCCTCAATTTGTCATACAATCTGTTGGCGTCGTCGAGACGATACAAGTTATTTGAACCTTGCATAAAACGATATCTTTTGAATCACATTCGTTCTTCTATCATTTATATCGAGCCAGATAACTGGGAAACTGCTATATTCCTACCAACCGAAAAGATGATCTATAAGAAGTAATGTTCAAAGTATCCGAATTTCTAAATCATTTCGAAAAACATAAAGATTTTGCTCGAACATCAAAGTTCGAGGTTCGAATCACATCGCCATCTGGTATTCAATTAGATACGATGCCACTTAGATTACAATGTGAGTCGACAGAACTTCCTGGTTATAATGTTAATACAGTTGATAACAGATACTACGGAGTTGCTGAGCCAATTGCTTCTGCCCCAACTTCCTTTGCTGACATTACCTTGACGTTTATATGTGCTGGTGATATGTGGGAGAAGAAACTCTTCGATCGCTGGATAAATTTTATCGTGCCCATCAATAACTATAATCCTCGATACAAAGATGATTATTCTTCTCAGATAGAAATTAGTCAATTTGATGGTGTTGCAACTAGTGATAATCCTGTTACGCAAACAGCGACAAGAATATATTACGCTAAACTATTTGGTGCATTTCCAGTTTCTATCGGAACGCTATCTCTAAATTGGGCAGATGATGGAATTCATCGTTTGCCAGTAACATTCAGATATGATTACTGGCTACCAGGTCCTGAGAATTTGGCGACAACAACACAAGAGCAGAAAAAAGATAGCAAGCCAAATGGCTCTACTCCACCTGCGACTGGTAATAGAGGACAACCGACAACACCACCTCGCATAACAACACCAACCACAATAAAGCCGCAACCAATTAGAGGCGGTGGAGGTAAATTTGCAGGCGGTGGAGCAAGTGGAAGTTTTTGATTTTTTATGGAGTGAATAATTATGCCTTTACCAAAGATTGAACACCCAATACATGAAGTGTTTTTGAAGTCATTGAATAAGAATGTTCGTTATAGACCATTCCTCGTCAAAGAAGAAAAACTTCTTTTGATGGCGAAAGAATCTGATGAGATGGAAGAAGTATTGAAGACCATCAAACAGATTATTCGAAATTGTTGCATTGACGAAATCGATGTAGACAATTTACCGATTTTCGATGTTGAGATGTTCTTCATCAATTTGAGAATCAACTCTGTTGGTGAAACATCTGAACTTGTTTATACATGTACAAATATGGTTGGGGAGGAACAGTGTGCAAACTCTGTTGAGTTCCAACTTGAGTTGAAGAATGTCAGATATCGATCTGATGAAGGTCATAACAACATCATTCCACTCAGTAATGATGTTGGTGTTTGTATGAAGTATCCATCTTTGAATTTGCCAAAGACATTATTGGATTCTAAATTTGAAGATGGTGGATATGAAATTATCTCTGAATATCTAGATTATATTTACGATGCTGAACAAAAGTATATGGCGAATGATATTAGCCGAGAGGAAAAACTAGAATTTTTCGATAGCCTTTCGTTGGAGCAAGTAAAGAGCATAAAGAACTTCTTTGCGACGACGCCATCTGTAATTCTAGAACAAGACATTACATGTAACAAGTGTAATGGCACGAATCATATAATGTTGGAGGGCATCCTAAATTTTTTCGACTAATGCTTGGTTATGATAACTTGAAAAATTACTATTCGACCAATTTTACTTTGATGCAACATCACAAGTATTCATTGGGCGAGTTGGATAATTTGATACCGTGGGAAAAACAAATTTATGTGAAGATGTTAGAAAACTACATCAAGGAACAGAACGAAAAACTAAAGATGATGCAGGCACAAAGAAGATAAATGAAAACCAACCTTTCAGATAAACAAGTCAAGAAGATTGCTGATGAACTCAGAAAGGGTCGCAGGAAAAGAGATCCTGCAGCCCTTCAGCAAGCATTGAAAGAAGAACTTGAAGGTTTATCTGGTCTTGAGTTGTTGCGCAGAGAAAGCGAAATTCGAGAGCAATGGACGCTTGCTACGGAAAAGACCACTGCAAAGATGGGTGGATTTCTAGAGGGTCTACTTGGTCCAAAGATTGGAAAGGCATTTGCTCAGAAGTATGCAAGAGCTGATGATAAAGATGTCGAGAAGGCTTCAGCATTTTTTGACAAATATAAAAAAGATCAAGATAAGAAAGAAGGTATCTACGCAAAGAAAAGTGAAAAAGCATCTAAAGAGTTTTCATCGCTAAAGAAAGCAGTAATGAGCATTCAAAAGAATGTTCTAGTAATCAGAAAAAGTTTGGGAAACAAATCAACTCCCTCTTCAGCAACTGCGAAGTCTGAATTCTATTTCGACCCTAGAATGGCTGGCGGTGGTAGATGGAAAGAAGCTGGCACTGATAAAATGGTCAGCGCCAAAGAAGTGCAATTGAAGAGAAGTGAGAGTTTAGGAAAAGCCATCGCTGCTGATGAAGACCCAATGCTCCGAGTTGCAGAATCTATGGAAGGAATCATGAAAAGTCTTGGTGAGATGACCAAGAATAAAACTGTTCATGAGAAACTTGACGAAATGCAAGATGATCTAGAAGATGTGGGTGATGATAGTTCATTATTAGATCTTCTCGGTGGCGGTGGTGGTCGTCGTGGCAGAAGAGGCAGAAAGGGTAGACGTGGTAATCGAGGTGGTAGACGTGGCGGAAGAATGGGTGGTGCGCTCGGACTGGGTGGACTGCTCGCAGGTGCTGCTGGTGGTTATCTCGCTTACTCAGCAGTTGATTCAATGCGCGACCCTAATCTAATACACGATGATCCAGAATTCTTGAAACAACAAGCTGGACTTGCAGAAACATCAGAAGAAAAGGCAGCTGTTGGCGATCAAATTGCTGCTCAAAAAAGAGACATAAAACTTGAGGCTGGAGCAACTGCAGCTGGTATTGGTGGAGCTGTAGGTGGCGCAGTTGTCGCTAAGAAAATTGCAAAAACTGCAGTTGTGAAGAATGCGAAATCAAAAGTCTGGAGTTTGTTCGTTGGTTTTGTGAAGAAGAAAGCACCAAGTTTGTTTGCTAAGATTGGTGCGCGATTGGCTGTTGCTGGTGGATTGGCTACAGTTCCATTTATAGGATGGGTTGGAACTGCAGTTACTGTTGTTGGTAGTATTTGGCTTGCATATGATTTGTTTCAATTATGGCAAGAATTTTCTGCACTCAGTGAAGCTGAGCAAGCATTGTATGACGAAAAGGCAGAAAAGAGTACTGGTGAAGTTGGTAAAGGTGCAGCTGCGCCAGCGGCAGCTGCAGGAGCTGCAGCGGGAATGGCTATTGCTGCATCAACACCACAAACAACCGCACCACCTGCTCAAGAGCAAGGTGTGTTCTCTAAAATCAGTGGTGCCATTTCTTCAGCATATCAAGGAGCAAAACAGTTTCTTGGAATGGGTGATGGTTCAACGGCATCACAATCTGATTTGGCGAAATATGTTCGCCTAAAAGACAGTAGCGTTGACATCAATGGATTGAACCCTCAGCTGAAGACTCGTTTGGCTGGTATGTCCAAAGAATATTATGAGCAAACTGGCAAAAAGATTCAATTGAATTCTGGATATCGTTCACCAGAGGAACAAGCCGAGCTCTATGCTAAATTAGGTCCACCAAAAGCTGCGCCTCCAGGAAGAAGTCGCCATGAAAGTGGATTGGCGATTGATATGAATTCTCCAGATGCAAACAAAGCAGTAGAACTTGGCTTGATGCAGAAGTATGGATTTACTCGACCTGTTCGTGGTGAAACATGGCACGTTGAGCCGATTGAAACTGCAAAGCGTGGTGGTTCACCAGATAACCCATACAAACCAGGAGCTCCTGTTGCAGTTGCTAATAAGGGTGGTGATGTTGTAAGTCCAGAAAGTGGAAAGATTCCACAAAGTTTGGGACCAGGTGCAAGTGCTGGAACTGCAGAATCTTCTTCTGGAGCTGCAGCTGTTGCAGCAGCAACACCAAAAGCAGAATCATTCACAGAATCTGAAGTGAGATCAGAGACAAGAAACGAAGGAAGTGCTCAAGTTACAGTTGAAAGAAGTTCAAGCACTACAATTGGACCAGCACCAAAGAGTGACCAACCTACTTGGTTGAGTGCAGGAATGGAGCCAGATTGGTTGAAGTCTAAGCAAGAGACGCCCGATCTCAAGCCTCAAATGTCAATGAGTGGTGAAGGGTTGAAGAATCAATCAGTTGCAATAGAAGATGCAAAAATGCAGATGCAAACAGCACCTGCACCAGTGGTCAATAATATACAAGCAGGTCAATCTGGTCCACCACCAATGATACCAAAGAGTCCAGCACCAAAGGCTACAACGCGACCACAAGACAGTTCATTCATGCGCGCATTGGCAAAAGACTTTGCTCACCCAACTGCATTCACAACTGTGAGCATGGTATAAAAAAAGGGGGACCGAAGTCCCCCTGAAAACATCTACGGTTTTCTAAAGAAAATTACTCAGCAGCAAGTTTCTCGAAGAACGCCATGTCGTCATCTTCGACAGTGACTTCTTCAGCAGTTACTTTCTTGGCTGGAGCAGAGCGAATGACAGGAGCGGCTGCTTCCTCATCATCAACTCGCTTTGCGGTTGCGCCAGTCACACCACCAGCACCAAGAACCTTGTCCAACTTCGCCTTGAGTTCATCATAGGACTTGAAGTTTTCAGGCTTCAAGAAATCCTTGAGTGAATATGCAGACTTCCAGACCTGCTCAATCTTCGCGTCTTCACCACTCAACAATGGAGCAGGAGCAGCAAACTCCGACTTGTCATAGTTGCGATAGCCTTCGACATTACGAATCTTGATTTTGAAATCCGCACCCTTCCAGAAGTCAAACGGATTCATTGGAGTCTCATCAGCAAACTGCGGCTCGAGTTGCTCTTTGATCTTGTCGAAAATCTTCTTTCCGAACTTGAACAAGAACACCTTACCTTCATTTTGCGGACGCTTGGCGTCAGAGATCACAAGAACGTTTGCGATATAGGTCAACTTGCGCTTCTGCTTACGAGCAATTTCCTTGTTGGCTTCAATGCCAGAATTCCAAAGAACTGTGTTGTACTCAGAAACAGGATCGGTCTTGCCAAGAGTTGTGAGAGAATTCTCAATGTACCAACCACCTGGACCTTGGAAACCGTGTGACCAAATTTGTACCCACGGTAGACCATCTTCACCGTCAACGGCTGGCGTATCGAGAAAGCGGATAACTGCGTATCCGTTGCCAGCAGCGTCAACTTCGGGTTGCCAAAAACGTTCATCGACGTTTTTACCACCACCGTTACCAGCAGAAGATTGCTCAACTGCCTTCTTCAACTTATCAAGGGATGAACCCTTCTTTAGACTAGATAGCGACATATGTATTACCTCGTATAGCGTAGTATGAATTGTATAACGACTTATCCACTTTTGTCATAACAATACTATTATATAGCATTTTCATCACCAAGTAAAGTCTCCTTTGTCAACTTTTTATATTTGTCAACGTTCACCGCAAGAAAAGCACCATACTTGCGCACCTTTCTTGACACTTTGGGATAGATGATATCATCTGAAATCCTCTTGTCCCAAATTTGTATAAAGTTGAAGATGTTATTGAGAATCACAAGAGTCTCAATCGTGATATCTTTTTGGAGGAATGCGACTAACAATTTTGGAAATTGTCCATCTTCAACTTTGAATAGATCATTGAATGATTCTTTTGTGGCAATCTTTTGTAGATCTTCCACATAAACTTTGCTCATGGAATCTGTGATTCGTTTCCAATTCCTATAAGTTTCTTCAGCCTCTTCTTCAAGCAATGACTTGGTCCAGTTATCATCACTGTGTACAAAATTAGCAACCAGAAATGGAACCATCTCATCGTCGCGATACTTGCGCGCAAGACGGTGGAATAGAAACTTGTCACGACGTTTTTGAAATGCATCGACAGAAATCCTTGTCTTGCCATCGTATTGAAAGAAGTTGTACTTCTCTGAGGAGAAGTGTAACTTGATGGCTTGATACAATCCGTATAGATCATATCCGTTCACAGTGGCAATCGACCTCCGCGAGGAAGAAATCTCAACTCCATCGCCTCACCTTCAATGATACTCTTCAGAGATTCGTTGATCATCGAAGCAGCAACTTCAATCTCAAGATTATTTCTTTCGCAGTAAGTTGTAATTGCGTCCATATGATCAATCTTTTCTTTCATTGCCATTTCCATGATCATTATAGAGAAATTATTTTTTTCTTCTCGGCTTGCCATATTAGATCTCATATTGCGTCAAGGAATTGTTCAACTGCTGAGTCACACGAACAAACGTTGTACGCTTACTCAACTCCTTCAATTCACTCGCCCCCACATATGTACAAGCAGATCGGAGACCACCCAGAATATCTTGCATAGTATGTTTCACTTCACCACGATATGGAATATCAACTGTCTTACCTTCAGAGGCACGATAGTTTGCCACACCACCATTATGTAAATCCATGGCTGTATCAGAACTCATGCCATAGAACTTATTATCACCAAACGGAGATGCTCCACCTTCTTTGTGTCCAGCAAGCATTCCACCAAGCATCACAAAGTCGGCACCCGCAGCAAATGCTTTCACAATGTCTCCAGGAACGGAACACCCTCCATCCGCTATGATGTGACCCTTGAGACCATGTGCAGCATCTGCGCACTCAATAACCGCACTCAACTGCGGGTAGCCGACGCCTGTCTTTTTGCGTGTAGTGCAAACAGAGCCAGGACCAATACCAACTTTCACGATGTCAACACCGCCGAGAATTAGTTCTTCTGTCATTTCTGGTGTGACAACATTACCTGCCATGAGTACCACATATGGATAACGATCGCGAAAATGACGAACATAATTTACAAAGGCTTGCGTATAACCATTGGCAACATCAATACAAACGTACATGTATTGATTTCTAACTGCGCTATACACTTCGTTGAATTTCTTTAGATCTTCGCTAGAAGTGCCAAGAGAATAGATGCTACTGTCTAATCTTCGCGCAAAGTGGCTGGTCAACTCAGACTCAGAATAATGTTTAGTCAAAGCAACCATACAATTATGCTTGACAAATTCAGTATCCATCTCAAAGGTGCCAACACCATCCATGTTGGCAGCAATAATGGGAACACCCTTCCAACTATTGCCACTTCGGAAAGTAAATGTTCTTTCTAGATTTACTTCGCTTCTTGAAGATAGATTAGATCGTTTCGGAATAATCAGGACATCTTTATAGTCCAGTTTCACATCTTCAATAATTCTCATAAAGCCTCAATGATAAAATATATGATTGCCAATCTTGCGAATCAATTGCTTTTGTTCAGCCCAAGCAGGATCAACATAGTCTGCATGGAAATACTTTGCAGATCCAATTATACCGTAGTGCTGTTTAGAAATCAATATATTCTCTGCAATCTTGATAGAGTCTCGCCAAGCAGAACTATTGCGATAAACTTTTTTCTTTCCTTCGCACACCCAAGAGAACTGACAGGTGCCTTTAGTGCGTTGATGCACAACACCGCAAACAGTGCGCGGGTATTGTTTACTCTTGACGCGATTCATGGTGACTTCAGCAACAGCAATCTTGCCAGCGCGAGGCTCACCAC
>Ga0129336_10002195_pt1 | contig 12033 bp, 8 predicted proteins | sample CPB6_02_DNA_FD_96878 | JGI IMG/M metagenome (GOLD analysis project Ga0129336, IMG submission 96878) | Freshwater to marine salinity gradient microbial communities from Chesapeake Bay, USA - CPBay_Sum_0.6_0.2_DNA | ecosystem: Environmental > Aquatic > Marine > Coastal | place: USA: Chesapeake Bay...
GAGGGTCAGGTATTGGGGAGAATCGATTCGGTGGTACTCTACCCTGCTCGACAATTCGTGACACCACAAAATGAATTGATAAGAGCGATGGCTGATATAAAAAATGAACTCAGTGATCGATTGATTGAATTGAGAAGAGATGATAAATTGCTCGAGGCACAAAGGCTGGAACAGAGAACGCTCTATGATTTAGAAATGATGAAAGAAGTAGGCTATTGTTCAGGGATAGAGAATTATTCTATGCATCTCACCGGCAGAAAACCCGGTGATCGACCTCAATGCTTATTTGATTATTTCCCAGAAGATTATCTTTTGATCATTGATGAAAGTCATGTGACTTTACCTCAATTGCGAGCGATGTATAATGGTGACAGAAAACGTAAAATGACATTGGTCGAGCATGGATTTAGACTTCCCTCCGCATTGGAAAATAGACCATTGAGATTCGAAGAGATTGAATCACTTATCAATCAAGCAGTGTTCGTAAGTGCAACACCGGCTGATTATGAATTGGAAAAATGCGAGGGTGTTATCGTTGAACAAGTCATTCGACCAACCGGACTTCTTGATCCCGCAATGGACATCAGACCGGTTCGCACTCAAATTGATGATCTTCTCTTTGAGATACGACTACGAATACCAAAAAAAGAACGAGTGCTTGTAACAACACTCACTAAACGAATGGCAGAAGACCTTGCTGATTATTTGACCAATCTAGGAATCAAGGTTGCATATATCCATTCTGAAATAGACGCACTTGAACGCGTTGAAATCCTCAGAAATCTTCGATTGGGTGAATTCGATGTGCTCGTGGGTGTAAATCTTCTTCGCGAAGGTTTGGACATGCCGGAAGTATCACTGGTTGCAATTCTAGATGCCGATAAAGAGGGGTTTTTACGAAGCGAGCGTTCACTCTTGCAGATTGCCGGAAGAACCGCAAGAAATGCAGATGGATTGGTGATTCTCTATGCCGATACAATCACACGTTCCATGCAAGCTGTGCTCGATGAAACTAATCGTAGAAGAGAAAAACAAATCGCTTATAATACAGAGCATGGGATCAATCCAACAACAGTATACAAATCATTGGAAGAGATTTTGCAATCAACATCCGTTGCAGATATCCAAGCCAATAAAGTGAAAAGACGAGGCGAACTGGAGCAAGCAAGGGTGAGGCGATCTGCAGAGCCAATGATGAAATATCTCACAGAAGATCAGAGAAAAGATCTTATCGAACAACTCTATGAAGAAATGAAGAAAGCGGCTCGAGATCTGGATTTCGAAAGAGCCGCGGAACTTCGTGATGAGATTGAACGGTTGAAAGCACTTTCATAAAGGAATTACCCATGAGCATAATGTTAATCACTGGCGCTTCATCCGGAATTGGAGCAGAACTAGCAAAAATTGCGGCACAAGCCGGACATTCAGTCGCGATTTGCGCGAGAAGAATGGACAAATTGCAAGCAATACAACAAGAGATAACTTCATCCGGCGGCAATTGCCTAGCAATGCAGGTTGATGTTAGCATTCCAGAACAAGCCCGATCATGCGTTGAACAAACCATCAACCATTTTGGTGGACTTGATATTCTTGTCAATAATGCAGGACGTGGAAATCTTGCCTCGGTTGAAGATACCACACCAGAACAATTGCAGAATATTTTCGGAGTAAATGTGTTTTCATTATGGTATATGAGCGGTCCGGCATTGAAACATATGAAGGCGAAAGGTTCTGGTCATATCATCAATATTGCAAGCGTGGCAGGAACAATGGGCTTCCCTTTCAATAGTGCTTATGTAGCTGCAAAACATGCAGTGATGGGCTTCACAGCTTCATTGCGTGCAGAACTTGCCGGATCCAATATTCATGCAACTGCTGTATGCCCGGATGGTGTGATTACCGAATGGGCTGCCGTAACAGAAGGTGGACCAATTGGGAATCTCTTCATGGCAGGCATAAAAGAATCTCGTGGTATCGCCAAAGAGCAAGGCATAAATCTTGCTCCACTTGTTCCAATGCTTAGCGCAAAAGATGCCGCACAAATCATTTTTGATGCCTCGATGAATCTACCATCACATGATGTCTACACTCATCAAGGCACCCATGAACGAGCAATTGGTTTTGCAAAGAATAGAAGCGAAGCCGAGAAGTCCATGCTCGCACTCTATCTGGGTATGCAAAAGGCCTATGGACAAAAAAGTTAAAATCCGTATTTTCGACCCGATCGGAGTGTGGCTCAGCCCGGTAGAGCACCTCGTTCGGGACGAGGGGGTCGGAGGTTCGAATCCTCTCACTCCGACGCGCAATACTCCAGGCGATCCATTGATCGCCTTTCTTTTTTGATTGACTATTAATTCTCAATGACCATAGACATCGTCCTCATATCATACAATACACAAACACTTCTGCTTAAATGTCTGAATTCACTCAAACATGCCCCGCAAGGTTGCGACATAGGCAAAGTTATCGTTGTCGACAATGCTTCTAATGATCTAACAGTTGAAAATGTCCGAGAGAATTTTCCCGAAATTGAAATCATTGCTCTAGATACAAATATGGGATATGCTCATGCTGTGAATGTAGGTATGGCTTATGCACAGTGCGACTGGGTTTTTGTAGGAAATGCAGACATCGAGTTCAGACCAAATTCTCTTCTGAATCTATGGCAAGCGACTCAGCAATTTCAAGATATCGCAATAGCATGCCCTCAGCAGGTTTATCCTGACAATTCCAGACAAAGAAGTTGGGGATTTTTCCCCGGCTACTCAGAAGCATTTCACTATCTGACATTTTCTTCAGCAATTGAACATATCATCGAATCTATAGCAATGAAAATTGGTATCGCAAGATCATCTCGTTTGATTCCCTATGCAGATGGTGCCGCTTTATTGATTCATCGAGCATCTTTCATAGCGATCGAAGGTTTTGATACTTCATTTTTCTTTTTTGGAGAAGAAGCAGATTTTTGTAAACGCATGTGGGAATCTGGCAAAGGAGTCTTGTTTGTGCCTTCATCCATTATCATGCATGTTCGCGGTGCAACATATGGAGGCAATAGTCCATCATTGCGGTCATTGGAAATGTTAGTGAACGCAAAGAAAACATTCATTTCCAAACATTCCCCAAATTCATATCTTGCATTCATCATGTTCCTTATGGGAACATATCATGCATTAATGTCCATTCTCTATTTTCCATTTGGTCTCTTGTCCAAAAACTTTAGGAGCAAAATACAGATGAATACCATGTTAACCGGACTATATCTGCTTGGCATGAAATCATCTGCATCTTCGGGTGAAAGCGTATGAACATTGCAATTCTCACGATCGGAGATGAATTGTGCATCGGACAAATCATCAATACAAATGCTGCATGGTTGGCACAATCTTGTTCAGACATCGGCGCACATGTTATAAGGCATATAACGATCGGTGATTCGATTGAAGCTCTACTGAATGAATTGAATAGTTTGTCAAAGGAAGCTGACTGCATTATAATGTCTGGTGGATTGGGTCCAACTCATGATGATAAAACCAAAGAAACATTAGCAATGTATTTCAATGACACATTGATTTTAGATGAAGAAACATTGCATAAGCTTAAAGCAAGAGCCAGACTTCGTGGATTACCATTGAATCAACGCAATATGGATCAAGCCCTTCTGCCTTCTCAATGCACAATTCTCTCCAATCCTCGAGGCACTGCACCGGGTATGCTGTTCCAAAAAGATGATGTGATCTATGTTTCTCTTCCTGGTGTTCCTTCAGAATTGAAAGGAATCATGAATGATCACGTGCTTCCACATCTCCGTTCAAAGATTGAACAAGAACATGGGAAGAAACCCTATTTTCGAACTATCCTCACCAAAGGCATTCCGGAATCCGCCTTGGCAGATCTCATAGGAGATCCTTCGGCTTTTTTGGAAGTAGATGATTCACTTGCATTCCTTCCCTCTTATCATGGAGTGAGATTGCGCATCGGAGTATTGCATACGGATCAAATTGCTGCACAAAAAAGGCTTGATGAATTACAAACAATTCTCATTGAAAAAGCCGGTGAATTTGTGTTCGGATATGGTACGGATACATTACTATCGGTGACAACGGATCTCTTGAAGAAGCATCGCAAAACAATCAGCGTTGTTGCGTCATGCACAGGTGGCATGCTGGGCTCGGCATTTACTCAGCAAACCGGATCATCATCATATTTCATGGGTGGCTTTCTTACATATAGCAATGAATTAAAAATACGATTGGCTGATGTCTCGGAACAATCTTTGACTCGATATGGAGCCGTTAGTAAAGAAGTGGCCGAAGAGATGGCCAAAGGTGGACGCATTCGATTGCAAACAGACTATTGCATTTCAATTACCGGAATTGCAGGTCCAGATGGAGGAAGCGATGAAAAACCGGTGGGAACTGTGTGGATTGCTCTCGCAAATGAAAATCAAGTCATTGCAAAACGGTTCAATTTCGGTGGCGATCGCGCGATCAATCGCGAGCGTTCGGTGGCACAGGCAATCTCGATGCTATATGATATGCTCATTGTGAAAGGATGAGATGATTACCGCCGTACGATTAGCCCATATACTCATGAAAGAATGCATAGGCACAGGCGATATCGTCATTGATGCCACCGCAGGAAATGGTCATGATACATTGTTTTTCAGCGAGTGCGTCGGTGATACAGGCACTGTGATTGCTATCGATATTCAAGAAGAAGCAATCTCATCCACTCGACAAGTGATGGAACGTCATCAACGAAACAATGCACGATTGATCATTGGGGATCATGCCGATATGAACAAATTACTAAAGGAATTCGAAGGAAGAATTGCGGGGATATCATTCAATCTTGGTTATTTACCCGGAGCAAATGATCATACCATCATCACAAAGACCTCTAGCACAATCGCGGCATTGAATGCTTGTTTGAACTTGCTTCATGAACAAGGATGTATCAGTGCTATAGCATATAGAGGACATGATCATGGTTTAGATGAGGCACATGCAGTGGAACAGTGGATGGGTGCTTTGCCTGCACATGATTGGCATGTAATATCGATGTCGGCTATTAATCAAAGTACCACTTCCCCAATACTGTTTTTCGCCAGAAGAAAAACAACTCAAGGTTCAATGACATAATCCCCGGCGATTCTCAATAAGGCATCTCTTTTTTCTGCGGGAACATAAACCGATAACCGAATCCCATCATCAGTGTCTTCTCGTTCTGCTATTTCTCCTGCATCATACATTTTTGGCAAGACCTTCATTGCATCATAAGGAAGCAGAAATTGCAGCATCGTACTGGATGCAAGTGCAATCTCCTGTAATCTATCCAGTAGAGAGACAATATTTAGTCCTTTAAATGCGGAAATACAAATACATCCCGGAAATTCAACCTGCAAATCTCTTATGAATCCTGTATCCTGTAATTGATCGATTTTATTGAATACCAGAAGTGTTGTTTTATCTTGAATATCAAGTGATGCCAGCGTATCACGGACAACTTGAATATGTTCCTTGAAGGATGAATGCGTGCAATCTACAAGATGGATAAGTGCATCAGCTTCGGCAGCTTCAGCCAGTGTACTTCTGAATGAAGCAACTAAATGGGTTGGTAATTTTCGAATAAAACCAACAGTGTCAGAAAGCAGCATCAATTGTCCATTCGGTAATTCGCATTGCCTGACCGTGGTGTCCAATGTTGCAAACAATTTATCTTCGACATATGCATCTGCACCTGTCATCATATTCATGAGCGTTGATTTACCCGCATTGGTATACCCTACCAATGCGAATCTAGGCATATGATCTCGACCTTTTCTCTGCTGCTTTCTTTGCATATCAATATCACGAAGTTTTTCTTTGAGCTTCGTTATTCGGTCTCTGATCAATCGACGATCCGTTTCGATTTGAGTTTCCCCGGGACCTTTAGTACCAATCCCTCCGAATTGCTTTGAAAGGTGAGTCCACATTCTTGTGAGGCGAGGCATCAAATATTGCAATTGAGCCAATTCAACTTGTGTTTTTGCTTCCATTGATCGTGCTCTTGAAGCGAAGATATCAAGGATGATACCACTTCGATCCAATACTTTGATTTTCCATTCCTGCTCGAGATTTCGCACTTGCATTGGCGTGAGGTCATCATCGAAAATCACAGATTGAATATCATCTTGTTCGATCATCTCTTGAATTTCGGCAACTTTCCCCTTTCCTATCATAGTAGCTCGATCTGGTCGGACGCGTTCTTGATACACTTTGGCAATAACATCAGCACCTGCAGTTTCTGCAAGAAAAGCCAATTCATCCAAATACTCCATGGCTTGGATTCTGTCACCACCTTTCTTGACGACGGATACCACTATTGCTCTTTCGATGGGTTTATCTGTTGGAAGTAATTGTTTCAATGATCAGTCCATGAGAAAACGAAGATTGCCTCGACCAAAAATACTCATGATTTTCTCACTTGTTTCATGATCACAGCGTATAGGTTGATTGGTTGCAACATAATTTGAACGTAATTCACCGGATGAATCAAGTAGGCGGAACATGATTGAACTCATGCCGCCATTGTTCATCAGTGCATTTAAGTCTTGCAATTGTTGCAATGTGGATGCATTATCTTCAACTGTGATCACATATCCTTTGCCAAATTTCGTTGGTGCTTCTTCAATGGGTATGGCATCATCTGCAATGATTTTCAATTGCTCTCCATTGAGTTCGCTTTTGCCTCGGACGAGGATTATTTGTTCTGTTTGAAGGAAGTGTTGATATCGCTTATAAGCATCACTCCAAAATAGTACACTTGCTTTTCCATTGAAATCTTCAATCGTGACCGTTGCGATTGTTTGTTCGCGTTTATCAAGGCGTGTTTGCACGGAAGTAATGATTCCTGCACAACGGACATGTTTACCAATCAGCGGACTATCTGTTTTATGCAGTTGCAATGTTGTAAATGATAGTGCATGAGCTTTGTATTTGTTCAATGGATGACCACTGAGATAGAAATTCAGTACTTCGCGTTCTTTCTGCAGTCTATATCCTTCATTCCAGGGTTTGAGTTCAGGAAGTTTTGGTTCTGCAATCTCTGCTTCGGAAGAATCACCAAACAGATTCACGGTATCTGTCTGTTGTTCTTCTTGAACCCTTTTTGCAAAATCAATACCGGAGTCTATCGACGCGAACAATTGTGCGCGATGACCATGTTGCAAAGAATCAAATGCTCCCGAACATACAAGTGGCTCCAATGTTCTGCGATTGATCAATTTGAGATTCACGCGTTTGACGAAATCAAAGAATGAAGTAAACACTCCTTTTTTTCTTGCTTCAACCATGGCATCCACAGCCGGAATACCAACATTCTTGATTCCCGCCAGACCAAACTCTATAGTATTGCTATCCGAGGCCGTAAATATCGCAAATGAACGATTCACATCTGGAGGCATTACCGTGATGCCGAAAGAGCGAGCTTCATCGATCAATTGAACGATTTTATCAAGATTATTGAGTTCGGCAGTCATATTGGCAGCCAAAAACTCAGCTGTATAATGGGCCTTCAACCATGCGGTTTGATATGCGAGATATGCATAAGCACATGAATGAGATTTATTGAATCCATAGGATGCGAATTTCAATATCAAATCAAATATTTCTTCGGCAAGTGTTTTTGCATCTGCCAATTTGCTAATGCAACCTTGTATGAATGAAGAATTTTTCAAAGCACCATCAACAAACAGGGCTTTTTGTTCGAGCATGAGTTTTTCATCTTTTTTACCCATTGCGCGGCGCATGATATCTGCTTGAGCAAGTGTGAATCCGGCGATGTCTCCCACCAATTGCATCACTTGCTCTTGATAAACAATAACCCCATATGTCTTATGCAATGCCGCTTCCATGATTGGATGCAAATAATCAATCTGCTTTCTTCCCTGTTTACGATCAATGAATTCAGGAATATTATCCATCGGACCAGGACGATACAAAGCATTCATCGCTATCAAATCTTCCAAATCACTTGGCTTGAGCTTCTTCAATGATTCTTGCATTTGCTCGGATTCAAACTGAAAGATCGCGAGCGTTTTTCCTTTCCCAATAAGTTCAAATGTCGTGTGATCATGAAGGTCCAATGCTTCAGGATCGATATCCACACCATGATTTTTCTTGATTTGAGCAAGTGTATTCTCAATGATGGATAGTGTCTTGAGTCCAAGAAAATCCATCTTGAGCAAGCCAGCATCTTCAAGATCCTTCATGGTATATTGCGTGGCCATACCGGAATCGGAAGTCTTAAGAAGAGGGACATAATCATTGATATTCCCAGGTGCAATCACAACACCGGCAGCATGTGTTGAGGAATTTCTTGCAAGACCTTCAAGCGTAGTTGCATAATCAATCAATTCTTTGAGTTTAGGATCATTCGACTCTTTCACCCACCTGAGTTCGGGTAATTCCATCGCTTCAGTCAGTGGTGTTACTTTCCCCATGACCGACGGAATTTTTTCCGTGATTGATCGAACAGTTGCCAAAGGAATTCCTAATACTCTTCCCACATCGGTAAGAACTGCCCGTGATGAGAGTGTACCAAAGGTTATGATCTGAGCTACTGAATCATTGCCATATTTTTCTCTCACATATTCTATGACAACATCTCTTTTGTCATCAGCGAAATCAATGTCTATATCAGGCATTGACACGCGATCAGGATTAAGGAAACGTTCAAAGAGCAAATCATATTTCAGTGGATCAACATTGATGATGCCCAATGCATATGCAACAATGCTCCCCGCCGCCGAACCACGTCCCGGACCAACACGAACATTTTTCTCGCGTGCTGCTTTGATGAAATCCTGCACGATGAGAAAATATCCCGCATATCCCATGGATTTGATGACATCCAATTCGAATTTCACACGCTCAAGAATTCGAGCATCCAATACAGGATAGCGATGTTCCAAACCCTCCATTGTGAGTTCTTCGAGATATTCTTCCAAAGTGGCTGCTTTCGAAGTTGGAGGAATGGGAAATATCGGCATCTTGATGTCTGATGTCAAATCGACATTACATTTCTCGGCGATCTCATTTGTATTCTCAATCGCCTCAGGATAATCGGCAAAAATCTTTGCCATATCTTCTTTGGTCTTGAAATACATTTCCGGAACGCCATAGCGCAGATTATAGATGTCCATTTGCCCTGAATTAGCAGAGCTCACTTCTTTGATATTTAGGAGAACATTATGAGCGACTGCATCTTCTTTTCGGATATAATGGCAATCATTGGAGCATATAATCTTGATTCCGAGTTCTCTGGCAAGTCTTGGTGCTTGTTCCATGACGATTTTATCGCCTTCTAAACCATGATCTTGCAATTCGATATAGAAATCTTCTCCAAATGCTTCTTTATACCAAATGGCCGCTTTCTTGGCACCTTCATAATCACCTTCCAAAAGTGGCGCATTCACAACGCCGGCAAGGCATGCAGAAAGTGCAACAAGACCTTCTCTGTATTGCAACAATAATTCTTGATCAATTCTAGGTTTATAATAGAATCCCTCCGTATGACCAAGTGTGGTCAATTTCATGAGATTCTTATATCCAATGTCATTTTTGGCAAGTAAGACCAAATGGTAATAATTTCGACGTTTATTGCCCCCCTTTCTGGCTGTCATGTCGAATCGACTACCGGTAGCTACATAGACCTCGCATCCTAATAATGGTTTGATTCCTGCTTTTTTGGCTTTTTTATAAAATTCGAAGCAACCGAACATTACCCCATGATCGGTGAGTGCAAGCGAGGTTTGACCATCCGCTTTCGCCGCTTCGATCAATTGCTCTGGTTTACAGGCAGCGTCAAGCAGTGAATAGTGCGTGTGATTATGAAGGTGGACAAAGTCAGGCATAGTATATCATGAATGAATGTGTGCAAACATAGCGTTTTTTCACCCCTTCGGTGTGGCATTCTTTCCACAGATATTTTGTTTCCGAAGCTATTTGGTATAGTGTATTTTTGTGGACGTTTGAATATCGGTCTTGATCTACGTGAATACTTCACATCTTCCCTCAAAACCTGAATCTAAGGCGATGAATATATCGCTTATGATAGGTTTCCTCATGCTCGCTCTTAAATGGAGCGCATATCTCTTGACAGGTTCCATCGCGATTTTCTCGGATGCAATGGAAACAATAGTTCATATAGCAGCCGTAGGATTCGCTTGGTATAGTTTACGTATCACCTATTTGCCTGCTGATGAAGATCATCATTTTGGCCATGACAAAATCACTTTCTTTTCCGCAGGATTGGAAGGCGCCTTGATCATCTTGGCTGCAATCATCATTATTCAAACCTCTATCGATAAATTGATTACCGGCGTTACGCTTGAACAAATCGGATTTGGTACGGCACTGACTGCAACGGCAGCTGCCATCAATACAATGCTGGGACTGTATTTGGTCAAGACTGGTAAGAATAACAAATCACTCATCATTGAAGCAAATGGCAGACATATTCTGACAGATGCATGGACTTCAGCAGGTGCAATCGCAGGGCTTCTTCTTGCTTATCTTACAGGCTCCTATTGGATTGATCCCCTCATGGCATTGTTCTTTGGCGCGAATATCATTTTTGAAGGAGGTAAATTGATCAGAAGAAGCATCCAAGGACTGATGGATAAAACCGATCCGGAATTGTTCACTTCTGTTCAAGACATACTTTCAATTCAATGTTCTTTGCTTGGGATAACATATCACAGATTGCGTTTGCGCATGTCCGGCAATATTGTGTATATCGACTTCCATTTACAATTCCCCGATGAAACAACGATAGAATCGGCTCATCTTCAAGCAACACAGATTGAACAATCGATTCAGCAACAAGTTGCTCACCCATGTGACATCGTCACGCATCTTGAAAGCACTTCACATCATCCTCCGGATCATGTTTGATAAATTATAATTCCCTTTTTTTTCGATAAGCATTTACGGCTTTGGCATGATCCACTCCATTCGATGTGAATATATGCTCACCCGAACCATCGCCTTTTGCCACAAAGAAAACGAAATTGTGATGTTCAGGTTGCAAAGCAGCGAGTATAGACTCTCGTCCAGGACAATTTATTGGACCGGGAGGTAAGCCGGCATAGCGATATGTATTGTATGGATTGTCAATTCTCAAATCACTGTAGAATAATCGTTTTCTCTTCCCAATAGCATATTGTACGGTTGGATCCGCCTCCAATTTCATTCCTCTTTTGAGTCTATTGTGATAGACTCCGCTTATCCTTTCCCTTTCTGATGCCACTGATGCTTCAGCTTCGATGATGGAAGCCAAAGTGAGTATTTCATGTTTGCTGAAACCTGATTGTATCTGTAAATCAGAGCATTGCTTGTTCCAGAAGAGTCGATGAATCACTGCGAGTTTTTTTAATATCTCTTCCGGAGCTTGCTTTTTGTACATGTTGTAGGTGTCAGGCATGCAATATCCTTCCATGGAGGTTTGCTTCACACCCAATGATATGCATAATGAATCATTAAAAGATGAATTCATGAATTGCGCAGAGTCAATTGACAACCGTTTATTGAGGATTGATGCGATGCGCCGTAAATCAGAACCTTCGGGTATTACCACATTGATCGTTATGCCGGATTCTCCCGAGAAGATCATCTTCAATAAGCGTGCATGTGATATGGTGGGTTGTATTTCCAATGAACCTTCATACCATGTTCTTCCTGTCAGCCCATGATATAAAGACATAATGGCATAGAATACATAAGGATGATTAATAACACCGGAATCCGATAATGTGGAAACAATACCGGAAACAGATGTCTCCTTCAATGTAATTTCTTTTGAGGAGACAATTGGAAGAGAACTCACTAAATAAAGTATTGTCGATACAACAAATCCACAGAGGCATAGTGAACCAATAACGAGCTTGGCTGTAAAGGATGTATGGGCTTGTTTCTTTCGCACAAAGATTCAATGATTAATCAGCAATCAGGAATGGGATGATCTCACGTTCATTGTCGGATTCAATCA